>Ga0193953_1000074_pt1 | contig 54120 bp, 38 predicted proteins | sample BB_4_MG_FD_140325 | JGI IMG/M metagenome (GOLD analysis project Ga0193953, IMG submission 140325) | Microbial mat bacterial communities from the Broadkill River, Lewes, Delaware, United States - BB_4_MG | ecosystem: Environmental > Aquatic > Freshwater > River > Microbial mats | place: USA...
AAATCAATTACCGCGCAAATGATGATGGAGAACCAAACAATTCTGCAGGACAACCAATTTACGGACAAATTCTATCAAAAGAGCTTACCAATGTTTTAGTGGTAGTAGTGCGTTATTTTGGGGGTACTAAATTAGGTGTTGGCGGATTAATTAGCGCATACAAAACCACAGCAAAGTTAATTTTAGAAGAAGCAGCAATTGTAAAAAAAACAATTGATGTTCTTTATAAATTAACTTTTGAATACAAAGATATGAACAAAGTAATGCGTATAATAAAAGAGCAAAAACTTTCCATTGAAAATCAAACAATGGAATTGAATTGTGAGTTTTTAATTTCTGTAAGAAAAAAAGACGCACTTAAAATTCAGCAATTATTATTGGATTTACGTTGTTTAAAAATTAAAGAAGTTACTCCTTAAAATTTATTTTATCCAACAAGTATTTTGGAATGCGTGTTGGTCTATTGGTTTTCATATTCACAAAAACTAAAGTTGCTGAGGCGGTAGTTAATAATTCGTTTTGCTGGTTCATTAGTTCAAACTCAAACTCGATTTTTGCGGTTGGTTTTTTAGATAATGTTGTTTTTAAAGTTAAAACATCATCATATTTTGCAGGTTTTATGTAATTTGTATTTAGATTAATTACAGGTAACATAATACCATCTTCCTCCATTTTTTTGTATGAAACGCCTAGTTTTCTTAGCCATTCGGTACGTCCCATTTCAAAGTATGCGGCATAATTACCATGGTACACATAACTCATTTGATCGGTTTCACCATATCTTACTCGAAATTCTATTTTATCTGAAATCATTTTGTATATTTATGAAATGTTATTTACGTAAAAAAAAATTAATAATCAATAGATATTTTATTTTTTTATACTAAAAAATATTCACATTTTTGTACAACCAAATAAAGGCTAGAGTTCGCCCTATAATTGCGACTAATTAACTTAAAATATTACAAAAAAACCAATGAGTAAAACTGCAACATCAGTTTGGACAGAGTGTCTATCTTTTATACAAGATAACATAAAGCAGCAAGCTTACAAAACTTGGTTTGAGCCAATTAAGCCAATAAAATTATCTGGTGAAGCATTAACTATTCAGGTGCCTAGTAAGTTTTTTTACGAATGGTTAGAAGAACATTATATTAAATTGTTAAGAGTTGCTTTGGTGAAGCAGTTGGGAGTTGATGCAAAATTAATTTATGATGTTAGAATGGAAAATAATTACAGTAGCAATAATCCGCATACTGTAAAATTTCCGAGTTCTAATAGAAATCCAATTAATCCACAAGGTGTTACAGTTCCAATAGATTTTAATAAACGAGAATTAAAAAATCCATTTATAATTCCAGGCATTCAAAAGGTTAAAATTGAATCTCAATTAAATCCAAATTATAATTTCGAGAGTTTTGTAGAAGGAGATTCAAACCGTTTAGCGCGTTCAGCTAGTATGGCTGTCGCAAATAAGCCTGGTGGAACCTCTTTTAATCCGTTGTTGGTTTATGGTGGTGTTGGTTTAGGAAAAACACACATTGCACATGCTATTGGAGTACAAATTAAAGATAAATACCCAGATAAAACTGTATTGTATATTTCCTCTGAAAAGTTTACCCAACAATATATAGATTCAGTAAAAGGAAACACAAGAAATGATTTCATTCATTTTTATCAAATGATTGATGTGTTGATAATTGATGATGTTCAATTCTTATCTGGTAAAACAGGAACTCAAGATGTGTTTTTCCATATTTTTAATCATTTACATCAAAATGGAAAACAAGTAATTTTGACTTCAGATAAGGCTCCTGTTGATATGCAAGATATAGAACAACGTTTGCTTTCTCGTTTTAAATGGGGATTATCTGCAGAATTACAAGCGCCAGATTACGAAACAAGAGTTTCTATTTTAGAAAATAAACTATATAGAGACGGTGTTGAAATGCCGAGTGAGATAGTACAATACATTGCAAAACATATTAAATCTAATGTTAGAGAGTTAGAAGGTGTGTTAATTTCTATGATTGCTCAAGCTTCTTTTAACAGAAAAGAATTTACACTTTCTTTAACTAAGCAAATTGTAGATAAATTTGTAAAAAATACGAAGCGAGAAGTTTCTATAGATTATATTCAAAAAATTGTTTCTAATTATTTTGAATTAGATGTAGCAACTTTGCAATCTAAAACTAGAAAACGCCATATTGTTCAAGCGCGTCAATTAGCAATGTATTTTGCAAAAAGAATGACTAAAGCTTCACTAGCCAGTATTGGATCTCAAATTGGTAAAAGAGACCATGCAACTGTGCTACATGCTTGTAAAACTGTTGATAATTTAACAGAAACCGACAAGCAATTTAGAAGATATGTTGATGATATAACAAAAAAACTTACTTTTTAAATAAAATGACTAAAGTATTAATGGTTTGTCTCGGTAATATTTGCCGCTCTCCATTAGCGGAAGGAATATTGAAGTCGAAAATATTTAGTTTTAAAGCTTTTGTAGATTCCGCTGGAACAGGCGCATATCATGTTGGTGAAAAACCTGATATAAGATCTATTGCTATAGCAAATAAAAATGGTATTGATATTTCAAACCAGAGAGCAAGAAAGTTTACTGTGGAAGATTTTGATATGTTTGATATTATTTATGTAATGGATAATTCAAATTATAAAAATGTAATTTCTTTAGCCAGAAATGAACAAGACTCAGCTAAAGTTAAGTTAATTTTAAATGAAGTTTTTCCTAACGAAGATTTAGATGTGCCAGATCCTTATTATGGTGGAGAATTTGGATTTAAAAACGTATATGACATGTTGAATGAGGCATGTGATATTATTTCAAAAAAAATTAATTAGATGAGCGTTCAAAGAGGTAAACTTTATTTAATACCAACTACTTTAGGAGATAACGAACCTTTAGAGGTACTTCCGCTATTAGTTAAAAAGGTAATTGAAGAGTTAGATTGTTTTATTGTGGAAAATGAAAAAACTGCCCGTAAATTTATTAAGCGAATTACACCAAGAAAATCTCAACCTTCTTTAACAATTTTAAAATTAGATAAATACGCAGATCAATTAGAAGTAAGAAGTTATTTAGACGCTTGTGAGAATGGAACATCAATTGGGTTGCTTTCTGAAGCTGGAGTGCCAGCAATTGCAGATCCAGGGGCAGAGATAGTTAAATTAGCACATGAAAAAGGAGTTAAGGTAGTTCCTTTAGTTGGACCATCTTCAATTATTTTGGCAATGATGGCATCTGGTTTTAACGGACAAAATTTTGCATTTAATGGGTATTTACCTATTGATACTTCAGAAAGAAAAAAAGCAATTAAAAGTTTAGAGAAATTATCAAAAGAGAAAAATCAATCTCAAATATTTATTGAAACTCCTTATAGGAATGATAAAATGTTTACAGATTTAAAAAGTACACTTACACCAACTGCAAAATTGTGTATTGCTTGTAATATTACATTGGAAGACGAATATATTAGAACACTTGAAATAAAAGACTGGAAGAGTGAACATCCTGATTTACATAAAAAACCTACAATATTTATAATTCATAAAGACTAAGAAATTAATTGAAATTTTAAACTTTAGAATTTTAGGTATTCACCATTTTTTTAAATTATTAGCGATTTATTTTAAAGTTTTTAAAGGAGTAATCTCAGTAAAATAGTAAATAATACTTCCAATTATTCCAGTAAAAATTAAAATTAAAGTCCACATTATTTTTTTGTTTGTATCATTTTCTTGGCTATTATTTGTGTGTACAATATAATAAATTTTAACACCCAAGCCTGTAATTCCCATAAAAACAATTAGAAGTATTACCCAAATTAATGATTGTAAAAATTCCATTGGAAATTCACCATTATTTTGTTCCAATTCCATAATATTTTCAAAGAAAATAGTGAAAAAGAAGACAAAAAATAATATTAATAGTACTAGTGGTAAGAATGTAAATAAACCGAGCCAAAATTTTGTTGAAGATTTCATAAAAGTAGAATTAAAAAACGTTTTTTAAATTTACTGAATTTTAAGCTTATTTAGAGAATTTTTAAAATAAAAAAAATCCAGAAGTTTTTTATAAATCTGGATTTTAATTGTTTTTATTTAATAAAAGTTATTCTTCAATCTTTTTTTTGCCTTTGGTTATTTTAATTGTCAATTCATTTGTTTTTTTATCCAAATCCATAAAAATTGAATCTCCTTCGTTTAGTTTTGAATTTACAATTTCCTCAGCTAAGGCATCTTCTATATATTTTTGAATAGCACGTTTTAAAGGTCTGGCACCATATTGTTTGTCAAAACCTTTATCTGCAATATAATCTTTAGCTTCATCAGTTAAAGTTAATTTATAACCTAAATCTTCAATTCTATTAACTAATTTTTTAAGCTCAATATCAATAATTGAATGAATATCCTCACGTTCTAAAGCATTAAATACAATTACATCATCAATTCTATTTAAAAATTCAGGAGCAAAAGATTTTTTAAGTGCATTTTCAATTACCTTTTTCGCATTTGCATCTGCTTGTTCGGCTTTAGCAGCAGTTCCAAAGCCAACTCCTGTGCCAAAATCTTTTAACTGGCGAGAACCAATATTAGAAGTCATAATAATGATGGTATTCCTAAAGTCAATTTTTCTTCCTAAACTATCTGTAATATGTCCATCATCTAAAATTTGAAGTAGCATATTAAAAACATCTGGATGTGCTTTTTCAATTTCATCTAACAAAACAACTGCATAAGGTTTACGTCTTATTTTTTCAGTAAGTTGTCCACCTTCTTCGTATCCAACATATCCTGGAGGCGCACCAATTAAACGAGATATTGCAAATTTTTCCATATACTCGCTCATATCAATTCTGACTAAGGCGTCTTCGCTATCAAAAAGTTCGGTTGCTAGCACTTTTGCCAGCTGTGTTTTACCAACACCAGTTTGCCCTAAAAATATAAATGAACCAATTGGTTTGTTTGGGTCTTTTAATCCAACTCTATTACGCTGAATGGCTTTAACAACCTTAGAAACAGCCTCATCTTGACCAATAACCTTTCCTTTAATTAAATTTGGAAGGTCATGTAATCTATGGCTTTCAGCTTCTGCAACTCTATTTACAGGAATTCCAGTCATCATAGAAACTACTTCAGCAACATTATCTTCAGTAACAATTTCTCGGTTTAATTTTGAAGCCTCTTCCCATTTTTTTTGTTCCTCTTGTAGTAGGCTTTCTACACGTTTTTCATCATCTCTTAATCGGGCAGCTTCTTCATACTTTTGCCCATTAACAGCATTTGTTTTATCAACTTTAATAGTTTCAAGTTGTTTTTCTAATTGAAGTACCTCTTTTGGAACCACAATATTTGTAATATGAATTCGAGATCCAGATTCGTCCATAGCATCAATTGCTTTATCTGGAAGAAAACGATCTGTCATATATCTATTTGTCAGTTTTACACAGGCTTTTATAGCATCGTCTGTGTAAGTAACCATATGATGATCTTCGTATTTATCTTTTATATTGTTTAATATTTGAATAGTTTCTTCAACTGAAGTTGGTTCAATAATTACTTTTTGAAACCTTCTTTCTAAAGCACCATCTTTTTCAATATTTGTTCTAAACTCATCTAAGGTAGTGGCTCCAATACATTGAATTTCTCCACGTGCCAATGCTGGTTTTAGCATATTTGAAGCATCTAAAGAACCTGTGGCTCCGCCAGCGCCAACTATAGTATGAATTTCATCAATAAATAAAATAATATCATCGTTTTTTTCAAGCTCATTCATCAGTGCTTTCATTCTTTCTTCAAACTGACCTCTGTACTTTGTTCCAGCAACTAAACTAGCTAAGTCTAAAGAAATAATACGCTTGTTAAATAGAATACGTGATACTTTGCGTTGAATAATTCGCAAGGCTAAACCTTCAGCAATAGCAGATTTACCAACTCCAGGTTCACCAATTAACATTGGGTTGTTCTTTTTTCTTCTGCTTAAAATTTGAGAAACACGTTCTATTTCTTTTTTTCTACCAACTACGGGGTCTAAGTTTCCTTCTTCAGCTAAACGTGTTAAATCACGTCCAAAATTGTCTAAAACAGGTGTTTTGGACTTCTTTTGAGGTGTTTGTTCTCCCTTAGGTTGTTCAAATGGATTTGATTTAGATGCTTCAAAATCATCATCAGATTTGTTTTCAGCTCTAGGTTGATTTATTTCTTCATTTAAAAATAGTTGTTTGTAAACTGTTTTCGCATCTTCATAAGTAGCATCAAAATTGTTTAACAACTTTGTGGTTGGGTCGTTTTCATTTCGTAAGATGCATAAAAGTAGATGTGCTGTATTTACAGATTCACTTTGGTATAATTTAGCTTCTAAGAAGGTGGTTTTTAATGCTTTTTCAGCTTGTCTGGTTAAGCGTAAACTTTTCTTTTCATTAGAACTTTCTATTATGGTGTTTTTTGGGCTTAAGCCTTCTATCTTTTTTCTTAAATGATCTAGATTAATTGCTAAAGAATTTAAAATATCTATTGCTTTTCCAGTTCCTTTACGAATTAGACCGAGCATTAAGTGCTCTGTCCCTATAAAATCATGACCCAAACGTAACGCTTCTTCTTTGCTATATGCAATTACATCTTTAACTTTTGGTGAGAAATTATCGTCCATTATATTATGTTTATATTGTAAATTTAACTGATTTTTTTCTTTTTATAATGCAAAAATAGCACCACTTTTTAAATATTTAGAATTAAAGACAAAGATTAATATTGAAAGCTATTGATTTTCAATGCTTTAAACGTTGGGTTTTTTAACTTTTTATTGTTAATAAAAATTATAAAAACAACCTGACAAATTGGTTGTAAAAAAGTGAAAAATTGTATATTGCTTTGTTAAAAAATGACACTAAAATAAATTAAAAAACATATGGCAGACGGAGAAAAATTGATACCTATAAATATTGAAGATGAAATGAAATCTGCGTACATTGATTATTCAATGTCAGTAATAGTTTCTAGAGCATTACCAGATGTACGAGATGGTTTAAAACCTGTACATAGAAGAGTTTTGTTTGGAATGCATGAGTTAGGTATTAAAGCTACAGGATCTTATAAAAAATCAGCAAGAGTAGTTGGTGAAGTTTTAGGTAAGTACCATCCTCATGGAGATACTTCTGTGTATGATTCTATGGTGCGTATGGCTCAAGATTGGAGTGTACGTTATATGATGGTAGATGGTCAAGGTAACTTTGGTTCTGTTGATGGCGATAGTCCAGCAGCAATGCGTTATACAGAGGTGCGTATGCAAAAAATATCGGAAGAAATGCTTTCAGATATTGAAAAAGATACAGTAGACCATAAATTAAACTTTGATGATACTCTAAACGAACCAACAGTTTTACCTACTAGAATACCTAATTTACTAGTTAATGGAGCTTCAGGTATTGCAGTTGGTATGGCAACTAATATGGCTCCTCATAACCTAACAGAAGTTATAAATGGAACTTTAGCTTATATTGATAATAGAGAGATTGAGATTTCAGAATTAATGCAATATATTAAGGCTCCCGATTTTCCGACAGGAGGAATTATTTATGGTTATGAAGGAGTAAAAGAAGCTTTTGAAACAGGAAGAGGAAGAATTGTAATGCGTGCCAAAGCTACTATTGAAGAAGTAAAAGGCAGAGAATGTATTATTGTTACCGAAATTCCTTATCAGGTTAACAAGGCAGACATGATTAAAAAAACTGCTGATTTAGTTAATGAAAAGAAATTAGAAGGTATTGCTAATATTAGAGACGAATCCGATAGAAACGGAATGCGTATTGTATATATTTTAAAGCGTGATGCTATTCCAAATATTGTTTTAAATAAATTATACAAATACACAGCACTTCAAACATCATTTAGTGTAAATAATATTGCATTAGTAAACGGACGCCCAGAGCAATTAAACCTAAAACAATTAATCCATTATTTTGTTGAACATAGACACGAAGTAATAGTTAGAAGAACTGAATTTGAGCTTAAAAAAGCAGAAGCAAGAGCACATATTTTAGAAGGTTTAATTATTGCAAGTGACAATATAGACGAAGTAATTAAAATTATTAGAGGTTCTTCTAATGCAGATGAAGCTCGTGAAAGTTTAATAACACGTTTTGATTTATCAGAAATTCAGGCCAAAGCAATTGTAGAAATGCGATTACGTCAATTAACTGGTTTAGAGCAAGATAAGTTGCGTGCAGAATACGATGAAATAATTAAAACTATTGAAGATTTAAAAGATATTTTATCTGATGAATCTAGACGTTACAATATTATAAAAGAAGAATTAGAAGCAATTAGAGATAAATATGGAGATGACCGTAGGTCTGTAATTGAATATGCTGGAGGAGATTTATCTATTGAAGATATGATTCCAAACTCTAAAGTAATTGTAACAATTTCGCATGCAGGTTATGTAAAAAGAACAAATTTAGATGAATACAAAGTTCAAAATAGAGGAGGTCGAGGTCAAAAAGGAGTTACCACTAGAAATGAAGATTTCTTAGAGCATTTATTCCTTGGAACTAACCATCAGTACATGTTGTTCTTTACTCAAAAAGGAAAAGTATTTTGGATGCGTGTTTACGAAATTCCTGAAGGAAGTAAAACTTCAAAAGGAAGAGCGCTTGTTAATTTAATAAATCTTGAACAAGATGATAAAGTGAAAGCTTTCTTAGTTACAGAAGATTTAAAAAATGAAGAATATGTAAATGGTCATTATATAATAATGGCAACTAAAAAAGGACAAGTTAAAAAAACTTCTTTAGAACAATATTCACGTCCAAGAACAAATGGAATAAATGCAATTACCATTAAAGAAGATGATGAATTATTAGAAGCAAAGTTAACTACTGGTGATAGCCAAGTAATGTTAGCACTAAAATCTGGTAAATCTATTCGTTTTGAAGAAAGTAAAACAAGACCAATGGGTAGAAATGCTTCTGGAGTTCGTGGTATTAGCTTGGCAAATGAGAAAGATGAAGTAGTTGGCATGATTGCTGTAAATGATCTAGAAAGTAATATTCTTGTTGTTTCAGAGAATGGTTATGGTAAACGTTCAAGTTTAGAAGATTATAGAATTACAAACCGTGGAGGTAAAGGTGTTAAGACCATTAATGTTACAGAAAAAACAGGTAATTTAGTAGCTATTAAAAATGTTACTGATGAAGATGATTTAATGATTATTAATAAATCAGGAATTACCATTAGAATGGCTGTTTCAGATTTAAGAGTTATGGGACGCGCAACACAAGGTGTTAAATTAATTAATATTAGAGATAACGATTCTATTGCCGCAGTTGCAAAAGTAATGCACGAAGAAGAAGTAGAGGTAGAGGAAAATGGCACGGAAATTGAAAACAATAGTAACGAGAGTACAAATAAAGAATAATAAAGAATATAAATTAACACAAATGAGAAAACAATTAATATATCTGTCTGCTTTTTTAATTAGTATGGCAGTATTTGGACAAAAGAATGAACTGAAGACTGCTGAAAAAGCAATTAAAGCTAATGATTTTTCAGCTGCAATGGCTGCTATAAACCAAGTAGAAAGTTTAATTGGTAGTGCAGATCAAAAAACAAAAGCAAAATACTACTATCTAAAAGGTATGGCTTTGTATCAAAATGGAGCTGCTGAAAACATTGAAGAAGTTGGAGCTGCTTTTAATAAGTTAATTAATTTTGAAAAAGAATCGGATAAACTTAAATACAGCAATGAGGTTAGTGATTTAATTAATACAATGATTCAGAATACAGCTAGTAAAGCATCTAAAGATTATGAAACTGCAGTAGAAACTAAATTACCTGAAGATTACGCAAAAGCAGCAAAAGGATTTGCTCAAGTTTTTGCATTAAGTCCAAAGGATACTACTTTCTTAGACAATGCAGCACTAGTTTATTTTTATGGCAAAGATTATGAGAATTCTAAAAATGCGTATAAAAAATTATTAGACTTAAACTATACTGGGATCGCAACTGTTTTTGTAGCTAATGATAAAGAAAGTGGAGAAGAGGTTATCTATCCAGATAAAAAGGCAATGGATTTACAAGTAAAATTAGGGATGGCTGAGAATCCAAGAGAAGAGGTAAAAGACTCGAGACGTGAAATGATTTTTAAGAATTTAGCTCAAAATTATTCAATGTTAGAAGAAACTGACAAAGCCTTTGAAACTGTAGCAAAAGGAAGGGAAGAGTTTCCAGAAAGTTATTCGCTTTTAATTGAAGAAGCAAACATGTATTATAAAGCTGGAGATAATAATATGTTTAAGGTAAAATTAGAAGAAGCAATTAGTTTAAATCCAACAGAACCAACTTTATATTATAATGTAGGTGTAATGAATATGGGGCAAGGAAATTTAGATGAAGCTATAAAATTTTTCGAAAAGGCTATAGAGTTAGATCCTAATTATGCTGATGCTTACAATAATATTGGTGCAGCAATTATAGAAAAAGCCGCTCCTGTAATTGAAGAAATGAATAAGAACTTATCAGATTTTGCTAAATATGATAAATTACAAGAAGAACAATTTGAAATTTATAGAAAAGCAATTCCATATTACGAAAAGGCCTTTGAAATTAAGGGAAAAGATATTAATGTAGTACAAACTTTAATGGGCTTGTATGAAAATCTTGAAATGACAGATAAACTGAATGCTATTAAAGAAGTTTATGATGAGTTAAAACAATAAGTTGAAATTCATATTATATAAAAAAAACCTCTCAAAATTGAGAGGTTTTTTTTATATAATTTTTTTAATCACACGTAGTTTATGAGTATGCTTTTGCGTATCAAGATTAAAAATACCACTATGATCAATCATATCAATTCTAACTTTACCGTGCACATGAATAATGTAATTATCTTTCATAATTATACCAACATGTGTGATTATGCCTTCAGTATCATCAAAAAAAGCTAAGTCACCAGGCTCACTTTCTTCAATAAAACTAAGAACTTCACCTTGGGTAGCTTGTTGAGATGCATCTCTTAATAATTTATAACCGCAAAGCTTATAAACCATTTGTGTAAAACCTGAACAATCAATCCCAAAAGGTGTTTTTCCGCCCCATAAATAAGGTGTATTTAAAAATTTATAAGCAATATCAATAATAGTGCTTTTAGGTGTTTTCGAATTTAAGATAGCCCCATCATAGTGAAACTCTGTAGTATTCAAAATAAGGGTTTTGTTAGTGTAAAAAGGTAGATTAGAACCTAAACATACAGTAGAAAACTGGTTGTTTTTGTCGGTAGCAAAATCTATTAATTCACCTGCTAATATTAGGTTTGATTGTTCTAATGTGTTATACGTTTCTTCGGAAATTTCTTTGTACTGTTTGTTATCAATCCAGCCTTCATAATTGTCAAAAGCCACTCTAATTTTACTCCATTTTTTTCTTAATTCGAGTACTTTAAAATGCTCTCCAAATAATATTTGAGAAACCATTTCTGTAGTATCGTTAGCTTCAATTCTAACAGGAATAATACTTAAATTACAAATGCCGTACTGCATACAAAATTACATTCTTTCAATTACAATTGCACTTGCACCACCACCACCATTACAGATTCCAGCAGCACCAATTTTTGCGTTTTTTTGTTCTAAAACGGAAGTTAAAGCAATAACAATTCTTGCTCCAGACATTCCTAACGGATGACCTAAAGAAACTGCACCACCATTAACATTTACCTTTTTAGCATCTAAATTTAGTAATTTTATGTTGGCTAAACCAACAACTGAAAATGCTTCATTTAACTCAAAATAATCAACCTCGCTTTGAGAAATTCCAGCTTTTGCTAATGCTTTTGGTATTGCCTTTGCAGGGGCTGTTGTAAACCATTTGGGTTCGTTGGCAGCATCTGCAAATCCTGTAATTTTAGCAATTGGTTTTAAATTTAACTCTTTTGCTTTATCTAGACTCATAATAACCAATGCCGCAGCTCCATCATTTAAGGTAGAGGCGTTTGCAGCGGTTACCGTGCCATCTTTACTAAAAACGGGTCTTAGTGTTGGTATCTTTTCTTTATGAATGTTTTTGTATTCTTCATCTTCAGAAAAGATAATTGGATTACCTTTTCTTTGTGGAATCTCAACAGGAACAATTTCATTTTTAAAATTCCCTTTTTCCCAAGCATCACTAGAGCGATTGTAAGATTCTATAGCAAAATTATCCTGATCTTCTCTTGTAAAATTATATTCTGTAGCACATAAATCACCACAAGTTCCCATATGTTTTTGGTCGTATACATCTGTTAAACCATCTAATAAAAGTCCATCAACTACATTTATATTCCCAAGTTTTGTGGCTTTTCTTCCTGAAATATAATGAGGAATGCTACTCATATTTTCCATACCACCTGCAATAATAATTTCTGCATCACCAGCTTTAATTGCTTGAGCAGCTAACATAATAGATTTCATACCAGAAGCACATACTTTATTTATAGTTGTGCAAGGCACATTTGTTGGAATGCCTGCAAAAGTAGCAGCTTGTTTTGCAGGAGCCTGTCCAAGTCCAGCGGAAATTACATTCCCCATAAATACTTCATCAATTAAATTGGGATCTAAATTTATTTTATTTAAAGCTCCTTTTATGGCAATTGCACCAAGTTTTGGGGCAGGAATAGTAGCTAAGCTACCTAAAAAACTTCCAATAGGAGTACGGGCTACAGAAACAATTACAACTTCTCTCATTTAATATTTATTTTTACTAAGATTTACAGCTATGCAATTAAGCAAAATTCATTTTAAAATGTTTTCAACTGCGAATTTAATCAATTTTAAGGAATCTATCGATTTTTAGAGTAGCGTTTAATTTTCAAAATAATATTAAATAGCTTATTTTTTTAATCTTAAAATTATATATGATGAAAACAGTACTAATAAAACTTGGGTAACTTAAATAAAAGAAAACTTAAAAAATATAAGCAATTGCAAATGTTTTTGTAATAATAATTGTTATTTTTGAAATGCAAACGGATACTTCGTGAAAAACATAATTAATAAATTACTTGTAAATCATTCTTTAATATATAAATTATTTTTATATATCGCCACCATAATCTTAGTGGTTTATTTATTTCCTAAAAGCGGACAGTTTAAATATGAATTTCAAAAAGGGAAACCATGGGAATATGAGAATTATTACGCTCCATTTGATTTTGCTATTCAAAAAACTCAAGAAGAAATAGCGCAAGAAAAACAACAGATAACAGAACTCTCAAAGCAATTTTATGAGTATAATGAGAACGTTGCTTCTCAAGTAAAAAAAGCTATAAATTCTAAAATTGAAGCTGTTTTATCCACCTTTGAACTAACAGAAACTGAGAAAAAAGAATTAAGTAATGTAGTTGTTGAAATTACAAATTCTATATATGAATTTGGATATCTAGAGTCCTCTGCTGATATTAAATCTGATATTGATTTAATTACCCTAAGAAAGGGGAATAAAAGTCAAGAAATTAATTTAAATAAATTATTTAGAGCTTCAGAAATTTTAAGTTTTATAAAATCTAAAATAGGGAACGAGCCATTCACACAAGAAGAAAATGCTGTTTTAAATATAATTTATGAGGAGTTAAAACCTAATGTAAGTTTTGATACTGATTTTACAGAAAGAGTACTTCAAGAAAATTTGAGTAAAATTTCTTACACGAAAGGTTTAGTTTCTGAAAATGAGAGAATTATATTTAAAGGAGATATAGTTGAAGGTGAAAAACTATTAATATTAAATTCTGTTAAAAGTGAGTTTGAATCTCAAGTTTGGAGTAAATCTAACTATAATTGGATAGTATCTGGATATACTATTTTGGTAGCATTAGCATTTTTAATGCTATTACTCTTTTTGAAAAAATACCGTTTAGAAATTTTTGAAAATAACACAAAAGTTACGTTTATATTTTTTAATATAATTTTAATTGTTTTGTTAATAACACTAATTGTTAAGTACGATGCTAAATACATTTACATTGCACCAATTGTAATTTTACCATTGGTTTTAAAAGCCTTTTTTGATGCAAGATTAGGTTTGTTTACACACGTTTTAACTGTTTTATTATTGGGTTTTATTGTTCCAAATAGTTTTGAATTTATTTTTTTACAAATTATAGCAGGTATAGTAACTATTTTAACTATTTCAGAATTGTATAAAAGAGCTAATTTATTTATTTCTGTTATTCAAATTACCTTTGTTTATTTTGTGGCATATTTTGCTTTTTCAATCATTCAGGAAGGGAATGCTCAAAATTTAGATTGGGAAAAGTTTTTATATTTTACAATAAATGGTGGAGCTACGTTATTTGTTTTGCCATTAATTTATGTATTTGAAAAACTCTTTAGTTTAGTTTCAGATGAATCTTTAAAAGAGCTTTCTAACACAAATTCGAAGCTTTTAAGAGAGCTGGCAGAAAAGGCTCCAGGAACATTTCAACATTCGTTACAAGTGGCAAATTTAGCTGAAGCTTGTGCAAATGAAGTTCAGGCAAACTCTATGCTTGTAAGAACAGGAGCTTTGTACCATGATATTGGTAAAATGATAAATCCAATGTATTTTACAGAAAACCAATCTACAAATGTAAATCCTCACAACGAATTAACACCAACAGATAGTGCGCTAATAATTATAAATCATATTATTGAAGGTGTAGAATTGGCAAAAAAAAATAGATTACCTGACAGAATTATAGATTTTATAAGAACACACCACGGAACAACGTTGGTGTATTATTTTTATAAAAAGGAAGAAGAGTTAATAGGAAACATACCAGAAAAACATCATTTTCAATATCCAGGACCCATTCCTTTTTCAAAAGAAACTGCAATTTTAATGATGTGTGATTCGGTAGAAGCTGCTTCAAAAAGTATAAAAGAACCAACAGCACAAGCATTTGATAACCTAGTTGAGAAGATTGTAAATAAGCAAATGGAAGAAGGTCAATTTATGAATGCAGATATTACATTTAAAGAGTTGCAAATAATTAAAAAGGTGTTAAAGAAGAAGTTAAAGAATATTTATCACTTGAGAATTGAATACCCTGAATAAAATAGAAAAAAAAACTTTAAAAAAAGTTAAAAAATGTTGTGTAAATGCATTTCTAATGCTACATTTGCACTCGCAAAATTAAGTTCATAAGCATAATTTTATAGGAGAGGTGCCAGAGTGGTAATGGAGCAGATTGCTAATCTGTCGACGGGTAACTGTCGCCAGGGTTCGAATCCCTGTCTCTCCGCAAAGTTAAGATAATCATTTCGGGGTGTAGCGTAGCCCGGTTATCGCGCCACGTTTGGGACGTGGAGGCCGCAGGTTCGAATCCTGCCACCCCGACAAATTATTAGCTATAAATAGCTTATCTAAATTTTGAAAAAAGGTCGCGTAGCTCAGCTGGATAGAGCATCTGCCTTCTAAGCAGACGGTCACAGGTTCGAATCCTGTCGCGATCACAAAGTAAAAAGCCTTATAAACATTGAGTTTGTAAGGCTTTTTTACGTTTTATACTTTTTTAATAAAATGCTAAAAATTAGGTTTTATGGTATAAAATTACATACATTTACAGTATAAAGTGTACTAAACCTGTACTAAACTTATGCAAGTTTCATTAAAATTATATATTAATAATAGTTCAAAATTAGGGCATCCACTAATTGTTTTTTTTAAAGATATTGGAGTGCGAAAAAGAATTACCGTCGGTAAATTTCTAAAGAATGATATGAATTATTTCAGGACGGGTCAAAATTATGCTCAACGGTTTTTGGTATGTTTTGTTGAGTGTTTAAGCTATAAATTAAGCAAATAATTACTGACCTAGAAAATCCGTGAGGATTCTCGTAAGTGGGCTAGAACCAAACAATAAAATATACCAGTTGTTACAACAAGTATTTATCAGAAATTTAGAGCTTTATTTATATCATCTTCAGCTTGTTTCATTATCTATTTTTCTATTTTATTTACGAGCTTTTCTTGAAATTTATCGCAACAGCATTTAAGTTCAATATTATCTTTTTGGACAGTTGCAGTTGGATTTTCATTATGTTCAGAACATCTTTCACGTTCAATAATTCGAGCAATTTTTTTTAAATCCATATCTTTATAAATTATTAATTTCGTTACAATTGGTTTGGTTTTCTATTAATAAATCCGTTTCAATTTTAGTTCTTTCTTTTTCGGAATCAACTTGTTTTACACAAATGCAATTCGATTCATTCCTGTTAATACAATCTGCTTTATGGTGATTGTCAAATCGAGTAGATAAATCATTTGTTTTGCCAATGTAAATTACATTATGTGTGAATTTATCATTTGAATTTGTTCTATTTGTGAAGATGTAAATTCCTCCAACGTCTTTAAATTCTGTATCAAAATTATACATTGAAAAGGTGTATTTCGTTCCTGACTCTCCTTTTATGGAGAAGGTGTTTTCATTAACTTTTCCCATAGCATTTGGTTTTATTTGTGGTAACTCATCAATACTTTTATATTATACACGCTTATCCCTTTCAATCCTTTTTTAAAACAAATAAAGGTTTCTAAAATATAATAATTTAAACAAAAAAACCACAGACTAAAAGCTGTGGTTTTCAATTTTATATTTTTAAATAGTTTTAACTATTTAGCATTACTGGCATTACCAACATAGTAATAAATTCGCCTTCTTCAATACCATCAATTGGTGTTAAAATTCCTGCGCGGTTTGGTAAACTCATTTCAATTAACACTTCGTTAGAGTTTAGGTTGCTTAACATTTCTGTTAAAAAACGAGAGTTAAAACCAATTTGCATATCGTCTCCTTGGTACTCGCAAACTAAACGCTCTTCAGCTTTGTTAGAGTAATCTATATCTTCAGCAGAAATATTTAATTCCGTTCCTGCCATTTTAAGTCTAATTTGGTGTGTAGTTTTGCTTGAGAAAATAGATACACGTTTTACAGAATTTAAAAAAGTACCTCTGTCTACTGTAAGTTTATTTGGATTTTCTTTTGGAATTACTGCATCGTAATTAGGATATTTTCCATCAATTAATCTACAAACTAAAATTACATTGTCAAATGTAAACTTAGCGTTAGAGTCGTTGTATTCAATAGTTACATCATTATCTACTGCTCCTAAAATTCCTTTTAATAAGTTTAAAGGTTTTTTTGGCATTATAAATTCAGCAGCATCATTTGCAGTTACATCTGTTCTAGAGTATTTTACTAATTTATGAGCATCTGTTGCTACAAAAGTTAAACTTTCGCTACTAAATTGAAAAAATACACCACTCATTACGGGTCTTAAATCATCGTTTCCAGCTGCGAAAATTGTTTTAGAGATGGCATTAGCTAACACATTTCCAGGAATTACTGTACTGCTTGGCGCTTGTATAGAAACTGCTTTTGGAAATTCATTTCCATCAAAATAGGCCATATCATATTTACCATGACTAGAACTAATTTCTATGGTGTTATTTTCTTCCGTTTTAAAAGTTAACGGCTGGTTTGGAAATGTTTTTAAAGTATCCAATAATAAACGTGCAGAAACTGCTACTGAACCTTCAGAATCCGATTCAACATCAATAGTTGTACTCATGGTGGTTTCTAAATCGGAAGCAGATATTTTTAATTCGTTTTGATTTAATTCGAATAAGAAATTATCTAAAATAGGTAAGGTATTACTACTGTTAATTACACCGCCTAAAACTTGAAGTTGTTTTAATAATTGGCTACTTGATACTATAAATTTCATTTAAGATTATTTTAATGAATAAGTTACAAATATATTCTAAATATATTGTTATTAAAATATTATTTATCAACAGTTAAAATTGATACGTAAAGTATAAGTATCACATTAATAGTCGGTTATGGATTAAGTCCTAAAAAAGTTATAATTATGTTAATATAGTTACATTTAATCTCTATCCTATTAATTAAATTTTATATTTGTTTTTACTACTAAATTAACCCAATTATTTTATGAATAAAATTATAATATTCTTATTCCTTTCAATATTTAGCACCTCACTTTTATTTTCTCAAGCACCAAAAAAACCAACTTCTGGAGACATTTTCGAATCCATTCAAAAATTGAATTTTTTAGGAACAGTTTTGTACGTAGCAGCGCATCCAGATGATGAAAATACACGTTTAATTTCTTATTTTTCTAATGATGTTAAAGCAAGAACTGCTTATTTAAGTTTAACAAGAGGAGATGGTGGTCAAAATTTAATTGGACCTGAAATTAGAGAATTATTAGGTGTAATTAGAACTCAAGAATTGTTAGAAGCAAGAAAAATAGATGGGGGCGAACAGTTTTTTACAAGAGCAAACGATTTTGGATATTCTAAACATCCAGATGAAACCTTGGAAATTTGGAATAAAGACGAGGTCTTAAAAGATGTTGTTGCTGTTATAAGAAAATTTAAACCAGATATTATTGTAAACAGGTTTAACCACAAAACGCCTGGTACAACACACGGACACCATACTGCTTCGGCCATGTTGGGGATTGAAGCTTTTGATTTAGCTGCTGATAAAACTTATAAAACACATTTAAAAGATGATATAATTTGGCAACCAAAAAGAATTTTTTTTAATACTTCGTGGTGGTTTTATGGAAGTCAAGATAATTTTGATAATGCTGATAAAACCAATCTAATAGATTTAGAAATAGGTGCTTATTATCCTTACAAAGGACTGTCTAATAGCGAAATAGCTTCTGTTAGTCGCAGTCAACACCAATCTCAAGGTTTTGGAAGTACTGGTTCTAGAGGAAATCAAACCGAATATTTGGAGTTTATAAAAGGTGATTTCCCTAATAATAAAAATGTTTTTGATGGAATAGATACTTCTTGGAACAGAGTAGTTGGAGGAAAAGCGATTGCTAAAATTTTGATGAATGTTGAAAAAGACTATGATTTTAAAAATCCATCAGCAAGTATTCCACAATTGCTAGAAGCTTATAAGTTAATTCAAAATCTAGACGATGTTTACTGGAAAACTTTAAAAACAGACGAAATAAAAAATATTATTGCTTCTTGTGCAGGTTTGTATTTAGAGGCTGTGGCTAACAATTCTTTAACAACTAGAAACGCAAAAAATACCTTAAAAATTGAAGCTATAAATAGAAGTAATGCTGCTATTAATTTAAAATCTGTAACAATTAAACCATTAAATATTGTTGAAACTAAAAACGTTGATTTAATAAATAATCAACCACAGCAATTTTCTTTAGAAGTTGAAATTCCTGTTGAAGTTAAAAATACGTTTCCGTATTGGCTTTATAAAAAAGGAACCATGGGAATGTATGCAGTTCCAGATGAAAATTTGATTAGTTTACCTGAAACTCCAAGAGAAATTAAGGTAGATTTTATGTTAGATTTTAACGGAGTTACAATTCCATTTTCTAAAGAAGTTGTTTATAAATACAACGATCCTGTTAAAGGAGAAGTCTATCAGCCTTTTGAAGTTTTACCAGAAGTTTCAGCCTCATTTACAGAAAAAGTACACATTTTTGCAGACGGAAATATGCAAAAAATAGCAATAAAAGTAAAAGCGCTAAAAGATAATTTAGAAGGAAAATTAATATTTTGTTTACCAAATGATTGGAGTGTTTTACCAGAAAGTATCGAATTTAATTTAACACAAAAAGGAGCAGAGCAAAGCTTTCAATTTAATGTAACGCCTCCAAAGAATCAATCTGAAGGACTAATTACTCCAATTGTAGAAATTGAAGGTAAAACATATACAAATGAACTAGTTGAAATTGATTACGATCATATTCCATTTCAGTCCATTGTTATGCCTTCTGAAGCAAAAGTAGTACGTTTAAATATTCAAAAGAGAGGACAAATAATTGGCTATATTCAGGGTGCCGGGGATGTTGTTCCAACAAGTTTACGTCAAATAGGTTATACTGTTGTTGAATTAAATGAAGAAGATATTACACCAAACAAATTAGAAAATTTTGATGCCGTAGTTTTAGGGATTAGAGCTTACAATACTAATGAAAGAGCTAAGTTTTATCAAGAACATTTGCATAATTATGTGGAAAATGGCGGTACCTTAATTGCGCAATATAATACAAGTCATAGAGTAAAAGTTGATGAAATTGCTCCATATCTTATAAAACTCTCCAGAGATAGAGTTACAGATGAAAATTCGGAAGTTCGGATTTTAAATCCAAATCACGAATTATTAAATTACCCAAATAAAATTTCAGAAAGCGATTTTAATGGTTGGGTGCAAGAACGCGGTTTGTACTTTCCAAATGAATGGGATTCAAAATTTGAAGCTATTTTAAGTATGAATGATAAAAATGAAACTCCAAAGAACGGTAGTTTGTTAGTTGCTAAATATGGACAAGGAAATTTTATTTATACAGGATTGAGCTTTTTTAGAGAATTGCCAGCAGGTGTTTCTGGAGCCTATAAATTGTTTGCAAATATGCTCTCAATTGGAAAGAATAATATAGAAAAACCACTAAAAAACTAAGTATGGAACAACCTAAATATATTTGGAAAAAAGAATATACCGTAGTTTTGGTTTTAAATGCAGTTTATATTGTATTGTTTTACCTCATAACAAATTCCTTTTCATAAATTTATGGAGCAATTAGACTGGATTATACTTATTGGAACATTGCTGTTTATAGTTTCTTACGGAGCATATAAAACAAAAGGAAGTAAAAATGTAACGGATTATATTAAAGGAGGAAGTGAAGCCAAATGGTGGACTATTGGTTTGTCTGTTATGGCAACACAAGCAAGTGCCATTACTTTTTTATCAACGCCCGGACAAGCATTTCATAGCGGAATGGGTTTTGTACAATTCTATTTTGGTTTGCCCATTGCAATGGTGGTTATTTGTTTGGTTTTTATTCCTATTTATCATAAATTAAAAGTATTTACAGCATATGAGTTTTTAGAAACTCGTTTCGATTTAAAAACCAGAAGTTTAGCCGCTATGTTGTTTTTAGTTCAGCGTGGGTTAGCAGCAGGAATTACCATTTTTGCACCTGCAATTATTTTATCGGCAGTATTAGGTTGGGATTTAACCACACTAAATATCATAATTGGTATTTTGGTAATTATTTATACGGTAACTGGCGGAACAAAAGCAGTAAGTGTTACTCAAAAACAACAAATGGCAGTAATTTTTGCGGGAATGTTTGTTGCTTTTTATTTAATTGTAAGCTATTTACCTGCTGATATTTCATTCTCGAAAGCTTTAAAGATAGCTGGAGCAAGTGGAAAAATGGACGTGTTAGATTTCTCATTTAATTTAGATAATAGATATACTTTTTGGAGCGGAATTATTGGAGGAACATTTTTAGCATTGTCTTATTTTGGAACAGATCAAAGTCAAGTGCAGCGCTATTTATCTGGAAAATCTATGAAAGAAATGCAATTAGGACTTATTTTTAACGGTTTGTTAAAAGTACCAATGCAGTTTTTTATTTTATTGGTTGGGGTTATGGTATTTGTATTTTATCAATTTAATACTTCACCTTTAAATTTTAATCCTGCTGCTACCGAAATTGTCAAAAATTCTGAATATGCAGAAGAATATCTTACATTAGAGCGTAAGCATCAAGATATCGAAATGTTAAAATCTGAAACTAATTTAAGTTATGGTAAAGATTTAACTAATAAAGTCTTATTAAATAAAATTCAAGAATTAAATACTAGAGAAATTAATAACAGGGAACGCGCCAAAGAACTAATTAAAAAAGCAGATAGCACAGCAGAAACAAACGATAAGGATTATGTGTTTATTCATTTTATATTAAATAATCTACCACGTGGTTTAATTGGTTTATTATTGGCGGTTATTTTGTCGGCTGCAATGTCTAGTACTGCTTCAGAATTAAACGCATTGGCAAGTACAACTGCTATGGATTTATACAAACGGAATGTTAAGGGTAAAAAAAACGAGAGGCATTTTGTAGATGCCTCAAAATGGTTTACGTTAGCTTGGGGAATTATGGCAATTTTAGTTGCCTGTTTTGCTAGTTTGTTCGATAATTTAATTCAATTGGTAAATATTATTGGATCAATCTTTTATGGCAATGTTTTAGGAATATTTTTACTAGCATTTTTTATAAAATTTGTAAAAGGAAATGCTGTTTTTGTTGCTGCTATTATTACACAATTAATTGTAATTATAGGCTGGTGGCTAGATTGGATGCCGTATTTATGGCTTAATTTATTTGGCTGTGCGCTTGTAATGTCAATAGCAGTGTTATTACAAAGTTTTTCTAAAGGCACAAATTTAAAGACGGTTTAAAATATGTATCCTTTGTTAAAAAATTTGCATTTTTATATATTTTAAAAAAAGGTGCACATTTAAGAAAATACCTATAAATTGAAAGATAATTATATTTTTAAATCGGAAAGACTCGGATTTCGTAATTGGAGTAAAAAGGACTTAACTCAATTTTCGGAAATAAATGCAGATTCAAGTGTTATGGAACATTTTCCTAAGTTGTTAGCGGTAAATGAAACCTCTGAATTTATAGATCGGTTACAACACCATTTTGAAAAATTTGGATATAATTACTTCGCTACTGAAATTTTAAAAACAGGAGAATTTATAGGATTTATTGGTTTGGCATATCAAGATTATAAAACGGATTTTACACCTGCAACAGATATTGGATGGCGACTAAAAAAGAGTAGTTGGGGAAAAGGGTATGCAACTGAAGGTGCAAAAAAATGCCTTGAATTTGGTTTTAACAAACTAAATTTATCTAGAATTATCTCAACTTGTACGCTTAATAATAGCAAATCGGAGAATGTTATGAGAAAAATTGGAATGAAGAAAATAGGAGTATTTAAGCATCCAAAATTAAAAGAATACCCAGCATACGAAAAATGTATATGTTATGAAATTAATAAAAATATGTGGCTACAACAGCTATAATTTATAACTTAGCTTATTTGCATTTTATAGTAACTTGTTTTATGTGTTAAATAAATTGCTTACAAAACATAAATAAGCTTAAGATATTTTAGAAAAGGACACTAATTTAATAGTTTACTCATTTTTAATTAAACTTTTTTTTGAATACACTAAATTAGTAATATCGTTTTGCTTAACAGGTAAAATTAAACTGAATATAAATCCTGTTATTATACAAGTAGGAATAGCAATTAGAGGGTAAATATAAAAATTTATAAGAGTATTGTATTTTACAAAAGCCAATACAATTACGCTTAAGAGAGCTCCAATTAGTGCACCTTTCCAGTTTGCTTTTTTAATAAAAATTCCTAAAATAAAAATTCCAGCAATAGCGCTACCAAATAGTCCAATAACTTCTTGAAATAAAAAGAATAGCGATTTTACAGGGAATGCAGCCATTAAACAGGCAATTGAAGTTCCTAAAATACCAACAAAAACGGTTATCCATTTTGCCATCTTTAGTCCTTTTATATCGGAATATGTTTTTGAAAAACGTTGGTAATAATCTACAGTTACTACAGTTGAAATACTGTGCATACTACTGTCTAAACTAGACATAGAAGCAGAGAAAATACCTGCAATTACCAACCCTGCAACTCCAGGAGGTAAATGGTTTGTAATAAATAAAGGGAACACACTGTCATTTTGCATTCCAACGGTTAAAAATTCTGGATGTTCTTTAAAGTAGACATATAAAAAAGTTCCCATAGCAAAAATTAACAAACCAGCAGGAATGGCAATAATTCCATTTAACCAAATACTTTTTTTAGCGTCTTTAATACTTGAAGTAGTCATATAACGCTGTACAACAGCCTGATCTGTAGTATAGGGAACTAATGTTAAGGCAAAAGAGCCTAAAAATAAAGACCAAGTAACAACTTCGGTAAAACTAAACCTTAAATCGACTAGTTGCAGCTTACTATCTTGGTATGCAGTTTCAAAAATATAACCAACATCACCAATTTCAAATGCAATAAATATAAGTCCGATTATTAGTCCACCCATTAATACAATTACTTGTATTACATCAGTCCAAATAACGGCTTCCATACCACCCATATACGTGTATAGAATTGCAAGAATACCCATTACAATAATTGCTAAATAAATATCTATACCTACTACCGTTGAAAGGGCTAATGCAGGTAAATACACCACAATTCCCATTCTAACTAATTGAAATAATACAAATGAAGTGCTTCCAAACATTCTAACTGTTATGTTAAATCTTTTTTCTAAATATTCATAAGCAGTTGTAATTTTTAGTTTTCTGAAGAATGGTAAATAATAAGTAATAATAATAGGTACTACTAAAAGAATTGTGAAATATCCTAGATATGCCTGCCAATCAAAAGAATATGCCAATGCAGGTTGAGATAAATACGTAATTGCACTTAGCATTGTTGCGTAAATACTTAAACCAGCAGCCCACCACGGAATTCTTCCTCCGCCTAAAAAGTAATCATCTGTTGTTTTATTTCTTCTTGAAAAATACCAACCCATTAATATCATTATCGATAAATAACCAATTAAAACAATATAATTAATAAGTCCAAAACTGGCTTCGTAAGGAATTAAATGAAGTTTTGTAATTTTACTTGTGCGTATTCCAGGGCTTATTTCACCTCCAGGAATAACAAAATCATCTCCCCATTTAACAATATTTGTAACAATTTGCGTATCAGAATTTAGGTCGCCTCTATTACTCCAAGTGTCTGTAATTGTATGGTAAGCCCATATTGTTTTATCGAAAGAAGTTTCTTTTATAAGTTTTGTGTCTCTAGCTTTTAAGTTTTCTAAATCTTTTTGAAGCGTTTCAGAAAGCTCGCCAATAGCTTCAATTTTTTTTATTTTACTTCCTAATTTGAGTCTTTCATTTAAAAATTGTTTTTCTCCACCGGCACCACCAAATATTAGAATATGAGAATCTCCTAATTTAATAGAAGGAGCAGCAGCTAAATAGCCACCTGCAATTCCAGGAGTATTATTGCTAGGAACGGCTTTTTTTTGTTCCCAAGAATTTTTAAAAGGATCAAATTCATATACATCGTCTAACATGGTAAGCGGAATTTCTGCATTTGCATTGTATTGTAATCCGCTAAAAACATATAGACAGTCTTGATGTCCATTACTTTGCCCAGTTACAACAGCTTGCATTCTATCTTTTCCTGGGAAATTTTCAAGAGTTTGCCAAGTATAAGCAGGTCTTAAAATAGATGGTTTTAAGTTAAATGATAAAAAATTAGTTGTAGTATTTCCACCTTTAGTTTCGGTACCTCCAACAATATAAAGAATATCATTTACAATGCTACCGCTCATATTTGCCAAATTAATAGGCATAGGAGGGAGGTTTTCAATTTCAACACTTTTTGTTTTAGTATCCCATTTTAGGAAAAAAACATCGTTATAAACATTAGTTTCGTTGTCTCCTCCAACACACAAAATTCCATTTGAAGTTGTTATAGATAAACCATTTGCAAGTGGTTTAGGTAAATTAATATTGGAAGTTATCCAATTTTCGGTGTCATTTGTTTTTTCGAGCACATAAATGTCAGAAGCCCAAACTTTTTTTCCACCTTCCCAAACGGGTTTTTCGGGAAAATTTGCACCCCCAGCAATTATAAGAACGTTGTTGTGCGTTCCAATAAATGAGCCATTTAAACCTACGGAATTTGGTAGCTCAACACTTTCTGAAAAAGTAAATATTTCTTCAGCTTCTTGTGAATAATTAGCATTTATAAAAATGATACTTAATAAAAGAATTGGAATAAATTTAGGCAATCTCATCGAAATAATTTTTTAGAAACTTAATTTTGGCTCTAAGATAAATAAAAATGTATTATGTTATACATATAAGTTGAAAATAATTTATAATAACTTTTACAATTGTATTAATTACAATTTAAACGATCTAATTTAAATAAAAATTAAATTTAAAATCATTTATTTTCTCAAATGCATTATAGGTTTTTTTTAATTTTTAAATCAAAAAGTGTAGGTAGTTTGCTAAAGGTTAAAATATTAATTTCTTAACCTTCACAATTAATTTTAGTTATTAGCATACACTTTTTTCTTAATAATTTTTGACCAAAACAAATAACCGTTTTTATTTAGATGTAAGCCATCGTATGTTAAATCGGCTTTTAATTCACCTTTTTTATTGCTAAATTTTTTATGGATATTTAAGTATGTCACACCTTGTTTTCTAGCAAGTTTTTTAAGTTTTTTATTCAAAATCAGCACTTCTTGTTGCTTAGATTTATGACCTGAGAATTTAGTTCCAACATTCGGATTGTATGGCAACACACTTTGAAGGAATATTTTAGTTTCTTTAGAATCAGATTTTATTTTTTCAAGAATTAATTTGCTATTATTAAGAACATAATCAACACTTTTTTCTCTAGCTAAATCGTTAGTTCCAATTAGTAAAAATATTTTTTTTGGTTTAGAAGAAAGCACTTCATCTAATCTATTTAAAATTCCATCTGTTACGTCTCCACTAATTCCACGGTTTACAGCATTTATAGTTGGAAATAGACCTTTCCAGTCACCACCTTCTGTAATACTATTTCCTAAAAAAATAATTTCATTTTTTGTGTCAGCTTCACCTTTAAAAAGTTCATATCTTTTGTAATAATGATCTGAATATTTTTTTTGAGAATAACTGTTAAGTGTTAAACAAAAAGCAATTAGTAGGAGAATATATTTTTTCATAAAATAATTTATTAATTTGTTCTAAATTTTAAATCCTTTACTTCCTTAATACCTGATTTATTATTTTTGATAGGTATACAGGTAAACATCCATTTCCAAGAGTTTTTTCCGTGAGGAATTTTTAATAATATGGTATTCCATCCTTTTTTAAGATTTACTTTAGTAGGATTTCTATAAAAATAATCTTCATCTATAAATGGTATTTCATCAGTTTTGGTTGCTAAATTTGGTTGTTTCCAAACAGGAGGTTCAATTTCTTGTTTGTTTACCCAAATTTTAGGATTGGTGGTATGCCACTTTCCAATATTTGGAAATGGACCAATACGTCTTCCTCCAGAACGCGACCAACCTTGAAAACCAATCCAGAAATCTTGAACTTTATCTTTTGGCGAATAAATTTCTGAATATGCATAATACGTTCCACTATTTTTATCTGTAAATGATGGAAATCCGAAAAAATGTTTTAAATGAATAGTACCACCAATAATAGAATCGTTCCAAGTAAAAGTTTTACCTTCAGTTTTGTAGCCCTCTTTTATGTTGTTTTCTACTTCAAAAGTAGTGTTAAAATCTCCATGATGGTTAAAAGGACCAATAATTTTCCAAGTAATATTAGTTTGCTTTACATACGGAAATTCTTTTCCTTCAAAAAATAAGTCTCTATGCGTAATTACTTTTTTTTCAAACTGTTTAAAACTGTGAAACTCTTTTGTATTTGGTTTAGGTAATTTTGCCCAATACTCTTTGTAATTTTTTGTACGTCCTTTCCAAATAGCATCCGAATAAAATACCATTGATGGATATATAGGGTTTTGTTTTAAAATATCTCTTTCATGTGTTGTGTTATTATCTGGCCACGCACATAAAATTCCGCCTAAAGCAATTTTATCTCCTTGCGGTTGCCTACAAGGTTGCTGAAAAAATAAGCGAGACATTCCTGCAAAAGGATCTAAATGATTGATGTAATTTGCTCTAGAATCTATAAATCGATGTCCTTTTCTAGGTGCATGTTGTGCCCAAAGTTGATTTATTGATGTTGAATCTTCGGCTATTTCAATACCTTCTTTCCAAACAATTAATTCTCTATTGTTGGATTTGATAAAGTTCATAATTTCTAAAATAAACGCTTTTGAAACATACTCTTCTTTATTACGTACTTCATCGGTTCCAATATGAATATATGGCATATCTTCTGGAGTTGTTAAACTCATTAATTCTTTAAAAAGAGCTAATAAAACAGGTAATGCTTGTTTGTCTCGCATAGATTCAAAACCTAAGGCTGTTCTAAATGCTCTAGAATGCCCTGGAATATCAAATTCAGGTATTACAGTAATATGCCTTTCCTTACAAAAAGCTACAATTTCTTTAAAATCTTCTTGTGTGTAAAACTTTCCTTTTTGTCTGGTTGTTGCATTTTCATCTTGCAATTGCGGATATAATTTACTTTCCAATCTCCACGCAGGATCGTCTGTTAAATGCCAATGAAAAATATTGTATTTATAGTTTGAAAGGACTTCTATTTGTTCTTTTAATTGTGGAACTGACTGAAAGTTTCTTCCAGTATCGTGCATAAAACCTCTAATTTTAAACGCAGGCCAATCGGTAATATTTAGTGTAGGAAATTCACCGTTATTTTCATTTTTTCTGAAAAGTTGCTTTAAAGTTTGAATTGCATAAAATGCGCCTCTTTCAGTATTTGTAATTATAGTAATTTCTGAATTTATTTGAATTTTGTAAGCTTCTTCACTATTGTTTTTCGCAATGTTTTGTTTAATGAAGTTAATTTTTAAACCATTATTAGATACTTCAATACCATTTTCTTTAAAAAAAGCAACTAATTTGTTCGTTTCAGATTCAAAAACTGTATTTGAAAATGTAATAGTTTTAAAAGAAATTTCAGTTTCACCATAACTAATTTCTTGAGGCGATGGAATAATTGGATATTTTACTTGTAAAGTTGTACTATCAGATTCAATTGTTGTACAAGTATTTAAACTAAATATAGTTCCGAAGCTACCAATAACTATAAACAAAAAGTTGAATAAAAAAAGACGCATGCTGAGAGAATCTTATGTTCTAATTAATCTAAAAACAACAACATCTCTGCTAGGTATTTCTATAGTAAATTCTTTGTTACTAGATCCAATAACTTTATCTTTCCAAAGATCTTTTACCTGATAATTACCAGAAAAACCTTTAATTTTAATGGTAGACCAATTTACTTTATATTTTTTATTAGTGATGTCTCTATTAAACAAACAAATTGCAATATCACCATTTTCTAAGGGTTTTTGCCAAATTTCAAAATTTCCATAATCCTCAATTTTAAAACCTTGTTTTCCTAAAATATCTTGATTTACAGCAATTAAAGCTTTATTTGTTAAAATATCTTGATCGTTTATAGACATTGCTCTTAAATCGTTTCCTGCCATAAGTGGAGCAGCTAACATACACCACATGCTAAAATGCGCTCTGGCTTCATTTTGTGGCATATCGTTATTTCCAACAGCTAACATATCGGGGTCGTTCCAATGCCCTGGTCCAGCATATTTTTCTAATCCAACTTGCATATCTACAATATTTGTCCAACCAATATGATTGTCCCAAACATCTCCATCAAATCTACCTTTCATATCAATATCTAGTGTAGTTCTCCATAAATGCCCTATGTTTTCTGCCCATTCCCAAGGTTTGTTTTCGCCCCACTCGCACATACTAAAAACAATTGGTCTGCCAGCTTTATATAAAGCATCACGCATTTTTTTATAAGAAACTTTAGCATCTTGGCCTTCAGTAAAACACCAGTCGTATTTTAAATAATCCACATCCCATTTAGCATACGTTTTTGCATCTTCTAATTCAAAACCTTTACTACCTGGACGACCAGCACAGGTTTTTGTTCCAGCATCTGAATAAATACCAAACTTTAAGCCTTTTGAATGAATATAAGCTGCTAAACTTTTTATGCCTGAAGGGAATTTTTCTTTATCTACAATAATATAACCATCTTTATCACGCCCAATTTGCCAGCAATCATCAATTACAATATATTCATAACCAGCATCTTTTAAGCCATTTTTAACCATGGCGTCAGCCATTTCTTTAATTACAGTTTCATTAACATTTTCACATTGAAAACTGTTCCAGCTATTCCATCCCATTGGTGGAGTTTGTGCTAAGTTTTCAAATTTTTGCGCAAAAATAGTACTTGAGATTAACAAGGTTGACACTAATAAAAAAGATCTAAATTTCATTTATTTAATTTTAAGTTATTTACTAGATTTGAGAATGTAGAAGCTGGTAAGCCGTACTTATTTATCAAATTTCCGTTTGTAAATGGTGTATAACCATACTTTACATACCTTGGGTTTTTAATTTCTGAAGACCAAACTTTTAATATATTGTTGTTAATTTTAGCTTTTGCAGGTACAAATATTTTATTTGAATTAGCAATAAAGATATCAGTTACCTGTTTGCCGTTTGAAGTTGTTAATCCTTCGGCATGTTTAAAATAAACCTGTAATTTGCTTCCTTTTACATTTACAAAATCGAGCAGTGGTCCTGAAAATTCGTTTGAGAAATTATAATTTTTATGAAGTGCAATTTTTGACAAGCGTTCACCTACAATCCATTTCTTTTTTGGATGCACATCTGTTCTATTTCCAACATCTGAAGAAACAGCCATTCCTGTATTTGGGATTTCTAATAATTTTCTTTGAGAGTCTCTAAAAGTTCCCCAAGTTGGTCTTTCAATACTGCTTAGTTGTACAAAATAAAAAGGCAATTCAGGATTTTTTAAATGAAACCGCCAATCTTTTACTAATAAATTAAACAATTTTGAGTGCAATGCTGGTCTATCTGCATTAGATTCTCCTTGGTACCAAATAATACCTTTAATTCCGTAATTTTTAAGAGGCATTATTCCAGCGTCAAATAAAAGGGTAGGTTGGTACGGGTGTCTCGTTTTTATTTTAGTGTTTTTGGAGCCTTCCATGTTCAATACAATTCTTTTAGCAACCCAACTATCAACAAGTGGGTTTAAATGTGTATCGTTTAGTAAATCTACCGTTGTATGCGTTTGCTCCATAGTTTCTCTGCTAATCCAACTTTGAATAGGAGAACCGCCAATGGCATTGCAAATAATACCAACTGGTATATTTAATTGTTTTTGAAGATTGTAAGCAAAGGCATACGCAACTGCTGAAAAATTTTCAAGATTTTTAGTTGTTGTTTTTTGCCAACCAGAAGCTTCAAAATAATTAGAAGCATTGCAATTTATAAGCTCTTTTTCTGTAAATTTTTGACCAGATAACGCTTTGCCATCCATTGAAAATAAAAAGATGTTTTTGTTTAATGAATCTTTTAAAACCGTTGCAGCACTTTCCATTGAATGCACTTTAAAATCCATATTAGATTGTCCAGAAGCTAGCCAAACCTCACCAACAAATACTTTTTCAATACTCTTTGAGGTGTTTGGTGAAGTAATTTTTAAAGGAAATGGCCCGCCAGCTTGCATTGGTTCATAAACTATCTCCCAATTTCCATTAAAGTCTGTTATTGTGGTTTTTGTTTTGTTGTTAAATTCAATAGTAATTTTTTCATTATAATTGGCTGTACCTTCAAAATGTATTGGTTTATTTCTTTGTAATACCATATTTTCTCCATACAATAAAGGTACTTTTAAACCACCGTAATTACTTGAAATTGCACCATATACTTTTTCAGAAATTATTTTTGCACCTTCTTTTGTTGGATGTAAATTATCTGGAAAATATTCAGGGAAACGATATAAGGGTTCGTGTAAATCAATAACTTTAACATTAGCTTTAGCACCAATCTGTTCAATTTTAGTTTGAATTTCTTTAAAACTTTCTCGCATTCCTTCTTCAAACCAATGATGTCCAGAAAAAGTTGGAGTCATTCTACAAATAATAACAGTAGGTTTTGAGGGGAGATTTTTATAAGTTGCAATCATATCTAAATAATCGCGTTCAAAGGCTTCTTTATGTTGTGGCCAATTATTGTTTCCTTGGTCGTTTAAACCTAAATGAATTATTACAAATGTTGGCTCAAATTCTTGAGATTTTATAAAAACCTCCTTATCCCAGTAAGGTTTGTGTCCATTTTTTAACATAGTAGCACCAGAATACCCAAAATTGGCTACTTTATAAGTAGCACCTAATAATTGTTGCAATTGCGCTGGGTAACTGTTTTCTTCGGTATTTTCTATTCCGTAACCGTAGGTAACACTGTCACCAATACAGGCTACTTTAATTGTTTGTGCATAAGAAATAGTATTAAAAAAAAGTACTATTACTATTGTAAAAAACTGTTTAGAACGTGTGCAAATCATAATTATTAGGTGCTAAATAAACGTTATTTAAGGTTTATAATTTCAATGGTATAACTATAATTATACTTTATTGCAGGTAACCTAAATTCTTCGTGTGGTCTTGCTTTCATAGACCAGCTATCATCTCCTCCAAGTCCTCTTTGCTTATAATCAATATTCAAAGTTATTAAGTCTCTATTTGGTAATTTATTAATATGTTTTGCAGTTTCTAAATCTTTCATTAAATACGGCCAAGCACTAACGCTTAACAACTCTGGACTAGAAAATTTAATCCCTTCACCTTTATTATTGGTTAATGTTCCCCATCTAACTTGTGTATAATTATTACTTTCTTGCGGTCTTACATATTGGAAGAAATCTTTTTTAACAGATTTTTTATATGTTCCAATCTTAGCACCACTTAATCTGTCACTATAATTTTCGTGTGGACCCATACCAAACCAAGTAAAATTATCAAATTGTTTTGCTAATTGAACTTGACTTCCAAATCTAGGAAGATTAGGTAATTTACCTTCAGGATTAAAGCTATAACTAACCTTTATAGTACCATTTCCTAAAATTAAATATTCTGTAGTTAATTTGCTAAAAGTTTCTTTTTCACCTTCTTTACTAGTAGGTAAATTATAATTAGAAACTATTTTTATAGTAGTATTGTCTTCTTCTGAAATATTAAAATCTATAAGCTTACTATTATCAACTGCATGTTTCCAAATCCCGTGTCTTTCTAACAATTGAGAACCTTCGTCATTATCTGTTGGAGGTCTCCAAAAGTTAGCTTTTAAAGGTGCTTTTAAAAATTCAACTCCTTTTTTATTTTTTAATGAAGTTAAATAACCATTTGTTTTATCAAAAATTAGTGATGATTTACTAGTAGTTAAAGAAATTTTATTTTTTGTATGAGAAATTAGTACAGCTTTATTGTTTTTAGGTGTATTTATACTTTTTGAAGATTTAATAGGTAATTTAAATTGTTCCCATGCAATTTCGTGACCTTTATCTGCCCAAGTAGTTGCATTTTTCAGCTTAAAACTAATATTTAAAAAGTATTCTTTTTCTGGTTTAGCATTTATTTTTTTGAAAGGAATTGTTAGTTGTGTTTGTTTAGCAGCAGCCAAATTTAAACTAGGTAATTTTCCTTGTTGAATAATTGTTCCATTTTCTTCAATAGACCAAAATAAATCAAAATTATTTAGGTTTTTAAAGTGATGCCAGTTTTTAACATTTAATTCACCAGCAGCTAAATTTGCTGCTGTAATAACAATAGGCTGATGAACTTTTTTAGCAGCCCAAGTTGTAGGTTTAGGAGTTTGATCTGGATTAATAACGCCATTTATACAGAAATTACTTGAGTGGATAGGTTCACCGTGATCACCTCCGTACAACCAATACTTAACACCGTTTTCATCTGTTTTTGCAAGACCTTGATCTGTCCAATCCCAAATAAACGCTCCAATAATCCTTTTTTCACCTCTAATAGCATCCCAAAAGGCTTCAAAATCACCAAGTGAATTTCCCATTGCGTGTGCATATTCGCACCAAAGAACAGGTCTGTTGTCGTTATCTCTATTTGCTAATGTAACCATATATTCTATATGATTGTACATTCTACTTGCAATATCAACATAAGAAGGATCTGGTGCAAACCTGTCCATTTTATGTTTTTCAAAAGTAGGTTGCGCGCCTTCGTAATGCACTGGTCTTGAAGGATCATATTCTCGAATCCAACCAGACATTGCGGCGTGGTTTGGTCCAGAACCGCTTTCGTTACCTAAAGACCACATTATAATTGAAGGATGATTTTTGTCACGCTCTACCATACGAATTCCTCTTTCCATAAAACTATTTACCCAGATCGGATCGTTAGAAGGGCGACCACCAAGTCCGTGAGTTTCTAAATTAGCTTCATTCATTACATAAATGCCGTATTCGTCACATAATTCATACCATCTAGAATTGTTAGGATAGTGTGAAGTTCTTACAGCATTAAAATTAAATTGTTTAAGTAATAATATATCTTTTAACATAGTTTCTTCCGAAACTACTTTTCCAGTATATTCGTCGTGGTCATGTCTGTTTACACCATACAAAAGAATTGACTCTCCATTAACAAACAATTCACCGTCTCTAAATTCTGTTTTTCTAAAACCAATTTTACTACTTCTAGCTTCAATTAATTCGCCTTTTTCGTTTTTTAAATAAATTACTGCTGTATATAAATTTGGATATTCTGCAGACCATTTTAGAGGGTTTTTAATTTCTGCACGCAGAAAGGCTGGTGTTAAATTACCACGTTGCGGAGAATGTTCACTAAATAATTGACCTAAATTTTTCTGAATTGGAGCTTCCAATACAGGTTTTTTATTGGCATCAAACAATTGTGCTTCAATAGTCCATTTATGAATGTTTGTATTAGTGTAATTATTAATAATTGGTCTTATTTTTAAAATTGCATCTTCGTAATTTTCATCTAATTCTGTTCTTATAAAATAGTCGTAAATATGAGCTTTTGGAACAGCTTCAAGATATACATCTCTGTGAATTCCGCTTAAACGCCAATGATCTTGATCTTCTAAATAAGAACCGTCGCTCCATCTGTAAACCTTTACTGCAATTGTATTTTTACCTTCTTTAAGATATGGTGAAATATCAAATTCTGACGGTAATCTACTTCCTTGACTGTAGCCAACTTTTTCTCCATTTACCCACAAATAGAATGCTGAACTAACACCTCCAAAATGAAGAATTACGTTCATGTTTTTCCAATCATTTGGAAGTGTAAAATCTTTTTTATAAGACCCTACAGGATTATCGTTTTTGGGTACTTTTGGAGGTTCTACAGGTGTAAATGGATATGTTACATTAGTGTAAATTGGCATTCCGTAACCTTCTAATTCCCAGTTTGCAGGAACTGTAATTTCTTTCCAGTCTGAAACATCAAAATCTTGTTTGTAAAAGTTTTCAGGACTTTTTTCAGGTACAGCTACCCAATTAAATTTCCATTTTCCGTTTAAAGATTTATAGCGAGGGCTATTTTTAATGTTTCCATCTAAAGCCAATGCCTCCGAATTGAACGAAACAGAAGTTGCACGTGCAGGTAATTTGTTTATTTGTACAATGGAAGGATTTTCCCAATCATTAATTTGAGCTTGTCCATTAAAAGATGCACAAAATATTAGGAGAAAAATAAGATTAAATTGCTTCATTTCTATTTATACTAATTTAATATAATTTATTATTACTGATAATCTTTTCAAAAAATATTGATGATTTTATAGCGTAAAAGTGATGATGGAGTTACTTTTATAAAATATTAGTTTGAAGGTTTTTTATAGGTGTCTTTTCCATCGGTTAGCCAATCTAAAGAGAAACTTACAAACGGATTTTTAGTGTAATCATCTTGTTCAAAAAACAAGCCGATATCTCCATTTTTTAGTATTGTTAAAGAAGAATAAGCAGATGAACCAGCATAAATAGTTTTTCCTTCGCTCCAAGTTTTTCCTTCATCATAACTTATTCTAACGGTCATATTTTCTCTTCCTTTTTCCATTTTTGCATTTGAAAAAAGTAGTCTGTTTTTTTTGTATCCATCTTCAATAGCAGTATAACGAATAATACTTGCATTACAACCTGGATCAATTAATTCTGGAGCTTCTTTTGTCTCCCAAGTTTTTCCTTCATCTTTTGAGGTATGAACATAGCGTAAACCTTTTCCGTTTACTCTGGCATTTATCATTAAAGTTCCGTCTGCAAGTTCTATTATTTTAGATTCATCAGCTGGTTGGATAGGGACATCAATAAAATACCAAGTTTTTCCGTGGTCATCACTACCAAATATGTGTAGTCCACTATTTAAATTTACCATTGTGTGTAATAATTTACCAGCTTTGGTTTGGATTCCTCTACCTGAAGTAATAAATTTAAAATCTTTGTGCCATTCAGGTTTTGCAATTTGTGAAGTAATATCTGTTGGTTCGCTCCAAGTTTTACCATTATCGGCACTTTTTACAACGTGTAGATAGTAGATATCTTTTTCAGTATCTAAATCCATATAGTTGTAAAATAAGAAAATTTCGTTAGTAACATTATCAACAATCATTGAAGGGTCTGAGGCTGATTTTCCATAAGGAAAATCTACAACAGTTTCAATTTCAGACCAAGTTTTACCATTATCTGAACTTCTTCTAACAATAATATTAATGTCTTTACTCCATTTAAGGTCACCACAACCAGGAACACGCTCATCTATTGAAGCAATTAAATCTCCGTTTGGAGCAGTAACAATTGCAGGAATTCTGTAACATTCTACATTTTCATCCATAGAAGCGTTGAACAAATCTTGAAATACTAATATTTCTTTTTCTTCTTCTACTTTAGTGTTTTTATTTTGATTTTTGGTATTACAACTCAATAAGCATATTGAGATTAACAGTAAGGCTATTTTTTTCATCTTAAAAATTTATATTATTTATACATATTATTTATGTCGCTATTGTGTAATTCTTCAAAAAAATCTGCAATTTTTTTAATTACTGTATTTAAAAATTTAGCACCTTTTTCTTTTGTTGCTAAACTTGGATTTCCAACACCTGTATCTTCGCTTATTTTTGTCCACTGGCGTTGTGCAGTAACCCACCCCTCTTTTAATCCTTTAATTTTGAAGTTTTTTGCATTTCCATTTCCAGCTTTTTCTATTGGCAAAACCAAATTAGGCGCTATTTGTAACATAGCAGAGGTTTCTAATTCGCCAGCGTGGTCTCCAGGCTCATTAAAATATTTTGTAGCATCGGTAACTTGCCACCAGTTTATTGAACAAACAAATACATTTGGAAATTCTAAACTTAGTTCTCTTATAATTTGTTTAAAATTATTACCTCCGTGTGAATTTACAAGTACTAATTTTTGAATATTTTGTATGCTTAAAGTCTGAACAATGTCTTTTAATACGGCGTATTGTGTACTAGGATTCATATTTATACAAAACGGAATGTCTAGTTGACCTGTATTTACACCAAAAGGGATTGTAGGTAAAACAATAACTTTTGCATTATTTTGCCAAGCTATTTTTGCAGCTTTAATTGCAACATATTCTGCTTGAATGTTATCTGTGGCGTATGGTAAATGATAATTATGAGCTTCAGTTGCTCCCCAAGGTAAAACGGCAACACTGTATAGCTCTTGTTTTACAGCTTTCCAGTTTGTTTCTGCCAATACATAAGGTCTTTTTAAACTTGCCATTTTGTTAGGTTTTAACTTATAAAGATACGTAACTATTTGTTGTTTTCAATGTTTTCAAAAGATTTCCAACATTGGTACATTGCTCTAGGAACGTGGAAACAACCTTTCCATTTTCCTCCTTTTAAATCTAGTAAAACTTCGCCTTGTCTGTTTAAATAACCAAACCATTCTCCATTTTCTGAATCTGAAAAGTGAGACCAAGCGTACTCATGTACTTTAACATACCATTCTAATAGTTCAGGTTTTTTGGTATGTTCATAGCCTTTAGATAATGCAACTAGGGCTTCTAAATGAACCCACCATAATTTTTGATCCCATTCTAATTGTTGAGGCGGTTTTTGATGTGCATCCATAAAATATAAGATACCTCCATATTTTTGATCCCAACTATATTCTAATATTTTTAAAATAGTAGCGGTAGCTTTGTTAATTAGTTTTTCGTCATTTCTACGAACACCAATGTCAATCATAAACCACATTGCTTCAATTCCGTGACCAGGATTTAGAAGTCTACCATTAAAACTATCTTCTAACGAACCATCTGGACGGACAAATTCGTAAATAAGTCCAGATTTTTTATCTAAGAAAACCTCCATTACTTCGTGAATACTAAAATCAATAGTTTTTTCAACTTCTTCTTTTGGCAATACATCTTCAAGTTCTAAAACTAGGTTTGACAAGATCATAGGTAAAGCAAAACTTTTTAAAGGTCTTGCATCAGTTCCTTTTTCGTAAATTCCTTTAGGATTGTCCTTTTTCTTTAAAATATTGAAATAGGTATTAATAGCTAACTGTTTTATTGCTTCATCTCCAGATGCTGTTGCATATTGACTAAAAGCCATGGCTGCAAAACAATCTGAAAAAATATTATAAGGTTGTATTAATGGTTTTCCTTCTTGAGTTGTAGAAAAGTAAAAATTACCTTCGTTGTCCATACCATTATTTTTAATAAAATCAATTCCTATTTTTGCCACTTTTAGCCAATTCTCATTTTTTTCTACTTTATTGTAAAGCATTGAAAACAACCAAGCTTGCCTACCTTGTAGCCACATAAATTTATCTGTATCAAATACATTTCCTTTAGTGTCTAAACAGGTAAAGTAACCTCCGTTTTTTGTGTCAATAGAATTCTTTTCCCAAAATGGAATTACATTATTTAATAATGTGTTTTTATAAATTTTTGAATATTTTTCCATACTTTTATGTATAACATAATACAAATATATATTTATTTATGTATATTTGAAAGGAACTTTAACTTATTATTTACAAATTTTTATTATAATTTAGCGGCGTAATTCGTATAACCAATAATCAATGAAATATTTAACAAAATTGAAACCTTTAAAAAATTTATCACTTGTTGATAAAGTAGAGATTCGACTTATAGAGTTTTTTAAAGAGAATAATCTTAAAATTGGAGATTCAATACCAAAAGAATTAGATTTTGCAGAAGCATTAGGAGTTAGTAGAACTGTAGTGCGTGAGGCACTTTTAAGATTAAGAACTATTGGTATTATAGAATCTAAGAAACACAAAGGTATGGTTCTAACAGAACCAGATATAATTTTAAATATTGAAAAAGCATTAGACACAAAGTTGTTTGGTACAGAAATGTTAAAAGATATTTTTGAATTACGTCTAATTTTAGAAATGGGAATGGCAGACTTATTATTTGCCAGAAAAACTACAGAAGACCTTATAGAGTTAGATGAAATTGTAAAAAAAGAAGAAAAAGAACAAATTGATTCATCTATATTTAGTTTGGAATATGAAATACGTTTTCATGGTAAATTATATGAAATGTCAGGAAATAGTACCTTACAGAGATTTCAAAATTTATTGTTACCTGTTTTTCAATATTATCACAACCAAAAATTACCTACAGATGAGAAATTTGAGTACTCACAAAAATTTGTGACTCATAGAGATTTGTTAAATCATTTAGAAACGGGTACTCCAGAAGCTTTTAGAAATGCAATGCGTCAACATCTAGAACCGCATTTTGATCGTGTTCTAAAGTGGGTTAAAGCTTAACTTTTACAACTACCTTTTTAACTTTTGAAGGGTTATTAGCTATTAAACCAGGTAAATGAATATCATCGGGATAGAATATTGCAAACATTCCTTTGTTTAAGGTTATAAGGTTGTACGGTTCATTAAACAACATATAATCATCTGTATTATCATATAATTTTACGGGTTTTTGGTTGTATAAACTTGTGAATCCAATTTGCTCAGTGCCTTCTACTAAAAATTGTATATCAATATATTTTTTATGAGATTCTAGTAGGTTTTTTGCTGGTTTTTTAGTTTCATATTCGTTTACAATTGCAAAAATTTTATCTCCATTAATTTCATATTTTCCATTAGCGAGTTCTAAAAAGTTAGTTTTTTTAATGTATTCTAACGCAGTATGAATCCTGATATGTGTTTTAGCATACAAGTGCGCGTTTTCAATTTTATCTATGATCATTTTTTTATAAATTTAATTAAAAGATACAAAAGGCATTAAAATAAAAAACTAACTAAAAATTTTAATTTAAAGTTAGTTTTAAAATTTAAACAAAACTTAATTATGAACTTAATAAACTTAAAAGTCCAATTTTATCTAATTCTTTATTAATTTCTTTATAAGTTTCAGGTGTAGGTGTTGTATGAGGGAACCTACTAGGACCGCAATCTATACCAAATAATTTCATATAGCCTTTTGCTACACCATTAAACCCGCCATAACTATTTAATATTTCAACAAATCTAATTGCTTTAGTTTGAAGTGCTGCTGCTTCTTTCATATTGCCTTCTTCAAATAACACTTTAATTTTGTAATACACAGGAGCTAAATGATTGTAGGTGCTTCCAACCCAGCCTGTTGCTCCCAAAGGCAGGCTAGATATAAAGATTTCATCAAAACCAAATAAGATATTAAATTTTCCATTGTCATAATTTTTACAATGTAAATAATCTATTAAATTATTATTTGTAAATTTAATACCTTCTAATGTTGGAATTTCTTTAGATGCTATTTTTAAAAATTCTAGCATATTTAAATCAGCCCCACTTAATACTGGGATATGATAATAATAAAAAGGTAAGTTAGGTGCACTTGCAGCAACTTCTTTACAATAACTTACTAGTTTATCAATTGTGTTTAATTTAAAATAATAAGGGGCTAAAACGGCAATAGCATCAACTTTGTCAGAAGCATAAGCAGCCAGTTCTTTTGCTATTTTTAAACTAGGGCTTCCAACGTGGTCTATTAAATATAAGTTAGATGATTTGGTTTTAGACCAGGCGAGTGTTATTTCTTTACGTTCTTCTGTAGTTAATGAAACAAAGTCTCCCGTAGAGCCATTCATAAATACACCTTCAACATTGTTTTTTGTTAAAAACTCACTATATGATTTTATAATTTGAGTATTTAAAGAGCCATCTGGTTTCATTGGTGCATAAGTAGCAGCAACTAAATTGTTAATATTCATTTTATATATTTTATGTATAACATAATGCAATAATAACTAATTATATTAAATAAAAAAAATTTTAATTTTTTTATTAACTGTTATTATACTTTGCTAAGGTTTATAATTATAGTATAATTTTAATTAAATACCTATAAGTAAAGGGTTTAATATTTTGTGTAAAATTTAAGAGATTTCTAAAAACATTTGTGTATTAAAAATTTAATCTTTATAATTGCATTATGTTATACATAAAACTAACTTAATTATGAAGTACAAATTATTTAAAAGCATGTTAATGCTTGTTTTTATGATCTATGGCTTATCCGCAACGGGACAAGAGAAGGTTATAAGTGGAACAATCACAGATGGAAGAAATCAACCATTGCCTGGGGCAAGTGTCCTTATTAAAGGAACTGTAACTGGTGCTCAAAGTGATTTTGACGGTAATTATTCTATTAATGCTAAAACAGGTGATATACTTGTTTTTAGCTATGTAGGATATAAAACACAAGAGGTTAAAGTAGCTAATGAAACAGTAATTAATGTTTCTTTAACTGAAGATGCTAATGTATTAGACGAGGTTGTAATTACGGGTTATGGTTCACAAGCTAGAACTACACTAACAACTTCAGTATCGAAATTAGATACTGAAATTTTGGAAACCTCAACGCGATCAAATGCAGCAACTGCATTACAAGGTACAATTGCAGGTCTAAGAGTAACAAACACTACAGGTCAACCTGGTTCTACACCAAGTATTGTTTTACGTGGTGGTACAGATTTTAATGGTTCAGGATCTCCATTAATTTTAGTAGATGGAATTCCAAGTTCTTTTTATGCTCTAAATTCAGATGATATTGAATCTATTGAAGTATTAAAAGATGCAGCTGCAACTGCAATTTATGGAGCAAGATCTGCTAATGGAGTTATTTTAGTAACTACTAAAACTGGTAAAGTAGGTAAAAGCTCAATAAATTATAAATTTAGATATAGTACAAATAAGGAAAGGAATGATCAAAAATATCTTGGAGCTGAAGATTTTATAAATTACAATAGACAATCTATTGCTTGGTATAGAGAGGCTGTTAATAATTCTGGATCGTTTGGAGCATTTTTAGATGGAGCAAATGCTATGGGAACAGGAAGTAATACAACTAATTCACCTTTTACAACACAGTTATTAACTTCTTCGAACCAATATTTATTAAATCAACCAGGATGGAGTTCAATTCCAGATATTTTAAATCCAAGTCAAGATATTTTATTTTACGACAATAAAGGTGTTGGAGATCGTATTTATCAAGATAGCGCATCAAAAGATCATTATATTTCGTTTGATGGAGGTAATGAAAAAGGTTCTTATTATTTAGGTTTAGGAGCCTTAGATAATCAAGGTTTGGTTTTGGGTTCAGGATTTAAAAGGTATTCTGGAAAATTTAGTGGATCTTATAAAATTAGAGAGAATGTTAGGGTAAATTCTAATGTATTATATTCTCATTCTAATTTAAATAGAAGTCCTTTAGGTGGCGATGATACTGTGTTTAGAAGATTTCAAGGGCAGGCTCCAACTTCAAGAACTTATGACAGCAATCCTGATGGAACATTATCTGATGTTTATAGTGTTGGACAAAATCAAAGTTTTGGAAATCCATTATATTACCAAGATAAGTTTGTTAGAAAAAATTTAGAACAACGTTTTTCTGCTTCAGTAGGTTTTGATTGGGATGTTATTAAAGATTTAACCTTATCTCTTAAAGGAAGTCATTTTGCTATTAATAATCACAACGAAAGTTTTAATAGAGGCTACAGAGTTGGGAGTACTACCGGACCTTTAAGAACGGGTCGTGAAGCAGCTGTAAGCTTGGGAAGAACATTAAGAAATCAAGCTACCGCAACTTTAAATTATAAGAAAACTATAAAGGAGTTACATAACTTTAATGCATTAATAGGAGCAGAATATTATAAAGATAATTACTTTACAACATCAGCGGGTACAAGAAATTCACCAACAGATTTAATTGAAACCTTAAATGCTGCTCCAGAAGCTGATGGCGTTCCTTATAGTTATGAAACAGAATATGTGATAGCTTCTACTTTTGGAAGATTATTATACGATTATGACAGTAAGTATTTAGTAGGATTAACATTTAGAAATGATGGTTCTTCTAAATTAGGAAATAATAAATTTGGATTCTTCCCAGGAGCTTCTTTTGGTTGGAATGCTCATAATGAAGAATTCTTTAGCAAATCATCTCTTTCAAAATATGTTAATCGATTAAAACCAAGATTAAGTTATGGTGTTAACGGTAATCAATCTGTATTGAGTAACTATGGTGTTTTTGGATCTTATGGCGATCAAGGAATATATAATGGCCAAACGGGTTATGCAAATACTTCGTTAGCAACATTAGATTTAGTTTGGGAACGTTCTACCACATTTAATGCAGGTATCGATATTTCATTTTTTGACAGTAGACTTTCTTTTATAGCAGATGTGTATTCTAGAGATGTAAAAGATAAAATAGCAAACCTTACATTACCGTATTACACAGGGTTTAGCTCTATTAGTACAAATAATGGAACTATTAGAAATAAAGGTTTCGAATTACAAGTAAATGGAGATATTATGAGAAATGATGATTTTACTTGGAGTGCCGGAGCTACTTTTACTACTAATAAAAATTATGTTGTAACGCTTCCTGAAAATGCAAATGATTTAAACAGACAAGGAGGAACCCTTATTTGGAATGCTAAAACAGGAGAAGAAGAATGGGTTGGAGGTTTGCAAGAAGGTCAGCGAGTAGGGCTTGATCTTGTTGTAGCTTATGAACAAGCTGGTATTTATGCCACTCAGGCAGAAGCAGATGCTGATAATTCAATAACAGATGAACTAATGCCAGGAGCAAGTCGTAATCAACGTTACGCAGGTGATGTAAAATGGGTTGATCAAAATAATGATGGTATAATTAATAGTTTAGATAGAAAAGTTATTGGACGAACAACTCCAAGCTTAGTTGGTGGTTTAACTACAAGTTTTAAATATAAAAACTTTAGCCTATTTGTTAAAACGGATTTTGCAACTGGACATTTAGTATGGAACCATATTAGAAACAAAAGTTATGGTCAAACACAAGGTAATTTAAATCAACCTATTGAAGTTCTAGACTCTTGGACACCAACTAATACAGATACAGATTGGCCACGTTTTGTTTTTGTTAATGGAACTAAAAATGTGTGGAGAGGTAACGAAGGATCGGGAAGTTTACAAACAGCAGCTAATGAACGTTTTTGGGAAAAAGGAGATTATTTAGCACTTAGAGAATTAACTTTTACTTATAATATACCTACAAAGCATTTTAATGATGTAATTAAAGGAATGAGTGTTTATGTAACAGGTACTAACTTACATTATTTTAAAAGTATGAGTGGAGATACCCCAGAAATTGGAGGTGTACAGTATGGAGCGTTTCCAGTTCCAAAAACATACACAGTTGGACTAAATGTAACATTTTAAATAATTAAACAATGAAGAAATTTATATACATAATGCTAGTGTTATTTGTTAGTAGTTCTTGTGAAAACGAGCTAGAATTAACAAGTCCTAGTGAATTAACAGCAGCAGGTTTCTGGGATACAGAAACTGGAGCAAAAACAGCACATACAGCCTTATATACAAATTTAAGGTCATCAGCTGGTAACTTATGGTTATTGGGTGAAATGAGAAGTGATATTTGGGGTGGAAGAACATACGAATCTCCATCTAACGAGAATTTAATCGAATCAAATATTACTGTAACAACAGCTCCTTTTGGTGGTTGGGCAGGTTTATACACTAGAATACATAGGGTAAATGATTTTTTAGTAAACGTTCCTAATATTACATTTTCAGATGAAAATGAAAAAAACCATTTAATGGGTCAAGCTTATGGTTTAAGAGCCTTGTATTATTATACGCTTTTAAAAACTTGGGGAGATGTACCAATTATTTTAGAGCCTTATACAGATGTTGATCCAGCTACTTTAAGTAGACCTAGATCTCCAAAAACTGATGTGATGAACTTAATAAAAACAGACATAGCTGCATCTTTAACAGCGTTTGGAACACAAGATGGATTCTATCAAGATAGTAGAATATTTTGGTCTAAGGCAGCTACCTTAGCACTTAAAGGAGATGCATATATCTGGTCTGGAAATTTATTAGGTGGTGGAACTGCAGATTTTACAGAAGCAAAAACAGCTTTACAACAAATTGCAGCTTTAGGGGTTAGTTTAGAAAGTAGCATAGCTGATTTATGGACTGTTGGAAATGAAAATAATAACGAATTTATTTTCGCAATTCAATACAAAAGAGATGAGGCTTCTAATTTCTACAATAGCTTAACTGGTAGAAGTACCGAAATTAACCCAACATATAATGATAGCGGTAACTCAATGGGTGATTTTGTAATAGCCGGGGCAAATAGATATGGACAATCAGAAAAAACAATTCTATTGTTAGATGATAATGATGATGACCGTAAACAAGCTACATTTATTAGACTTTATATAGATGATAATGGCGGTGCTGGTTATCCAACCTACAACGAGCCAGCTTATTTTGGATCTGTATTTAATAAATTCCTAGGTCAAGTTGATGGAACAGAAAGAATTTTTGAAAATGACGTACCAGTTTATAGATATGCCGATGTATTATTACTTTTAGCAGAAGCTAAAAACTTATTAAATGAAGATCCATCTGGTGAAATCAACCAAATTAGAGCAAGAGCCTATGGAGATAATTATAATGCTGCAATACACGCTTATTCTAATGGGTCCAAAGTTGATAATACAAATGCAATATTAGAAGAACGTTATAAAGAATTTATAGGTGAAGGTAAAAGATGGTGGGATTTAAGAAGAGCTGGAGACAGTTTTGTAATAGATAACATTAGTTTTTTATCAACTGGAGATGAGTTCAAATTACAATTACCAATTACCACAGATATGATTGGTAGAAACCCATTATTAGACCAAACTTCAGGGTACTAAAAATATTTGTTTAATAATTAAATTGAGTTAATTAAGTTTAGGGACAGTTTAAAAACTGTCTCTAAACTTTTTTATATTATAATGTTTTTTTATGATTTACAATTACTGGAGGACATGTATCTAGAACAAATATCAAACTGTAATTAGAAAATTAAAAACTTGGGGTTGTGTTTATGTGTTTGTTTTGTAGGTGTTTATGGTGTTTTAGAGCCTTGTTATTGAAAAATAAATGTATTTTTTACGTATAAAATCAAAAATATTTCAGAAATTTATGGAAATTTTGAAAACGTTTAAAATATATAATAATGAGGTTAAAATATACTTTTATAAAATCTTGTATTAATAGAATTAAAAAGATTGGAGTTGCTTATGTTGGGTTGTTAATTTTAGCAGCTTGCTCAACTAATAAAGAAACTATTGCATTGCAAAATACTTTAAAAGTTGAACCAACAGATAGTAAAGAGCTTATTATTCAAAAAGCAGCGCATGTTATTCCTACAGAAAATCAATTAGAAGCTTTAAAAAATGAATTTATTGCATTTATTCATTTTGGACCTAATACCTTTACTAGAATGGAGTGGGGTAATGGTATGGAAGATCCTTCAATTTTTGAACTGGAAACTTTAGACACCGATCAGTGGTGTAAATCATTAAAAAATGCAGGTGTTACTATGGTAATTTTAACCGTAAAACATCACGATGGTTTTGTTTTATGGCAATCTCGTTATACAAAACAAGGGGTTATGTCTTCGCCTTTTAAAGATGGTAAAGGAGATATTTTAGAAGAATTAACAACGTCTTTAAAAAAATACAATCTAAAACTAGGAATTTACCTTTCTCCTGCAGATTTATTTCAAATTGAAAGTGAAAACGGTTTGTATGGTAACGGAAGTGAAATAACAGAACGCACAATTCCAGCACCTGTTGAAGGACGTCCGTTTAGCAATAAAAAAACGTTCAAATTTAAAGTTGATGATTATAACGAGTATTTTTTAAATCAATTATTCGAATTACTTACCGAATATGGCGAAGTGCACGAAGTTTGGTTTGATGGTGCAAATCCAAAACAAAAAGGAAATCAACAATACAATTATTTGGCTTGGAGAGAACTTATTAGAACATTAGCACCTAAAGCTGTTATTTTTGGAAAAGAAGATATCCGTTGGTGTGGAAACGAATCTGGTAAAACACGTGTGTCTGAATGGAATATTATTCCGTTTCAAAAAGATCCTATGCAGTTAAATAGTTTTTCAGACATTACTAATAGTGATATTGGAAGTCGAGAAAAATTATACGAAGCAAATTATTTACATTACCAAGCTACAGAAATAAATACATCTATTAGAGAAGGTTGGTTTTATAGAGATGAAACTCATCAAAAAGTTAGAAGTGCCGACGATGTTTTTGATATTTACGAGCGAAGTGTTGGAGGAAATTCTATATTTCTTTTAAATATTCCTCCTAATAGAGCAGGTAAATTTTCTACGGAAGATGTTAACGTTTTAGAGGAGGTAGGAACACGTATTAAAGAAACCTACAAAACTAATTTATTTGAAAATGCAGCTGGTCCAAAAAATTTATTGGATGGAGATTATAATTCTGTACACAATTTAAAAAATAGTAACCAAATTATTATAACTACAAAACAACCAATAACCATAAATAGATTGGTGCTTCAAGAAGCTATTGCAACACATAGCGAACGTGTAGAAAAACACGCTTTTGATGCTTGGGTTAATAATGAATGGACTCAAATATCTGAAGCTACAAATATTGGTTATAAAAGAATATTACGTTTTCCTAAAACAACTTCAAACAAGTTTAGAGTTCGTATTTTAGAAACACGTTTTACTCCGGCTTTGGTATCAATTTCTGCACATTATTATAAAACACAACCACCACAACTTTCAATTTCTAGAACTTTGGATGGGATTTTAGAAATACAACCAAAAAAACAAGATTTTAATTGGAAACCTCACGGAATTGATGTTGCAAAAAACTTGAATACAAATTTTGAAATACGTTACACAACAGACGGAACTACTCCAACAAAAGAATCGTTAGTATATAAAGAAGGTGTTGTAATAAATTCTGGTGAAGTAAAGGCTATTGCGATAGATAATAATCAATTAGGAAGTGTAGCTTCTAAAGTTTTTGGAATTTTAAAGAAAAACATTAAAGTTATAGAAGTTAGCAGTTCAGTTGAAAAACAGCAGCCAACAATGGCAATTGATGAAAATACGAGTACTTTTTGGCAGTCTAAACCAACAGGAAATAAGCATTTTATTTCATTCAATTTAGGAACTAAAGTTGCATTAAAAGGATTTTCATACACACCACAAACAGTTAATTCTGAAGGAATGATAGAAAGTGGAACTATTAAAATTAGTACAAATGGTAAAACTTGGAAAACCTTAGAAAATTTTGAGTTTGGAAATTTAATTAATGATCCAACAACTAGAGAACATTATTTTAAAGCACCTATAACTACTCAATATGTAAAAATTGAAACCAGAAGTATTGCTGCAAATAAAAAAACAGCTGCAATTGCTGAAATAGATTTTATAAAAGAATAATAGACCAAATAAACCTTAAATTGATTATTTAATAATTAAAAAATGAAAAAAACATCTTTAAAACTTAGCTTTTTGTGCTTGTGTTACTTTTTAGGAGTTACTATAGTACAATCACAAACATTAGATCCTGTTATTGAAAACCCTGATGTTGTTGAAATTAATAAATTACCTGCACGTGCAACTTTTTTTCCATATAATAGTGTACAATTAGCTTCAGAAAATAATATTTCTAAAGCATCTAATTACTTATTATTAAATGGTATTTGGAAATTTAATTGGGTAAGAGATTCAGAAGAGCGACCTCAAGATTTCTATAAAAATAATTATGATATTTCTTCTTGGGAAACTATAAAAGTACCTTCTAACTGGGAAGTTGAAGGCTTTGGAATTCCAATTTATGTAAATGCAAGTTATCCTTTTCAAAAAGGAAGTTTAGCACCGCCAGATATTCCAGATGGTTATAATCCAGTAGGTTCTTACAAACGTAGTTTTACAGTTCCGGCAGATTGGAACGGACAAGAAGTTTTCATTCATTTAGGTGCTGTAAAATCGGCATTTTATATTTGGGTAAATGGCGAAAAAGTAGGATACAGTCAAGGTTCTAAATTACCAGCTGAATTTAATTTAACAAATTTTGTAAAGCCAGGAGAGAATACTATTGCACTAGAAGTATACAGATGGAGCGATGGAAGTTACTTAGAATGTCAAGATTTTTGGAGGATTTCTGGTATTGAAAGAGATGTTTATTTATATGCAAGACCAAAAGTTTATATAAACGATTATTTTGCAAAAGCTGGACTTAAAGATAATTATAAAACAGGTGATTTTAATCTAGATGTTGAGTTGTCTAACGTTTTAAGTAAAGCTCAAAAAGGAAGTGTTTCTGTTGAAATTAAAGATGGCGCTACCACTATTTTTACAGCAAATAAAGCATTTCAAATTCAATCAAACTTATCAAATACTTTAAATTTTATAACAACTGTACCTGATGTTGCAAAATGGACTGCTGAAACTCCAAATTTATACCAATTAACAATTCAGTTAAAAGATAAGAAAGGAAGGGTAAAAGAAGTAATTTCGAGAAAAATTGGCTTCAGAACTTCTGAAGTTAAAGATGGTAAATTTTTGTTAAACGGTGAAGCTATATTGTTTAAAGGAGTTAATAGACACGAGCACAGCCCAATTAATGGACACATAGTTTCTAAAGAAGAAATGCTAAAAGATATTGAAATTTTTAAGCAAAATAATATCAATGCAGTTAGAACTTCTCATTATCCAAATGATCCTTATTGGTACGAATTATGCGATCAATACGGTATTTATGTAATAGATGAAGCAAATATTGAATCGCACGGAATGGGATACGACTTAACTAGAACGTTAGCAAACAATCCTAATTGGTTAAAAGCACATTTAGAGCGCACAGGACGTATGGTTGAAAGAGATAAAAACCATCCTTCAATTGTAATTTGGTCTTTAGGAAATGAAGCTGGAAACGGTTACAATTTCTATGAAGCTTATTTATTAGCTAAAAAATTAGATGAAACCAGACCTACCCAGTACGAACGTGCTGGTTTAGAATGGAATTCAGATTTATATGTGCCAATGTATTCTAGTCCAGATAATATCGAAAAATATGCAAACAATGCAAATTGGAACAAATCATTAATATTATGTGAGTATGCACATGCTATGGGAAATAGTATGGGTGGTTTTAAAGAATATTGGGATTTGTTTGAAAAGCACGATAAATTACAAGGTGGTTTTATTTGGGACTTTATAGATCAAGGGATAAAAACTATTAAAAACGGAAAAGAAATTTTTGCTTATGGAGGTGATTTCGGTCCAGAAGGCACGCCAAGTGATAACAACTTTTTAAATAATGGTTTGGTACAACCAGACAGAAAATTGAATCCGCATATCTACGAAGTAAAACATATTCAGCAGAATATTAAATTCTATGAAAATAATTTAGCAACAAAGAAGATTGCTATTAAAAACTGGTACTTCTTTAGAAATTTAGACAATTATAATTTTTCTTGGGAACTTTTAAAAGATGGAAGCATTGTTGAAAAAGGAACTTTAGATGTGCCAACTATTGCAGCACAAGAAACAAAAGTTGTTACAGTACCTTTTACAACAAATATGCAACCAACTTCTGAATATTTTTTAAATGTAAAGGCGGTTTTAAAAACAGCAGAACCATTTTTAGCAGCAGGTTACAAAATTGCTTATGAGCAATTTAAATTATCTGGTGATTTTTATTATGAAATTCCAACAGCAACTGCTACTGTAACTGTAAAAAAACTAGATAAGTCAATTCAAGTTACTGGAACTAATTTTGAAGTTAACTTTAATAAAACCACAGGTTATATAACTAACTTTAATTTTAATGGTATCGAAATATTAGAAAAAGGGCCTCAAATAAACTTTTGGAGAGCACCTGTTGATAATGATTACGGGGCAGGACTTCAAAATAGATTTAAAGCGTGGAAAGAAATTGGCGCCCAAGAAGTAACTAATTTAGTTGTAAATAATATTTCAAAAACAGAAGTAGCATTAACTTTTACCAGAAGTATTTTAAATGGAGATGCAACAGTTGATCAAACGTATTTAATTGACGGGAATGGAACTATAAAAGTTACCAATAGTTTAAATGCGTTAAAAGGCGAGTACAGCAACTTATTTAAATTTGGTAATGAATTAGAGTTATTGGGTAAATTTAAAAATGTTTCTTGGTATGGAAAAGGTCCTTTTGAAGCTTATGCAGACAGACAACACGCAGCTAAATTTGGAACTTATACAAGCACCGTATCAGAACAATATTTTCCATATATAAGACCGCAGGAGAATGGAAATAAATTAGATGTTCGTTGGGCTACATTAACTGATGATAATGGAAATGGTATAAAAATTATTGGAGAAAAACCAGTGCATTTTTCAGCTTTAAACTTTACGAAAGACGATTTACATTCTGGAGATAAAAGATTACAACATCATGCAGGTGAATTAACACCAAGAGAAAATGTATTTGTTAATATAGATGGTTTTCAGCAAGGTTTAGGAAGTATTAATAGTTGGGGAACACTTCCATTAGAACAGTACAGATTGCCTTACCAATCGTATAAGTATTCTTATTGGATAATGCCAATAAAAAAGTAAGTTAGATTACTAATATTAATTAAAATCCATCTCAAATTTTGAGGTGGATTTTTTTGCTTTTGTTTTAAACAGTTTTTAAAGGTTTCATTCTTTAATTAATTTAATTTCTTCTTCTTGTAACACTTGATGACCTTTTGTTAGTATTGCTTCTAACATTTTTATTGTGGTAATCTCTAATGTTATCACTTCTATAGTTTTTAACACGTATATATTTGCTGCGATTTAAATTTATATGTTTGTACCGAGGCGGCAATGCATTAACACGTACCCAAACATTATTTTCTAGGTATAAATAATTGTTCATTGTTAAATCAAAGTATATGGAATACTCTGGAAAATAAACGTAACGTACCATTTCTAAACGACTTGGGTAAAACCAAGTTGGTGGTTGGGTATTAAGTCTAGATGTAAAAACAACAGGTCCACAACTTGTTACCGTTAAAGTAATAGCTAAAAGTAACGTAAAAAATATATTATTTTTCATGATATTTTATTTTATTGTACAAAGTAAATTAATGATATGAATACTGTAAATGACCTGCATCATTTTACATAAAACTATTTAAATTAACCTGTAGTTTTTTCTTAGGTAATTAGATACAGTTGGGTTTTATTTTTTTTCAAAACGTCCTGTTTTTTCTTTAAGTTTAATCCTATACACAACACCTTTCATTGCTTCAATATATTTTTGATGAGAATCCTTCATAGGATTATTTATTGTTGTTTCACCAGTCATTAATGGCATTACAATATCCATTAATTTTTGCATTCCTTCTTCACGTTCTTTAGGTATTTTTAACTCTTCAAATGTGCCCCAAGCAATAACACTTCGCCAATTACTCATGTTTTCTATTGCATCAACTTCAAAACATACTTCTGGATTTTTTCGCATCATTTCAATTTTCAAACCTTCCTTTGTATGTCCGTAAATATATGTCCCATCATACGCATAAGTTATAGGTACTACATACGTTTTGTTATAGGCGTGGCAACCCAATCTTCCAATTATTAGACTGTAGAGTAGGTGTTCAATCTGTTTGTTATTTAAGGAACCTAACATGTTATTTTAGAACTAATTAATTAGAGCTTTTACAAAGTAAGTTCATAAATGGAATTATTGAAATGATCTTCATCAGTTTACAATTTTCAGATTCATAATATCTTTAGGTAATAATTAAGTTTTAGAATGAAAAATCATCGCGAATCGGAATTTCTAGGAGGTAAACGAAGTCGTTTTAAGGAGTTTAAAAGTTTACTAGCTATAGTTTTTGAGTTTGTTCATGGGTTTCGGAAATTACATTTTGTAGGTCCGTGTATTACTTTTTTTGGTTCTGCTAGATTTGGTGAAGATAATTTGTATTACAAGCAAGCGAGAGTATTTTCACAACGAATATCTAAAAAAGGTTTTACAATTATTACTGGTGGTGGTCCTGGTATTATGGAAGCAGCAAATAGAGGCGCTAAAGATGTTGCTGGTAAATCTATTGGTTGTAATATAGAATTACCAAAGGAACAGCAACCTAATCCTTATTTAGACTTCAATATAACCTTAAACCATTTTTATGTTAGAAAAGTATTGTTATTAAAATATTCGTATGCTTTTGTAGTATTTCCTGGGGGTTTTGGAACGATGGATGAACTTTTTGAAACACTAACGCTATTACAAACCAGTAAAATTTCCAATTTTCCTGTTGTTTTATTTGGAAAAGACTATTGGTATAATTTTTTTGAGCAAATAAATAAAATGCAAAACCTTGGAACAATTTCAGAAAGAGATGTAAAGCTTTTTTTGGTTACAGACTCTGTTAGTGAAGGAGTAAATTACATTTATAAAGAATTAGAATTTAAATATGGCTCCCCTTTAAAAATTAAAACTTCTAAAACTAAATGGTGGCTAGGAGAAAGGTTGTAACAACTTATTACTAACTTTAAATTATAGGATAAACTACTAATTAAAAGTAATTTTTGAATATCTAAAATGACGTAGATCATCTTTTATTAAAAATAGAAGCTTATTCGTGTTGTTTAAATCGGTGAATTTTTTTTTAAGAATGACCTTGATCATTTTAGAAAAGACATACTCTTTTTAAATTTACGAATAGAAAATAACTTAAAAAAATATAATCATGGAACAAAATAATGGAAATATGTTTTTCTCATTTTTAATTGGTTCGGCAATTGGTGCTGGGTTCGGTATTCTTTTTGCGCCAAACAAAGGAAGTGAAACAAGAGAGAAAATTAAACAAACAGTTGCAGATACATCACATGATATCTCAGATCGTGTAAAACATGCGAAAGACGAAATTAACAAAACGGCTCACGAAAAAAAGGAAGCGTTTGATAAAAAATTAGATGATGCAATTTCTAGTTTAAGTTATAAAGCAGAAGATATAATTAATGCTTTAGAAAGAAAATTAGAAGATATTAAAAAGAAAAATGCACAATTACATAAAAATTGATGGATGGCTTTTGATAAATTTAAGAACACACTTTTAGAAACCGATACAGACATTCGCTCTTATTTAAAACATAGTGAAGCGTATTTACAGCTAAAAGTATTTAAGGTATTAATGAGGTTGGTAACCGCATTTGTTCAGGTATTATTAGTTG
>Ga0193953_1000076_pt1 | contig 53016 bp, 51 predicted proteins | sample BB_4_MG_FD_140325 | JGI IMG/M metagenome (GOLD analysis project Ga0193953, IMG submission 140325) | Microbial mat bacterial communities from the Broadkill River, Lewes, Delaware, United States - BB_4_MG | ecosystem: Environmental > Aquatic > Freshwater > River > Microbial mats | place: USA...
AATAACCCGCGCCAGTAGAATATGCCCTTGCTGCCAACATAACATGCACTGCATTGGTATCACGCGAACGAGATAGCCGAAAGGCGAATAGTATAAGGATAATGGCAAAAGTGAATGGTAGAAATAGGAGGTTAAAGAAAAAATAGGAAACAGTAATGCAATAAACCGACGAAAAATCCCTGATATTTTACGTCTTAACTTCGTGCGTCTTGCGATCTAGCAATGGCTTACAACCCCTTCAACAAATAAATCACTATTTACACTATAAGTAGCGCTTCGGGCTTGTTCAACACCCGAATAAGGTGTCGGCTGACGCGACACCTATTCTTATTTGTTATAAGTACTTTATTACTTACCTGCTTTTCCTGCTTCTAGAATTGGCAACCCAGCTTCAGTTGGAATATAGATGCGCTCACCATTTCCGTCTTGTAAGCCTTTAATCCAGATATAACGAAGGTAAGCTTCGTTGTCTTTCAATGACTCTCCAATAATTTTATTGGCTTCTGCTGCGGCTTTTGCACGCTCAATGTCAGCTTGACCTTCGGCTTTAGCTTGCACAATTTTAGCTTTACCATCAGCTTCAGCGAGAGTAACTCGTGCTTTCGCCTGCATAAGTGCAGCAGCTTCACGGGCTTTAGCTTCTTCTATCAGAATTTGCTTACTCCATTCGGCTTCTTTTAGCGAAGCAATACCATTCATTTCGAGTTTATAAACTTTATATTTTGGCCAAGTCCATAAAGCTAAAACAATTAGTAAAACAAAAAATAATACTAGACCAATTAGGCCACCAAATGCGATCGCATTCCTATTCGGATGCATGAACTCTCCTTAGTGCTTATAACAGCTTATTGAACACCATTTTGGGGGTTTATAACCCCCCAAAACGGCGTATATTACGTGCATTAATAATTTCACTAAAAAACACCTTTGTAAACAAATGATTATATGTATTTTAAAATAACCTTTGTTGTTACGCCCCAAAACGGCTTGTAATAATGTTATTGGACAAAACAAGGGTTACTATTTATACATAAGGACTATCCGCTCAGCCCGACCTATGTCAATATGTAGTAATAACAAAGGATTCAAATTTACTTAAATCAGGTATAGATTACCCTAAAAATTGGAACCAGTTTATCGACTGGTTCCACAACGATGAAGCCTGTTGGGATTATATTTACAAAATCCGTTGGCCTGACGGCTTCACATGTCCTCGGTGTTATGTGAATAAAACCCCATACAAATTAAAAAACAGTTCGTTAAAATGTGTTGTTTGGTATATCACTAATCAGAAAAATGGCGTTAGTGCTCTAGGAATACAGTGTCTTCTTAGCCTTGGAAGTTATCAGACATCTTGAACCTTATTACATAAGCTACGTTCAACTATGGTTAATCCAGAAAGAGAAAAACTATCAGGGTTAGTTTAAGTTGATGAAACTTTTATTGGTGGCATAGTACCTAGAAAAAGAACCAAAAATCAGAATGGTAAAAGTAATACCAATCTCACTAACTATGTGATCATTTCTACTTGCTAAAATCACCAACTACATCGTTATTTATTTAATAATTAGAACAACTAGTTATTGAAATAAACGCCTTGTATTTGGCAATTTTTTCTACGTATAAAATAGATCACTTAATTAATGAAACTGGTATGCAATAGTTGTTCTTATTGCAATAGAACTACTCGAGCCTAAAGTTTTTGGTCGAGTGCGTTTAAGGCATATGGCTTCGGCAACAAAAGAAAATATCAATCAATTTATTATTGATATAGTGATGGTTCACCTGTTTATAATTGCGCTAAAGAAAATGGATTCTCTCACCATAAAACAGTTTATTTAGGCTCTGATATTGCGGCACATATAACAATACCCACTGTTTTAACGCATGATGAAGCCAAAAACATTATTTATTTTCAGGGGAAAAGGAAGAAAGGGTAGATATACTTTACTCCCTCCTTGTTAAATAAGTAACTAACTTTTCTTCAGGTAAAGGTTTATCAATAAAGTAGCCTTGCACCGCATCACAGCCTAAGTTACGCAATACATTAAGTTGATCTTTATTTTCTACGCCTTCTGCAAGCACCCGCTTTCCTAGCCCTTGAGAAAGATTGATCATTGACTTAACAATGGCCAAATCTGAATCATTTGTCGCGACTTCAGTAATAAAACTACGGTCTATTTTAATAGTATCTATAGGTAATTTACGCAAGTATGCTAAAGAAGAATAACCTGTACCAAAGTCGTCAATAGATACCTTAATTCCCATATTTTGTAATGCGGTAATTGTATTCATGGCTGTAGCTATATCTGTCATAACAACATTTTCTGTTATTTCTAACTCTAAATATTTAGGTGATAGTTTTTTTTCTAATAATAATTTTTGAATATTACTCACTAAATTAGGATCCTGAAACTCTACTGCTGTGATATTGACAGCAATAGCAATTCGTCGCTTATATTTTTGGTACCACCTTGCATTAGCACTACAAGCTTTATTCAAAATATAGTTATCAAACTCACTGTTCATGTATAAAGCTTCAATATCTTTTAAAAAGCTCGCAGGTTGCAACAAACCTTTTTCAGGATGTTGCCAACGCACTAAAGCTTCAACGCCTTCTAATCGATTAGTAATGAGATTTAACTGAGGTTGATAATAAAGTACAAATTCATCATTAAGAATGGCTAATTTGAGCTCTTTTTCTTTTAATACTAACCGTCGCCCTTCTGCTTGCATGCCCGATTCAAACGCAATAGTAGGAATATTATTTGTTTCAGCATGATGTAAAGCAAGATTAGCATTTTGTAATAAATCTTCCGCATTATCGCCATTGTCTGGGTAAGTACAGAAACCAATACTCGCTTGTATATTCACTTCTTGGTGCTCATCTGTATAAGGATGGCTGATGAGTTGATGCAGATGAACAGGTATTTTATTTAGTGATGCATTGTCATTGTATTCAACGACAAACATAAATGAATCACCGCTAAGACGCCCTACAGCTTGAGGGATTAGCATACTATTATTTAAACGATTTGCTATTTCTCCGAGAATATAATCGCCAGTTTTCAAGCCATAAGTATCATTAATAAATTTAAACTGTTTTATATCAATTAAAAATATAGCCAACTGATACGACTTTTCGCTAGCAATAATGATGGCCTCGGAGAGTTTTTCCATTACTTGGCTTCGGTTTAAAGCTCCCGTTAATGAATCATGCATACCTAAATATTGTGCACGACTAATAGCATTTACGGCCATATTACGCTCGGAGCCTTGCATCCAAAGTAACAATATAACCCCTAAAATACTATAAGCACCCACATCAAAATACAGTAATAACAAGCCAATATGATTAAACCATGGCTCAGTTAAACCAATAAAGGTAATAAATAAATTAAATAAATGGCGAACACCTAAAATAAGAAAAAAAGTAAGTAACAAATTACTTGAAAAGTGTACAGTTTTGTCGACAAAAAGATAGAAGCTAGCAATTAATAGGCAACAAGCAAAAATAATATTTTGTAAGCTGATCTTAAGGTAAAAACGATTAAAGACGTTATTTTCTTCAAAAAAATAAAGCGTTCCCACACTTAACCCAATAAACACAGCTAAACTAATCACCGTTACAACAAGTTTTTTTGTTGGTTTCACTCGTTTTTTGGCATTATAAAGACCAAGCAATAAAAAGGTTAAAAATAAATATAATCCAACCTGTTGCGCTTGATGGTATAGCAACTGAGCATATGAGCCAATTTTAAGGCTTATGGTATTATTTAATAAAGCGGAGCTGGCATAGTGGCAGCTTAACGAAATTAAGCTATATACCCAATATTTCATATATTCACGGTTAAAAGAGCGAAAATACATGAAAAATATAAATGCTAAAAGTGCGAAAATAATTGCCTGAGTGGCAGATAACATGGCTAATGAGTCTAGCGTTACAAACATTAAATATATGCTGTTTTTGGAGATAAATAGTTAACATATTAAAAAGAGTTTTACACTAAAATACAAGTCTCTATTTTATTCTCATTACAACACGTTATACTAGCTAGTAACTTTTGCTTAAATCAAAGATTATTATTATGGAATATGATACCTCACAATTATGTGACACTTACGCTAATTTAGTTGATGTCGTTGATCCCATCTTTAGTAATTATGGTGGCAGACATTCTTTCGGTGGCAAGGTTGTCACGATAAAATGCTTTGAAGGCACAGGATTAATTGAAAAAATTGTTCAGATGGACGGTAAAAGTAAAGTGCTTGTGATCGACGGTGGTGGCTCTACAAGACGAGCGCTAATTGATGTTAATATTGCTGAAACGGCTGCTAGTAACGGGTGGGAAGGTATTGTTTGTTATGGCAGTGTTCGCGATGTAGATGCTATTGAAGAAATAGAAATAGGCATTCAAGGTTTAGTGTCGATTCCTGTCGGCGCAAATGATAATGAATTTGGCGAATGTGATATTGCTATCAACTTTGGTGGGGTAACTATTTTACCTGATGATCATATTTATGCTGACAACACAGGTATTATTTTATCGCCAGAACCATTAGACATAGAATAAACGGGCAACTAAGTGCTTTAGCTGCATTAAAATTCTATCGTATAGCCTAGAGTGTATTTAACTAATATATTCAGCTAAGAGGGTTTAGGCTCGATTCATATTCCAGAGAGATTAACACCCTTATTCATAAGGATGTTAATCAAAACTCACTTCAGGTTATCAATAAATTAACTCAGGCCTACTATAATTTGAACTTCGCAAGTTGTTCATTCAAATCATTGGCCAACGCAAGTAAATGCTCACTTATCTCTTTACCTCGAATAGCATCAATACTTGATTTCTCGGCAACATCGCTAATATTAACAACATTTATATTAATTTCTTCCGCGGCTAAATTTTGTTGTTTAGCTGCATCTGAAATTTGGCAATTAAGCTCATCTAATTCTTTAATTTGCGATGTAATATCAACTAATAAACTCGCGACATTAGCAACATCTTCCGCTTTTTCATTAGCTTGTTGGCTTGCATCATTCATTGAATCTACTGCACTTTTAGCATCATGTTGTAAAGAGCCAATGGTTGACTGTATTTGGTCAATTGTTTCACGTGTACGGGTTGCTAATGAACGTACTTCATCAGCAACAACAGCAAAACCTCTACCTTGTTCACCCGCCCGAGCCGCTTCAATTGCCGCATTAAGGGCCAATAAATTAGTTTGTTCAGCTATCGCTGTAATCACTTCAAGTACACTACTAACTTCATTAGTTTTATTGCTAAGCTCAGTTATCATACTCGTGTTGTTAATGACTTTATCTCGTAATTCATTAATACCTTTTTTGGCTTCTTCAACCAGTGCTAAACCTTGTGATGCTCGCTCTCTTGCTGATACAGACTTATCAGCTGCGCTTTGTGTATTTTGTTGCACTTCATTAGCTGAAGCATCAAGTTCATTGATGGCTGCTGCCACAGAGTCTGTGCCATTTTTTTGTTCTAAAACAGCGGCTCGTGTTAACGATGATATTTCATCAACACTTTGTGCAGAAAGCGTTAGTTTTTCAGTTGCATCAGATATAGATAAGAAACTATGTTTAAATGTTTTCATCATTCCATTTAGTGCAGAACTTACTGCGCCAAGCTCATCATTATAATTCACTTTAATTTCTTTATTCAAATCAAGACTTTCTTCAACACTTTTAATTGTTGTGCGTAATCTATTTAGTCTAAAGAACACTAATTTTTTGAGCGTGTAGCTTAGTAAACCAAAACTGATGATAGTAATAATAAGTTGTAATATTGTGGCATGGGTAATTGAATTAGTGATGGTTTTATTAACAGAAGATAAATCATAAGTGATTTTTACTGCCCCTAAAATTTCACCATTTTCTACTTGATGACAAGTTAAACAATTTGTCCCCCTATAGTCATCACTTGCTATAATAGGCATGATAAAACTCATCATGTTTTTCCCGTTTTCAGTGAATTTTTCAAACGCTTGAGTGCCTGATAAACCTTGATGTTCAAATGTTGACTTTGCACTTTGATCTTCATGACCATTACCAAACACTTTAGTTAAGGCAGGAGCCCGAAGAATTCTCGCTTCAACAATATCATCCTGACTAACAATTTTATCTTGAATAATTTGCCTATTAGCAATAGTTCCAGTCAACATCATCGTATTGACCGAATCAAAATAATTCAGTGCTAAACTTTCCAAGTTTTTCTCTACAAAATGCTCTGCTAATTCCCGTTCATCATCATAGAAAAAAAAGATTGTTGTACTTAAAAAAACCAATGCAATAATAACAAGTGACACATTAATTTTTTTAGCTAAAGACATATTTTCAAGCATATTTCATCCTATTAATCGGTAATCGAATAGAGGGCTGACACCACAACCTACTCACTGAATCGTACATGCGTACAGATTTCACATATGGCTAATACAATTTACTATTTTCTATCTCTTTTGTCTGTAATAAGAAGCAATATATCCTGTTTTCCTTCATTTATCACATATATATTTACCACTTGTAATCATGCCTTGCGTATAAAAGGAGTAAGCGAGGTTACTCCCCCATAACTTCTTTTTCTTTCAAAGCTTTAGGCTTCAAAAGCAGAACAACAAAAAGCGCAATACATAATATAGTGCCCTAGTTAAAAAAAAATAAAAAGATTACTGTTTATTGATTTATCTCACACTTTATTGTTTTTTCATAATAAAATGCTATGAACTTATACCTTTAACTGGTTATTTCATTCAAGATCTCATCACTACATTTGGTATTTCAAATGAAGACTTTTTAGTAATTTTTCATGAATTGAATTAAACGAACCATTGCTCATCACCACAATACTGTCACCCGCTTGCGCATACGCTGTAATTTTAGTTACCAATTCACTAATATTCTCTTCAACAATGCAAGGAGACTGACAGTTAGCAATTAAATCACTCACTGACCATTTTACATGCTCTCCCTGAAACAAGAATACATGATCAGCTTGGCGCAAAGAAGCAGGTAAAGTATTCTGATGCACACCTGATTTCATTGTATTAGAACGCGGTTCTAATACCGCGATAACTCGCCCTTGATGAGAATTACTGTCTACTTTAGAACGCACGCCAGCCAATGTTTTTGCGATAGCTGTTGGGTGATGGGCAAAATCATCATACACTTGAATATTATTAACACTACCACGCAATTCTAAACGACGTTTGGTGTTAATAAATTCTGCCAAAGCGTCAATCGCAATATGACTCGGCACTCCAGCATGACGGGCAGCAGAGATAGCCATCAAGGCATTGTCGATATTGAAGTCTCCAATTAATCCCCACTTAACTGTGCCTTGTTCCTGACCATTAAAAATAACCTTAAATTCACTACCATCAGCCACTATTTTTTGTGCTTGCCAGCCTTGCTCACAAGCACTTTGCTCAGTCGGTGTCCAACATCCCATTGCTAAGGTTTCTGTTATGGCTACTTCATTATTTGGAGATAAAATTAATCCATTACTGGGTACCATACGAATAAGGTGATGAAACTGCCGTTGTATGTCTGATAAATCATTAAAAATATCGCCGTGATCAAATTCTAGATTATTAATAACTAAGGTTCTTGGACGGTAATGTACAAATTTAGAACGTTTATCAAAAAAAGCCGTGTCATATTCATCGGCTTCAATAACAAAAAAAGGCGCATCACCTAATCGTGCGGAACAATCAAAATTTTGCGGTACACCACCAATTAAAAAGCCTGGAGATAATTGTGCGTATTCTAAAATCCACGTTAACATACTACTGGTGGTTGTTTTACCATGAGTGCCTGACACGGCAAGTACCCAACGATCTTTCAGTACGTTTTCTAACAACCACTGCGGGCCTGAAGTGTAGGGAATATTTCGATCAAGCATATATTCCACCATTACATTTCCACGAGACATGGCATTACCAACAATCACAAGGTCAGGTTCATCATCAAAGTGCTGTATTTGATAACCCTGCATTAACTCTATGCCCAATTGCTCTAATTGAGTACTCATAGGCGGATAAACGTGGGCATCGCAACCTGTAACCCGAAAACCTAACGCTTTGGCTAATGCAGCAATGCCTCCCATAAAGGTGCCGCAAATGCCTAGAATGTGTACATGTTTAATTTTTTTTGTCATGAAAGAAAAATACTGAAATAAGATGAAAAATTATAACGGTTAATATACCGTATCCACTTATCACAAGTAAAAATATATTGGACATGAAATGTCAGTAAAACCAACAGCAAAAGTGAGTAGTCTTCATATTTACCCTATTAAATCAACTGCGGGGATTAAATTACACTCTACAAAAATTGATGCCTTAGGGCTAACCTTTGACCGTCGGTTTGTTGTCAGCGATCTTTCTGGGCAATTTATTACAGCGAGAACAGAGCCAAAATTATGTTTAGTGCAAACAAAACTGTCCCCCCATGGGTTAACATTATCTGCTCCCAATATGCCAACGTTGGCTTTAACCTATACAGCATTCACACCTCACTACCAAAAAGTAACTGTTTGGGGAGATAGTATTGACGGGCAACTTTGTACTGAAAAAGCCAATTCATGGTTCAGTGAGTACTTACAACGTCCCTGTATTTTACTATTCTTTGGTGAAGACTCTTATCGTGAAAGAAGCGCTAATTCGGATAATGCCCGAAAACTAGCATTTGCTGATGGTTACCCTTTGCTACTCATTTCTCAAGCATCGTTAGATGATCTCAATGCACGATTATTAGACAGTCAACCTAACAGTGAAAGCTGTAGTAATAATATTCAAGAAATGGTGTCGATGGCACAATTTAGGCCAAATATTGTTGTCGAAAACACACCGCCTTTTGCTGAAGACACTTGGCAACATATTCGTATTGGCGATGTTGAGTTCAAGGTAAGTAAACCTTGTGAACGCTGTGTATTTACTACCATTAATCCTAAAACTGGTGAAAAACATCCACAACAACAACCATTACGCATGTTAACCTCTTTTAGACAAAGCCCGCATGGTGAAGTGCTGTTTGGTCAAAATTTAATAGCGCTCAATAGTGGCACTATAAATACAGGAGATGAGTTAACTATTACCAGTAAACAAAAACCCCCTATTTTTATTATGTCTGAATTAGTCACACAAACAACGACTAGTGCTACTAGTAATAGCAAAAAAGTTAACAACATAGAAAATGGTGATAATCTAACTGATCGTATTGTGGACAAGTCAGTAAGCAAAAAGCTAAACATTGTCTTTGAAAAGTGGAACAAAAAGTACCAAATCCCCTCTCCTACTCCAAATACTAATATTCAAGGCAATGAACAAGCAAAAACACTATTAGAGAATGGCGAAGATGCTGGACTTATATTACCTTATTCATGTCGTGCTGGCATGTGTGGTCGCTGCAAAGCCAAACTAATCAGTGGTGAAGTAAAACAATTACCTATAGATGGCTTTAATGGTTTAACTGCTCAAGAAATAGATGAAGGGTATATTTTATGTTGCTCAACCATTGCAATAAGTGATGTGGTCATTAAACATACATAATACTTTATATGATGTGAAACTAGGTTGACATTTATCACCATTAAAAACTTACCTTTTCTTTTCAATTGCTCGTCAATAAAATGTATTAATTGCACGAGCATCCCTTATACATGTTCAAACTTGCCTGCTGCATTGACGCTTATCAATTAACTAAACAAAAACCACAAAAGATTGATATAAATCAACAGATTTCCGTAATTAAAAAAGTTGATTTTAGAAATTGATTTAAATCAACTTTTAAAATCAAACAGAGTGTAAGAATTAAGCCCACAAAAAGTACAAATCAACAAAAAAAATAATCACTGTACTAACTAACACTTTAATTGATTTATAAAACATAAAACGGGAATAATACAATGAAAACAAAAATTTTGAATACAAACAAATTTGCCCTCTCAGTATTAACTGCGGCTATTCTATCTGCTCCTTCAGCATTTGCTGCTGATCCTGCACATGGCAAAAGCATCTCTGATGCCCTAGCTGACAGTAAAGTTAATATTTCATTTCGTGCTCGTTATGAAGCGGTTGACGAAGATGGTGCATCAGGCGCTGCTGACAAAGATGCAGATGCACTTACCTTAAAAAGCCGTTTAACACTAAATACGGGGGCGTACCAAGGGTTTTCACTCGGATTAGAAGTAGACAATGTGACTGCTATCGTTGATGACTATAATGATGCAGCAGGAAACAACCCAACAGACTCAGTCATTGCAGATCCTGAAATTACCGATGTTAACCAAGCATATATTAAATATACTAATGGTGATCTGAAAGCAACAGCTGGTCGTCAACGCATTTTACATAACAACCAACGTTTTGTTGGGGGTGTAGGCTGGAGACAAAACGAACAAACTTATGATGGTGTACGTATCGAATACGCACTTAATGACGCTTTATCTTTAGATTACAGCTACATTCATAATGCTAATCGTATTTTTGCTGACGATGCAAAATCTGATTTAGGCGGTGATTTTCATTTTATTAATGCCGCTTACAAAGTAAACAAAGCACACAAGATAACAGCTTTTGCCTATATTCTTGACTTTGACACAGCTGCTGCGCTATCTACTAGCACTTATGGTGCCTTATATAATGGTAAATTTGATGCAGTTTTTGTTAATGCAAGCCTAGCAACACAAAGTGACAATGGTGATAATGCTAACAGTTTTGATGCAAATTATATCAATGCTGAAATTGGTTCTACGTTAGGTAAAGTCACGGTGTTAGGCGGCTATGAATTGCTTGGTAGTGATAATGGTGTTGGTTTCAGCACACCATTTGCCACACTACATAAATTCCAAGGTTGGACTGATAAATTCTTAGGTACGCCAGCAAACGGTGTTCAAGATATTTATGTAACGGTTAAAGGCGCTGTTGCAGGTGTTAAATTAAGCGCAACCTATCACAACCTAACTTCTGACGCTAATGATATTGATTACGGTAACGAATTAGATTTAGTAGCTAATTACCAAGTAAATAAAAACTATAGTCTTTTAGCTAAATTTGCTAATTATAGTGCTGATGATTACTCAACAGACACTAACAAACTATGGTTACAAGCCGTTGCTAAATTTTAATAAAAATTAATTTATATAAAGATAATTTATAAAAGAGTATAGGAGTTTTGGTGTTAATCAAAACTCCTTTTTATTTCAAAAATAAATACTTTGTTGTACTGTTTTCTAACTTCCAACTTGGCGATAAAACGATTAGAATAACCGCGGTTTTTTACGGTTAGGCTTTTCTATTGTTATTGATGATCGACAATTACGACTCATTTACGTATAATTTAGTGCACTATTTTCAGGCGTTAGGTCAAGAAGTGAAAGTGGCTAGACACGATGAAATTAGCTTATTTGAGATCGACCAACTCAACCCCGACTATTTAGTTATTTCTCCAGGACCATGTAACCCCGATAGTGCGGGCATTTCGTTAGCTGTTGTAAAGCAATTTTCTGGAAAGATCCCTTTACTCGGTGTCTGTTTAGGTCACCAATGTATTGCCCAACATTTTGGCGCTAAAATAATCAAAGCTAAAAAATTAATGCATGGTAAAACAAGTACTATTACACACAGCGAATCAGGATTATTTCAAAACATTAAACAATCTTTACAAGTAACTCGATACCATTCACTGGTTGTAGAACAATCATCATTACCTGATGACTTAATGATAACTGCTTGGAGTCTAGATGAGTTAGGCAACAAAGATGAAATTATGGCTTTACAACATAAAAAGCTTGCTCTTTGCAGCGTTCAATTCCATCCTGAGTCTATACTAACAGAGCAGGGTTCAGCATTATTGAAAAACTTTCTAGCAATGGCGTAGTCCATAACAAAAGAAATTTAGACAAATAAAACGTTTTTTCTCTCATTAATACTTTGATTACATAAACCGATAACCTTAGAATAACTTTTACTTTATACTTTTTGAAATAAAAAGCAGGCTTGTAAGGCACTAATTAAATCCTATGCTATTTTTTGACAATAACGACACGCTTTCTGCAATACATCAACAAGCTATTAGTTTAGCTATTAGTAAAGACTTTGCTGAGCAACGTAATGGCAAAATAAATCTTGTTGATTTTCAAGGCAGTGAGCAAGAAAACCGCCGCAGAGAATTATTGTCTGTTGAAGTAAAAGCACAACAAGAAAAAATAGTAGCAGCACATGGTGAAGAACACTTTCGCAAACAAGTAATGGCCACATTTTTCGCGCAAGTAAATAAAAAAATCAATGAAGAATTTGATAATAAAGCACACTTATATAATCGTGTACTTAGTATTGAAGAAGCTGCCCCAATGATTTTAGAGTTACTTTCTTTACGAGCAACCTCAATTAATAAAATAAAACCCTTAGCGACCTCATTACCTTGGCTAGCAACTGACATCGTTACTTTAGTGAATAAACCTCAATACCGAAAGCGCGCTGACGTGCAAGTAAATGATGCTAAACTTGCCTTGAGTTATTTGGGCATAGAGAACTTAAAATTAGTAATGCCAACTTTTATTTTAAAGCATTGGCTCCCTATAAGTACCGCACCATTTAGCTTAATGAAGCGAAAACTATGGAATGAAAGCTTATCTATCGCACTAGCCTCAAGTACACTTGCAGAACATTCAGGTATTAATCGTTATACAGCCTTTACTACGGGTATGTTGTCTAATATAGGTAAACTTGCCATTACTCGCTGTTTTTTAACTACTTATAATCGAATGTACAAACAAGAATTACGTGATGCTTTTAATACAAAAGATAAACGTTTACATAATATTCTAGTCACAATTAAAAATCCTCCCGAGCTATTACTTGAACAATTAGTACTACGTAGTAGTAAATTATCAGCTGAATTAATAGAGTTAATGAACTTTGATCGGTTAACAATAACCGAAGCAATGTTTGACCTAGCCTATGCTGATACAATAGATAAGATGTGCTCTATCGCCCAAATAGTTACCAAAGCAAAGGCTTATATTAGTTATCGTAATTTAGCAAAAAATAGTTTAATTACTGATGAAGAAAAAACAACTTTATTTAACGCGGCAAAGCTGAGTGAAAGCGATATTTCTTTACTTAACGCAAGTGATATAGACCACATAAAGTTAAAATTTAACTAATTTCTACTCATTTCTACCCGTTGTAGCCAAATTATTTTTGATTATTTATTAAAATATCTAAATAACCATTTTCACTTAACCAAACTACCTATGTTAAACAAAAAGAACTTTTTTGTATTTTTTATTGCAACTATAAATATTCATTTAATCTGAATAAAAACTGTCAAAGCTTTGTTTTTACTAGCCTACAGCCAATTCAAGCAAGACAGCATGTTTTTTTCCTGTCATAATAACCTTCTATTTTTTACACGCTGAAAAATATTCTTAGCAAGATAAAACTTATTGCTTATATACTAAACTAGTATTACCCATGCAAATATAGTTATCCATTTTTTGAGGAGTTTGAAATGTCAGAACAGTTTTCTGTAAATCGCGAGTTATTTGATGAAGTTATGGTACCTAATTATGCCCCTTCTGCTGTAATACCCGTGCGCGGTCAAGGCTCTCGTGTTTGGGATCAACAAAATAATGAGTATATTGATTTTGCTGGCGGTATCGCTGTGAATTGCTTAGGTCATTGTCATCCTGCAGCAGTTGGTGCATTACAAGCACAAAGTGAAAAAATTTGGCATTTGTCTAATGTAATGACCAATGAACCAGCCTTACGTTTAGCTAAAAAATTAGTTGACAACACATTTGCAGAAAAAGTGTATTTTGCTAACTCGGGTGCAGAATCAAACGAGGCGGCATTAAAACTGGCACGTCGTTGGGCACTTGAGGTACACGGTAGTGAGAAATCGCAGATTATTGCTTTTAACCAAGGCTTTCACGGCCGTACATTCTTTACTGTTACCGTAGGTGGGCAAGCAGCATATTCTGATGGTTTTGGTCCAAAACCAGGTGATATTGTTCATGCTGAATATAATAATTTAGACAGTGTGAAAGCCCTGATTTCTGATAAAACTTGTGCCATCATGCTCGAACCTTTACAAGGTGAAGGTGGTATTATTTCTCCTACTAATGAATTCATTAAAGGTGTTCGTGAATTATGTAACCAACATAATGCCTTATTAATTTTTGATGAAGTACAAACAGGCGTTGGTCGTTTAGGTTCTTTTTATGCTTATATGGATTTAGGTGTTACACCTGATATTTTAACATCAGCTAAAGGCTTAGGTGGCGGTTTTCCTATTGGTGCTATGTTAACAACCACGGATATTGCCCAACATCTAAAAGTAGGTACTCATGGCAGTACATATGGTGGCAACCCACTCGCTTGTGCCGTAAGTGAAGCCGTTATTGATGTGGTAAATACGCCAGAAGTACTTAATGGTATAAAAACAAAAGCACAAATTTTTGTTGATGGCTTACAAGCCATCAATGCTAAATACAATGTCTTTAAAGAAATACGTGGTAAAGGTTTATTAATTGGTGCTGTGTTAAATGACGCATACCAAGGTAAAGCAAAAGACTTTTTAATCGCAGCTATGAGCGAAGGTGTAATGACTTTAGTTGCTGGGGCTAATATAGTTCGCTTTGCACCTTCGTTAATTATTCCCGAGGAAGATATAAAAGAGGGGCTAGCACGCTTTGAAAAGGCAGTTGCTAATATAGCATCTTAAGATAAAACCCTACCCAAAACTATTGCTACCTAGTTTATAGGCGGCAATAGTTTCTTTTAATCATCGAGAACTATTTATGATTATCATCCGTCCTATAAGAATGAATGATTATGACGACTTATATCGTATAGCCATTGAATCAGGCCATGGTTTCACGTCATTACCTGTTAACGAAGACATTTTAAAAAAACGTATAATGCACTCAGAAGAGTCATTTAAAGCGCAAGTAAGTCAACCAGGTAATCAGGGCTATTTGTTTGTGATGGAAGATACCGAAACAGGTCAAGTTGTTGGTACCACAGGTATTGAAGCAGCCGTTGGTTTAGATAATGCGTTTTATCACTACCACTTAGGTAAAGTGGTTCATAGTTCGCGTGAATTGAATATTCATAATACCGTTGAAACACTTTCACTTTGTAATGATTACACTGGTGCAACTGAAATTTGTACTTTGTTTTTACAAGAAAGCCACCGCAAAGATAGTAATGGACGCTTCCTATCTCGCTGTCGATTTTTATTTATCGCTGAACACAGCAAACGCTTTTCTGATTGCGTGATTGCTGAAATGCGAGGCGTAAGTGATGAAAATGGCAGATCCCCTTTTTATGATTGGCTTGAAGAACATTTTCTTTCTATTGAGTTTACCAAAGCAGATTACTTAACAGGAATAGGAAACAAAGACTTTATTGCTGAATTAATGCCTAAATACCCTGTTTACGTCAGTTTACTCAATAAAGAAGCACAGCAGGTTATTAACCAAGTACACAACAATACTGTACCTGCCTTACGTTTACTTAAAGCTGAAGGTTTTTCTCGTCGAGGTTATATTGATATTTTTGATGCTGGCCCCACGGTTGAAGCGGAAAGAAGTCAAATTAGATCTGTGCGAGAAAGCAATAAATATCAGGTACTTATTGATGACAACCATGAAGATCAAAGTAATCAAAAATACATTATTTGCAATACCAAAGTAGAAGAATTCAGAGCAATACAAGCGAAATTATCGCTACGTGAAACCGCAAACCAAGTCGTACTTAGCAGTAATATAGCACAAGCATTACAAGTACAAGAAGGTGATTTCATTCGCCTTATTAGTAATTAACAGCCTAAACTAACATAAAAATTAACATAGGAATAAACATGTCAAACGTTCAATTTATTAATGGTCAATGGCAAGCAGGTTTAGGTCATGATGTTACCTCACTAAACCCTGCAAAAAATGAAGTGATCTGGCAAGGTAAAACAGCATCACCTGAGCAAGTTGAATTAGCAATTAGCAGTGCTCGTAATGCTTTTGAAAGTTGGTCTACTCGTCGCTTTGAAGATCGCGTCAGCATAGTCACTAAGTTCGCAGAACTCTTAGGTGAAAACAAAGATGCATTAGCAGACACCATATCCTTAGAAACAGGTAAACCTCGTTGGGAAACGCTAGGTGAAGTTGGTGCGATGATAGGCAAAATTAATATATCACTCAATGCTTATAAAGAACGCACAGGCACAGTCGAAAACCCTATGCCTGGAGCAAAAGCGTTTATTCGTCATAAACCTCATGGAGTGGTTGCTGTATTTGGTCCTTATAATTTCCCTGGGCATTTACCTAATGGCCATATTGTTCCTGCACTTATCGCGGGTAATACCATTGTATTTAAACCAAGTGAATTAACACCAAAAGTTGCTGAGGAAATGGTAAAAATATGGCAAGCAGTTGGGCTTCCTGCTGGTGTTATTAATCTGGTTCAAGGTGAGGTAGACACAGGTAAAGCACTTGCTAGTAACAAAATGATAGATGGTTTGTTCTTTACAGGCAGTTCAACCACAGGTCACTTATTGCACGAACAGTTTGGCGGTCAACCTGGAAAGATTTTAGCTTTAGAGATGGGAGGAAACAACCCACTTATAGTGAAAGATATTAGTGATGTTACTGCGGTTGTACACGATATTATTCAATCGGCTTTTGTTACAACAGGACAACGTTGTACCTGTGCTCGTCGTTTATTCATTGAACAAGGCGAACAGGGCGATGCTATTATTGCGAAGCTTATTGAGGCAACTAAAGCACTCACTATTGGTTATTATGATGATGAGGAACAACCTTTTATTGGTTCAATGATTTCTGAAAAAGCAGCTTTAGGTTTAGTTGCTGCGCAGCAGAAATTAATCAACTTAGGTGCAACACCATTACTTGAATTAAAACATTTAGAAGCAAACACTGGCTTTATTTCACCTGGAATTGTTGATGTTACCAACATAGTTGCCAATGTTCCTGATGAAGAATATTTTGGCCCACTATTAAAAGTATATCGTTACACTGATTTTGATGAGGCCATCAACGAAGCCAATAACACAGGCTTTGGTTTATCTGCAGGTTTATTAAGTGACAGCGCAGCCTTATATGATCATTTCTTTACCCGTATTCGGGCTGGTATTGTTAATTGGAATAAACCAATTACTGGTGCAAGTAGTGCTGCGCCTTTTGGTGGTATAGGTGCAAGTGGTAACCACAGAGCAAGTGCGTTTTATGCTGCTGACTACTGCGCTTACCCCATAGCCTCAGTAGAAGCAGAAAAAGTTAGCTTACCAGCCACATTAAGCCCTGGTATAAAACTGTAATACTTACTGAAATAAGAATGTGATCTAACCATGTATTTTAATGATACTTATATGCTAACTAAGCAAAGAGAAGAAGGGGGTCGCCCCAACTTCTTTAAGAGTATCGATCAGCTCTAATATTGGTGGTAGCGTCAGTTATCACCAAACTTTCTCATAGTCCTGCGAAGAAAATCAATAACTGCCATTACCTCCTTTTTGTAATTAATAATCTATCCATTGCTAAAATAAAGGAAAACTTATGACACAAGTAACTAAACTTTTTGATAATATTTGGCAGCAATATATTGCTGTGACCCCTTCAGCAAACAATATACACCAACTTTTAGGTGATGGAAAAAAAGTGGTTAACGACCATGTTGCCTATCGCACTTTTAATACTGACAAAGTCAACTTAAACAAGTTTGCTAATCACTTGATTGCTCTTGGATATGATGAGTGTGGCCAATATAATTTTGTTGCAAAGAAATTAACCGCCAAGCATTTTGAACATCAGGATGCCTCTATGCCAAAAGTTTTTGTCAGCGAACTGCGTGTAGAAGAATTCTCACCTTCAGTACAAAAAATAATCCACTCGTTAGTTGAACAATTACCCGACAATATAAGTGAGCAACCCAACTTTTTATATTCAGGTCGACCATGGAAAATTAGTTTTAAAGATTATCAAACATTACTAGCTGAGAGTGAGTATGCTGCTTGGTTAGCCGCTTGGGGTTATCGTGCAAATCACTTTACTGTTAGCATCAACCATCTAGAAAGTTATCATAGCATTATCGATGTTAATGAACGCTTGAAAAAATCAGGCTACGCGTTAAATAGTAATGGCGGCGAAATTAAGGGTGATGATGCTGTTAAGCTAGAACAATCATCTACTTTAGCAGATAAAGCATTAGTTGAGTTTTCTGATAAGAACGCCGAAATCCCTAGCTGTTTCTACGAATTTGCTAAACGTTATCCTCTTGCTAATGGCGAACTTTATACTGGTTTTGTTGCAGAATCTGCAGATAAAATTTTTGAAAGTACCAATGCTGTTGCGTAACAAATGTTTTTTCTTTACCAGTACTTATTAAGTGCTGGTATAGAATGACTCTATTATTGCAGCACTTAATACCTAGCAGCAGCTCCTTTTCGCCCACTATAAACCACTTCTAACTCAACCCTAGTTATAGATTTATTTGCTAATAATTCATTATATACAGCCATAAGATCGTCTGTATTCTTTGGCGTAATTCTAACGGTATTTTTCGCTATTTTGGTTATATTCTTATAGGGTATATCCAGTATTTCATCAGGTTTCGTTATTACAACAAAAGTACCTTTAACCGTTCCCTGTTCAGACATATTAATCTGGCGAACCTTACTTCCTTTTTGTAGTTTTGTCCCCATAAATATATATTTTTCACCATTGAATGAAATCGATCTTTTGCCTTTTTTTATTGAAGTTGCCTGCTTTGCTTCTATTTCTTCTTTTGTGGCTCTAGTATTTTCATCATGTTGAATTGTGTTGCTTGATAGAATGACTTCTTCTTGCGTGTTACCTGCTTCTGATACCGTTTTATGCTCTGATTGAGAACATGAAGTAATTAAAAAGCAGAAGCAAAAGCTAACAATTAAATTGTCATTGTTTTTCATTTTAACCCCTTTTCTCATCCTAAAATAGATTAAAAAGCCAGCTAAAAAGCTGGCTTTTATTCACTAAACTTTTTAAATAACCTAAATTCAGATTATTTAATACTTACGACGACGTAATAAAGTTAAAGGTAGCAGTAACAAAGTTAACCACGTTGTTGAACCACCACCACTCGATTTAGTGGTCGGTTGAGTCGTTTGTGTAGCAACATCTGTAACTTTAACTGTTATTGTATTAACCACATCATCAATACCGTCACTAACTGTTGCCTCAAATACAAGTTCATCGCCACTTGCTGAAACGTCTGGCGCCGTAAAACTGACAGACGCTAAATCACTTCCCGTGAGAGTTACTGAGGTTCCTGAAACTTGAGCCCAACTATAGATCAGTGTATCACTATTGGCATCTGTGGCGGCAACAGATAAGCTAACACTAGTACCTTCTTTAACACTTTGATCACCACTTGTAGTCACTACAGGTAAACGATTATCACAGGCAAAGCTATCACCAGCAACAATATCAGAGAAAATGCTAGTTTGAATATTTGTGAAAGTTATATCATCAATATACCATCCAGCATCAAAACCGTAATCATCTGGCTCAGGAACAAAAGCTGAGTCTGTTGCTAAGCGGAATCGGAATTCAACTTGATTACCATTCAAGCTTTCACCAAAGTTAATGGTTTCCATGCCATTATTTGAACCTGAAAATGTAGCACGACCTGCAATAGCAGCTCCAGTGTCAGATATTGCGGTGTCCGTATAACCATCACCTAAAAATTCCCCCCCCATGTCAGTAACATCAGCCCAATCTCCGCCATTAACACGTACTTCTACCACAGCACCATCATAACCTTCTTCCATGTTATATAAATGCCAGAAACTAATAGTATAATCACCACTATAACCAACTACCATCGGCTGTGTTTGATAAGCAACATCTGAGATAAAGCTATTAGCTGTGGCAGCAATCAAGCCATCATCAGCATCCCATTGATCTAACATCCAAGTGCTATTAGCCATTTCACCGCCATCGATAACGACTTCAGTAAAATCATGCAAACGCGAAAGCGTATTTAAGTCATCATATTGTGTTGTACCAACCAATTCACGAGGTACAAAATCAACATTTACTGTTGTTGATATTAAGTACTCGGCTGCTTCGACACCGTCAACAAGATCAGGAACAAACTTAAGTATTAGTTCATCACCTGTATTGGCCTCATTCAGCGTAAATTCAATAGGCGCACTCGTAGCAGAAGCAAACATTGCTACATCACCTAAAGTAATTACCCCGCCATTAGCAAACGTTACGTCATGGTCACTTTCAACTACAACAGTGCCAGATAGCCCTGATAACGCGGCATTACCGCCATTTTTAATTGTAAAACTAACAGTACCAGTTTCACCTTTATCAAGAATATTATCGTTTGAACAATATCCAGAGGTTAAACCGTCATAATTGGTATTTAACTTATGTTCAGTAACAGTAAAGGTATCTAAATCAGTTTTGTATGATTCAACTACACCAGCATGATCAGTTGAAAAGCGGCTTGGCGACACGGCACCAAGTCCCATACCACGGCGCGCAAATGCACCTAAAATAAGTTTATAATCTTCTTGGTCATTAGCGTATGCCGCCGCTAACAAGGCATCTCGTCCCTCGGTAAAGGTTGGCGCCATCGGCATCATTTTATAACTTGAAACAAGGTAGTCTTTCATCAAGCTTTTTGCTTCTGCAAAGGTATGACGTTCATCATTAACCATAGCAATAAATGAATCCCATAACATTGCTGCATATACTGCACCCGATGCATGTACTTCGGCATCGGCTTCAACATCAGCAAATGTTGCGGGATTAATATCCATATCTGTAGAATAAGGATATTTACGAATACCTGAAACAAAACTCGCAACATAGGTTGTATCACCATATTTACCAGCATAATTTTCATTGCCTAGCACTAAATTATCATCTGCATCAGAAGCGAAAAGCAAGGCATGAAAATCACCAAAGCCTTCCCCCATAGAGGTAGCTTGATTACTGCTTAGGCCTGAACCATTGCCCACTAAGCGGTTGCTGATATAGTGCCCCCATTCATGAGCAACAATAGCATTGTCCCAAGAACTATCTTTAAATACACGAGAGAGGTCATTTTTAAACATCTCAATTGAAACCGTTTCACCAGCATCAATTAATGCATAAATAGCAGCACCCTCATTTTGTGAAATTCCCATGCTTGGAATGGTAACCGTATCATCACTTCCTCCCATAGCAGATGGGTCATCGCCGTCTTTATTATTTGCTATCAACACAGCGATAGCGCCTGCTTCTTGAGCGTTTTTAACTTTCTCGGTGAAATTACAAGAACCACGGTCGATAATTGCGATTTTGCCAACAAGATCGGCACCATTGATGGCTTCTTCACATCCATCACGAGTAGGTTCCGTACCGTCTTCAATACGAACTAACTCACCTGAAACTGAAAACACATCGGCACCAAAACTAGAAATTTGCACGTACTCTAATAAGCCTATACTCGCATGTGAAGTAGCCGTTACACCATAATCAACGCCATTAACAGCTTGCGTGGTTTCCCATAAATACATCTGCATACGGGGTGAAGAACCATCGGCTGGCGTAGACATATTTGCATTATCAAATCCTGAATTATCTTGTACTTCTACATTAAGAGCATCGCCTTCAACACCGCCACGACCATAGTTTAGTGCCTGAGCGTTACCCGCGGCTTCATCAAAACCATGATCATAATAATCATCATGTAAGTAGTTATTCATGAGAAATAAGTTAACAATGGCCGCTTTACGATTGTTCATTGAGTATTCTGCTTCTGCATCATTGTACTTATAATCAAAGGTATTAGCCGTGGTCACTTCTGCTACATAATCACCATTCGTAAACCCTTGTGGTGGCACAGCATCAACATAGGCTGTAACATTGTTACCCTCTGTCGTTGTTGCATTATCAGCTAACCAAGCATCTTTAGTACTAATTGGGCCATGTGATAAGGTTACTAAAGGGGCATCTAAATATTCTGCTGTTAAATAAGCATCAACATCACTACCAGCGGGTGCAGGCATCACATTACCATGCGGACTATCCCATGGTTTTCCGTCTGCATCAGCATAAATACGGTAGTTAAAATCAGCGGCATGACTGGTTAAATTCTTTTTAAATAAAACATCACCTGTTTTCGCTGATATAACATAAGCATAATATTCTGAATTACGACTATCAAAATCTCCAGTTTCAACTTCGACATAATGAGCAGCGATTAATTCATTTTTATGCTCAAAAAATACCTTTTTAGCCCTTGGTTCACCAAGTATTATTTTACTATTTGAAGTATTGTTTACTTTAAATTTTTCGTACTTGTCATCTGAAATATTAGCAACAAGTGTCACTGAACTACTATCTCCACCCATTGCTGAAAATGCGGCACTAATCGAACTAGCAGAATGACCAAAAGCACTATCAATATTTTTAATCACTGAAACGGCTGACTTATTCGCTGATTTGCCAATAAAGTAACCTGACGAAGCAACTAAGTTGAACTCTCTGTCCATCATGATGTTGTATTCGCGATTAAACACTTCAACACCCGCAACTTCTTGTTTGTATTTAGCTATTTTTGCGCCACGCCCCAAGTCATGTATATTCGCTAATACAGGCTTGCCTAGATTTTCATTCGCTTTATTAGCACCCGTTAACTGCTTTAAATAAAAATCTGCTGCGAAAGCATTTTGATGATCGACGGCAATAGCCCCCATATTCGGTTTCGTGGCTTGCTTGGCAGCCCATTGGAATGTTGTTTTACCAAGTTGGGCGTCAAATTGGTTTGTCATTCCATTTATCGAGTCTTGGCTCGTTTGTTTTTGCGCAGGGGTATTTTTTGGTGATTTGATCTTAGCTGGAACATTAAAATTTTCAGCGAGACTTCCTGTTGCTGTTGCTGAAAGTGCTGCTGCAATAACGCTGGCAACAAGTGATTTTTTTAAATTCATGAAAACTCCTTTAGTATTATTACTTTATTCTTAGCAAATGATTAATTCATTTATTTTATTGTGATATACGATTAACACACTAAACCAAAATAGTAATAAAAAACAGCATGTATACATAAATATTACATCTTATTTACAAACGTTCGTATTAAAATATTCACAACAGTGCTCTAAAAAGTAAACGTTTATTACGATATATAGTCCCTACTTGTTGCTGTAACTATCAAAAATACCTTTTAATTATAATTACCTCGTTTATCTTAAACCATTCAAGTAATTCTAGTATTATATATTTCCAAACGGAGTCTTTAGGTGACAAAAGTAATTATTCTTATCTTGGACCTCAAAAAAATCCTTACTTACTGTTATAATCTACTTATGTCCCAAAAAAATGCCTTGAATTATTATGGTTACAGACAAAGAAGGTTACATTTATTTAATTGAATATTTAACTGAACATTTGAGTTTATTTGAGAATATGCTTCCTGTAGATCCTAATGCTGACACGGTTATGACAGTAATTGAAGAAGAACTAAGTGAACAAATAATTTCTGTTTGTAATCAAAACGAAGCACTAGCACCAAATCAACGCAACGCAATTATTAGTGAAGTTGATACAATTGTTTGTGATCTTGAAGAAGTGTTAGCCAGGGTCCTCAACAACCCAATATCTGAACAGCAAGCTATTTTTATTAAAGAATTCTCATCCTTAATTAAAAATCTATTTGATACCGAAATAAATTCTTTATTAGCAACTAATAATTAATTGTTTAAAAAATGTAAGAAGCATATTTGTTAACTTGGTGATTAACTAAATAACTGTCATTATAATAAATATTTTTACAGAATATTATTAGCTAATCACAAGGAAAAACCATGGTGGCTTCACCTTTGCGCTCGTTTACATTTATTATTTCATTATTATTAATATCTCACTCCACTTTAGCTACTCAATCTAACAATGCTCCAACAAAAAATAGTCAAAAAGTCACCGTAGCACAAGCTCAATCATTATTATTCTATCCTGAGAATAAAGCTACAGCACTAGCTCAAGCGATTAACCACGCAAAAGTACCTGCGCAAATTGCGGCACAAGTTCTCAATATCAATGTTCAATTGGGCAGCATAGTTAAAAAGGGGCAAATACTGGTGAGTTTGGACTGCCAAGATAAGAACATTTATTTAGCTAAGCAAGCATCACAATTAGCTATGAATAAAGCGCAGTTACGTTTGGCCAAACGTAATTTTGAACGTGCAGTACAGTTGAAAAAAAATCGCCACATAGGTGAAGCTGAACTAGATGAAAGTGAAGTGCAGGTTACTATTGCCCAAGAACAGGTTGCTCAGACAATTGAAGAGCAAAAAACAGCTAATTTAGGCGTACAGCGTTGTCAAGTATTATCCCCATTTGATGGGATTATTACTGCCCGTATGATCAGCGAAGGTGATTATGTCAATACAGGTGATGCATTAGTAAAGGTGCTTGAACAAGGTAACATAGAAATTGAAGCACAAATACCACTTGAACACATGAAACACTTACGCCAAGCTAGCACGTATTACTTTATTCATAACGAGAAAAAACACCCCATAACCATTAAACATATGGTTAATTTCGTAAATCAAAATAGTCATTCTCAAGTTGTCACTTTTACAATAAATGATAACAGTAATGGCGACATATTAGCAGGTATGAATGGCGTAGTTGGCTGGCAGAGTATACGCGGTTATTTACCAGCCCATTTACTCACTCAACGTCACGGACACTATGGTATTTTTGTTATTGAAAATAGAACAGAGTCAGCAGAACAGTTAGCTAAATTCATTACATTACCAAACGCACAAGAAGGTCGCCCCTTTGAGCTAGCTATTGCAAACACCCAACTAATTATTGTTGATGGCAGACATCGTGTCAGTAATGGTATGACAGTTAATTTCAATGTCACTAATAATCAAACTAGGTGAGAATAAAACATGCTTATTCGTTTAATTAAGAACCATGTTTTTACTAATTTAACTTTTGCATTAGTGCTATTAGTTGGCTTTGTTAGTTATCAAAATTTACCCCGTGAACAAGACCCTACGGTTAACTTCAATTGGATCCAAATCACAACTATTTTACCTGGCGCATCTGCCGAAGATGTTGAACAAAAGGTAACGCTGCCAATGGAAGAGGCAATTGAAAAACTACAAGATATGAAATTTGTCTCCAGTAACTCACGCGAGAGTATTTCCAGTATTTTAATTCGCTTTCAAGATGTGGGTGATCGCATTTTTGATAAGCGTGTTTCAGACTTACGCCGTGAAATTCAAAATGTTGAAGATAAACTTCCCATTGAAGTTGAACGACCGCTTATTTTTGAAGTCACGTCATCTAATGCCTTTCCAAGTGCCACTGTACTAGTACATAGCGCGGCCAATGATGAAAACCTTCGGGAAAAGGCACGCGCAATTGAACGTGATTTAGCCCGTATAAAAGGGGTTGACAGAGTACAACCAACAGCATTATATGAGCCAGAATTGCAAATTCGCTTTGACGTCGATAAATTACAAGCCCTTGGTATATCACCCATTGATATAACAGATACAATTCGCTTATTTTTTCAAGACATTTCTGCTGGGTCTGCCAATATTGCTGCTGAACGCTGGTTGGTGCGAGTGGATGGCACAACTGTTGATCCTAATGTTGTTGCTCAACTCCCTATTATTAGTAACCATTTAACTCAGCGAGTACGTATTGGCGATATTGCTAATGTTGTTCGTGCCCGAGCAAAAGCGGATAAATTAGTAAGTTATCAAGGTCGACCAGCCGTCATGCTTGCTATAATGAAGCGAGAAAAATCTAACACTCTCGAGCTTGTTGAGCGCATCAATGATTATATTGCTGAGAAAAATAAAAATGCCGACAGTTTATCAGTTATTGTCACTTTAGCAGATGATCAAACACTCATTACTAAAAATGCCTTAGATATAATGCAAACAAATGCAGTTTTTGGTCTGTTATTCGTAATGATCATTAGTTGGATGTTTTTAGGCAGTAAAATATCGATACTGATTACTATTGGCATTCCATTCACGCTCGCTGGTACTTTTTTTGTACTTGATATTTTAGGGCAAACCTTAAACACCTCCGTATTTTTGGGTATTGTCATTGCACTTGGTATGTTGGTTGATGATGCAGTAGTCGTGGTAGAGTCCATTTATAACCGATTACGACATGGCGGTAGCAATGTATTTAAAGCAATTCATGATGGTCTTTTTGAAGTAATAGCCCCTGTAACTGCCTCGGTATTAACGACAATGGCGGCATTTTTACCGCTGATGTTGCTACCAGGCATTCTAGGCCAATTTATGATGGTTATCCCGATGGTTGTTACCCTTGCATTAGCAATAAGCTTAATTGAAGCATTTTGGATGCTGCCAGGGCACATTATGGCAAGCAAACTTAACTTTACTAAACCATCAAAGGTACAATATTTGCGCCATCAATTAACCCATTGGCTTCGTGTTAAATATTGTAAAGGATTACTAAAAGTATTACGTAAACCTGTGCGCGCTATTCTGATATTAGTATTGTTGTTTATTATGGCTATTGGCGCCTTAGTCGCAGGAATGATTAAAGTAGACTTTTTTGCATCAGACCAGTTACGTTTATTTTATGTCAATATTAGTATGCCCACCAGTACGTCATTACAAGGTACTTTAAATAAAGCATTAACGATAGAAAACATAGTCAATAGGCATGTTGAAAAAAGTGAAGTTAGAACCATAGTGAGTTACGCTGGGCAGCAATTTACTGAAATGGAACCATTGTTTGGTGACCATTATGGCCAAATTCTCGTGAGTTTAAATCCAGCGAGTAGTAAAGACCGTACTGTTGATGAAATTATTGACTCAATGCGAGCCGATGTAACTAGCGTTGCTGGCCCGATGAATATTTCATTCTTAACCCTTGCAGGCGGCCCTCCTACCAGTAAGCCGATTAGTGTAAAAGTGCGTGGCAATGATTACAGTGAATTGAGATTAGCAACAGATGAGTTAACTAATTTTATGCGTGGTCATCCACACTTTATGGACATTAGTGACGATGATAGTGCTGGTCGCTACGGCTTAACATTGAAACTTAACAATGATGCTATTTACCGTACAGGTATAAGACCAGATACTGTGATGCGCACGATCAAGTCATTAGTTGACGGTGAAATAGCGAGTCAAATTCAGCATCAAGGTGACCAAGTTTCGGTGCGAGTACAATCAGCAAAGGCTCTAGAGCAAAGTTTTGACAATATTGAAGACGTACTTGCAATGCAGTTACCACTAGACAATGGTAATAAAGTTCCTTTAGGTGAGTTAGTAGATATTACTACCGCACAGGTAAAAGGCAACTTACGACACTACAATTTTAAGCGCACAATAACCTTAGAATCTGACATCAATAAAGCTGAACTTAACACCGTTGAAGCCAATAAATTATTGCAAGAATACTGGCCGACCATTATGGCAAAATATCCAAATGTTGATTTAGACTTTTCAGGTGAACTCGATGACATTCAAGAAAGCATGGACGCCATTGGTCTGCTGTTTTTATTTGGCTTAGCACTAATGTATTTAATTTTAGCAACCCAGTTTAGTAGTTATTTTCAACCCTTAATGATTTTAGCAACAGTTCCAATGGCCTTTACAGGCGTTATTTTAGGTTTAATTGTTACCACTAATCCATTAAGTTTATTTACTATGTATGGCATAGTTGCATTAGCAGGAATCGCAGTAAATTCAGCTATTGTATTGATTTCAAAAGCGAACGGTAACATTGATGAGGGTATGTCACTGCTTCATGCCACATTTTACGCGGCAAGAAGACGGATGCTACCTATTATTATTACTACTTTTACCACAGTTGCTGGCTTGTTTTCGCTAGCAACAGGTTTAGGAGGAAGCTCACTTATTTGGGCGCCAGTGGCCACTTCTATTGTTTGGGGTTTAATGTTCTCGGCCGTGTTATCCATGTATATTGTACCCGCAATCTACTTACTGTCGATGAAAAAATCGCACAGCAAACGACAAGCAGTAAGTCATGCTTAAGTTATATATTACGAAACTCTCAGAGGGTGATTAACTGAACATGAATACCCAAACCATTTCTGTACACTTGAACTGGTTTAGGCTGATATAAACTAGATTAATACTTATATTATAAGTCACTCATCCAATCTAGCTGCTTATTAGCGAGTGTTTTTCGCTCCATTAAGTCACGAATAAGCGGCGTTAGAATTAGCTCCATCGCTAGTCCCATTTTGCCACCAGGTACAACTAAAGTACTTACGCGTGACATAAATGAACCATCAATCATGCGCAAGTAATATTGAAAATCAACATTTTTAACTTCACGAAAACGGATCACAACAAAACTTTCATCTAATGAAGGAATTGCCTTGGCGCTAAAAGGGTTTGACGTATCAACTGTTGGTACACGTTGGAAGTTAATATGAGTTCGAGAAAACTGTGGCGTAATAAAAGAAATATAATCCTCCATACTACGTACTATACTGGCAGTGACCGCTTCTCGATTATGACCACGTTGTTTAGTATCACGAACAATTTTTTGAATCCACTCTAAATTAACGATTGGAACCATACCAATAAGTAAATCTACATGCTTAGCAACATCATTAGTTTCCGTCACTACCCCGCCATGAAGCCCTTCATAAAACAATAAATCGGCACCATCACCTAATTCTTCCCAAGGCGTGAAAGTACCTGGCATTTGATTATAAGGGACGGCTTCATCAAAGGTATGCAAATAGCGTCTCATCATTCCCTTACCCGTTTCTCCGTAAGTTTTGAATAACTTTTCTAAAGCATCAAAATCATTGGCAAGATCACCAAAATAACTAATATTGGTATGCGATTCTTTTGCTTTTCGTTTAGCTAAGTCCATTTCTTGACGTGAAAAACGGTGAAAACTGTCACCTTCAATATTTACTGAATTTATTCCTAACGTGCGAAACATATGCTCAAACGCGGAAGTCGTCGTTGAGGTACCTGCACCCGAGGATCCTGTAACTGCAATAATGGGATTTCGTGATGACATGTATTTAAACTCATATAATAATACTAAATAAAGAAAATAATGTCTTAATTAGTATAAGTAAAAAGATAGCTATTTTATACGGGGAATTGCCGCTAACGTCAAGAAACAAAAAACCGAGCCAAGGCTCGGTTTTTATTTCTTTAAAGATTGAAACTTAAACTAGTGTTTAAGCTTCTGCTGATTCTTCAACTTCTTCAACAATTTCTTCAACTGCTGGGCGGTCTACTAATTCAACATAAGCCATAGGCGCTTTATCACCAGTACGGAAACCGCATTTTAAAACGCGAGTATATCCACCTGGACGTTCTTGGTAACGTTCACCAAGTTCGTTAAATAAAATACCTACTACTTCTTTGTCTTGTGTACGAGCAAATGCTAAACGACGATTTGCAACACTGTCGGTTTTAGCCAATGTAATCAAAGGCTCTACAACGCGACGTAGTTCCTTAGCTTTAGCAACAGTCGTTTTGATAACGCCGTGCTTAACTAAAGAGCTTGCCATATTGCGGAACATCGCTTGGCGATGACTGCTATTACGGTTTAACTGGCGACCACTTTGACGATGACGCATGTGTTAATCCTTCTTAAAAAACTATTAAAAAAACGATGATCGAACTAGTCGTTGTCAACAATGCTTTCAGGTGGCCAGTTTTCTAGGCGCATGCCTAGTGACAAACCACGTGACGCTAACACGTCTTTAATTTCAGTTAATGACTTCTTACCTAAATTAGGCGTTTTAAGAAGCTCAACTTCAGCACGTTGTACTAAATCACCAATATATTGAATTGCTTCTGCTTTTAAACAGTTTGCACTGCGAACAGTTAGCTCTAGATCATCCACTGGACGAAGCAATATTGGGTCAAACAATGGTTTTTCTTCCACTTGCTCAACTTCTTTAATATCACGTAGTTCTACAAACGCATCTAACTGTTCAGCTAAAATGGTTGAAGCACGACGGATAGCTTCTTCAGGATCCAATGTACCATTGGTTTCCATATCTAAAACTAATTTGTCTAAATCTGTACGTTGTTCAACACGTGCAGAATCAACAGAATAAGCAATTCTTACTACAGGACTGAATGAGGCATCAACCAACAAACGACCAATAGCACGATCTTCTTCCTCGGCATCACGGCGCGCTGAAGCAGGTACATAACCACGACCCATTTCAATTTTAATGCGCATACTGATAGAACCTTCACCTGTTAGAGTGCAGATAACATGGTCTAAATTAGTAATAGTTACATCACCATCATGTTGAATATCAGCTGCCGTTACAGGGCCTTCACCAGACTTAGTTAAAGTCAGAACGGCTTCATTTTTGCCTTCTAAAATAACAGCAAGCCCTTTAAGGTTTAACAATATTTCGATGATGTCTTCTTGAACACCTTCTTTACTACTGTACTCATGTAATACACCATCAATTTCTACTTCAGTTACAGCACAACCTGGCATTGAAGATAAAAGAATACGGCGTAACGCATTACCTAAAGTGTGACCAAAACCACGTTCTAGTGGCTCTAAAGTTACTTTAGCGCGACGAGGGTTAATATTTTCAATACCAACCATGCGTGGTCTAAGGAATTCGGTTACAGAACCCTGCATATATGTCCTCTCTTAAAGTGTAACTTTACTACTTAGAGTAAAGTTCAACAATCAACTGTTCATTAATTTCAGCAGATAAGTCAGCTCTATCAGGAACACGTTTGAACGTACCTTCAAGTTTTTTATTATCAACTTCAACCCAAAGTGGTTTTTCACGTTGGTCGGCTAAATCTAAAGCGGCAATAATACGCGCTTGAGTTTTAGACTTCTCACGAACAGAAACCACATCTTCAGCTTTAACAGTGAAAGATGGAATATTTACTACACCGCCATTTACCACGATAGCCTTATGGCTAACTAATTGACGAGCTTCAGCACGAGTGCTTGCATAACCCATACGGTAAACTACGTTATCTAAACGCGTTTCTAAAAGTTGTAACAAGTTTTCACCTGTATTACCTTTTAAACGTGCTGCTTCTTTGTAGTAATTACTGAATTGTTTTTCAAGTACGCCATACATACGACGAACTTTTTGTTTTTCACGAAGTTGAACACCGTAATCAGACAAACGACCGCGACGGGCGCCGTGTTGACCTGGTATTGTTTCGATTTTACATTTAGTGTCAATTGCTCTAACACCGCTTTTAAGGAATAAATCTGTTCCTTCGCGGCGACTAAGCTTTAACTTAGGACCTAAATATCTAGCCATTTTCTTTCTCCAACTATCCTAAAAAACGATTAAACGCGACGTTTCTTAGGAGGACGACAACCATTATGAGGAATAGGTGTAACGTCAGTAATGTTGGTGATTTTAAAACCAGCAGCATTTAAGGCACGGATAGCAGATTCACGACCTGGACCTGGACCTTTAACGAACACTTCAATATTCTTCAAGCCAAACTCTTTTGCAGTAGCGCCTGCGCGGTCTGCAGCTACTTGCGCAGCAAAAGGGGTAGATTTACGTGAACCACGGAAACCTGAACCACCTGCAGTCGCCCAAGATAAAGCATTACCTTGACGATCTGTAAGAGTCACGATTGTGTTGTTGAAAGAAGCATGGATATGAGCCATGCCATCAGCAACTTGTTTTTTTACGCGTTTACGCGTACGTACAGGTGTTTTAGCCATTGTCTAGTTCCTCTTACTTCTTAATTGGCTTACGAGGACCTTTACGGGTACGCGCATTTGTTTTAGTGCGTTGACCACGTAGAGGAAGACTGCGACGATGACGAATGCCACGGTAACAACCTAAATCCATAAGACGTTTAATGTTCATTGAAACTTCACGGCGCAAATCACCTTCTACGGTAAATTTGTCCACTTCAGCGCGAAGCAAATCAATTTTTGCTTCGTCTAATTCACTGATCTTCGTTGATTCTTCGATACCTGCTGCCGCACAAATAGCTTTTGCACGGGTAGCGCCGATACCGTAAATCGCAGTAATGGCGATTACTGCATGCTTACGATCAGGGATGTTAATGCCAGCGATACGGGCCACTAACACATCTCCTATTATTAATTTAAATTACTTTGGTTGGAAAGCCCGTTAGGATACCCAACCATTCTCGTTTTCGCAAATCGAAGCGGCATTATACAGAAAATTCTGTACAATGCCACTGCTAAAAGATTTTAGCTTTTATGTAGGGTCGAATTCATTCGACCAAGGCGAATAGATTCGCCTCTACAATTAACCTTGTCTTTGTTTGTGCTTAGGCTCACTGCAAAGAACGCGAATAACGCCTTTACGTTTAACCACTTTACAGTTACGACAAATCTTTTTTACGGATGCACGTACTTTCATATCATTATACTCCGTTAACTAAATCAGCCCGGCCTAACGACCGTAGCCTTTTAAGTTTGCTTTTTTAAGTACATTGTCATATTGATGAGACATCATATGTGTTTGTACTTGTGCCATAAAATCCATAATCACAACCACGATAATCAATAATGATGTACCGCCAAAATAGAACTGAACGTCCCATGCCATGATCATAAACTGTGGAACCAAACAGACAAAGGTAATATACATTGCACCCGCTAGGGTTAAACGTGTCATGACTTTATCTATATATTTGGATGTTTGTTCTCCCGGACGAATCCCTGGAATGAACGCACCTGACTTTTTCAAGTTATCTGCTGTTTCACGCGGATTGAAAACCAATGCAGTGTAAAAGAAACAGAAAAATATAATTGCTGCGGCCAACATCAATACATACAAAGGTTGCCCTGGCGACATCGCCTGAGACACGCCTTGTAAGAAATCAGCCATTGGGCCTTCACCTTGTCCGAACCAGCTCGCAAGCGTGCCAGGAAACAAAATAAGACTTGAGGCAAAGATAGGAGGGATAACACCCGCCATATTCACTTTTAATGGTAAATGCGTACTCTGAGCGGCAAAAACCTTACGGCCTTGCTGACGCTTAGCATAGTTAACAACAATACGTCGTTGACCACGTTCCACAAATACAACTAAAAAAGTTACTGCAAATACCACAGCGCCAATTAACAATAATACTAATAGATGCAATTCACCTTGACGCGCCATCTCAGCTGTTTGACCAACGGCCGATGGCATGCCAGCAACAATACCTGCAAATATAATGATTGAAATACCGTTACCGATACCACGTTCAGTAATCTGCTCACCTAACCACATTAAAAACATGGTACCGGTAACCAAACTAACTACTGCCGTGAAATAGAAACCAAAACCAGCATTTATAACCAGTCCTTGCATCATATCAGGTAAACTTCTTGCAATCGCTATTGATTGTACTGTTGCTAGAACTAATGTGCCGTAGCGTGTGTATTGACTGATTTTACGTCGTCCAGCTTCACCTTCTTTTTTAAGCTCTGCAAACTTTGGACTAACCACAGTTAACAGTTGCATAATAATTGAAGCTGAAATGTACGGCATAATACCTAATGCCAATACCGAGGCTCGCTCAAGCGCACCACCAGAGAACATGTTAAACATTTCTACAATAGTGCCCTTTTGCTGTTCAAAGAACTGAGCTAATACAGCGGCGTCAATACCAGGGATCGGTACAAAAGATCCTAAACGAAGCACAACTAAGGCTACGAATACGAACCATAATCTTTGTTTCAGCTCAGACAAACCGCCTGCGCCTTTGCTTCCCTTTTGAGAAGCTTCCAATCCTGGTTTAGCCATAATCTGTATTATTCCTCGATGTTACCACCGGCAGCTTCAATAGCTGCACGAGCACCTTTAGTTACGCCTAAACCGCGAACAGTGATCTTGCGAGTAATTTCGCCAGACAGCATAATTTTTGCTGTTTCAATGTTACGGCTGATTAGACCAGCATCTTTTAACGCGTGAATATCAACAACATCACCTTGAATAAGATTTAATTCATGTAAACGAACTTCAGCGCGAACTAAAGATTTACGTGATGTAAAACCAAACTTAGGTAAACGTTGTTTCAATGGCATTTGACCACCTTCAAAACCAGGACGTACACTACCGCCAGAACGAGACTTCTGACCTTTGTGTCCGCGACCACCAGTTTTACCGATGCCAGAACCAATACCACGACCACAGCGTTTTTTAGCTTTGTGAGATCCCGGTGCAGGGGATAAAGTATTTAAATGCATTATTAATCCTCCACCTTAATCATGTAATAAACCTTGTTGATCATACCACGTACAGACGGAGTATCTTCTAACTCTACTGTATGATTAATACGACGTAGACCAAGGCCTTTTAATGTAGCTCTATGTTTCGGTAAACGACCAATAGAACTTTTCACTTGAGTTACTTTAACTGTTTTAGACATGCTCAATTACCCCAGTATTTCATCAACGCTTTTTCCGCGTTTAGCTGCCATGCTTTCTGGCGAATGCATATTCGTCAAAGCAGAAACAGTAGCGCGAACTACGTTAATTGGGTTAGTAGAACCGTATGCTTTAGACAATACGTTCTGAACGCCTGCAACTTCAAGTACTGCACGCATCGCGCCACCGGCGATGATACCTGTACCTTCAGATGCTGGTTGCATGTAAACTTTAGAACCAGAATGACGGCCTTTGATGGCATGTTGAAGAGTAGTACCCTTCAAGTCAACGGTTACTATGTTACGGTGCGCTTTTTCCATCGCTTTTTGGATTGCAGCAGGCACTTCACGTGCTTTACCGTAACCAAAACCAACACGACCATTACCGTCACCAACTACTGTTAATGCGGTGAAACTGAAAATACGACCACCTTTAACCACTTTAGATACGCGGTTAACGGCGATTAGCTTTTCAGCCATATCACTTTGTTGTGAGTTTTCTTGATTATGATTAGCCATTATCAACCCCTAGAACTGAAGACCAGCTTCGCGAGCTGCTTCTGCTAATGCTTTAACGCGACCATGATAAAGGAAACCAGAGCGATCAAAAGCTATCTTAGAGATACCTTTTGCTACAGCACGTTCAGCGATTGCTTTACCTACTGCAGTTGCTGCTGCAACATTACCTGTTTTTTCAACTTGCGCTTTCACTTCTTTGTCCAAAGTAGACGCAGAAGCAATTACTTCGCTTCCAGTTGGAGCGATTAGTTGAGCGTAAATGTGACGAGGAGTACGGAATATAACTAAACGATTCGCACCCAACTCGCTAATTTTTGCACGAACGCGTTTAGCGCGGCGCAAACGAGATGTTTTCTTATCCATAGTATTACCCTACTTCTTCTTAGCTTCTTTACGACGAACATATTCATCAGCATAACGAACACCTTTACCTTTATAAGGCTCTGGTTTACGGTATGCACGAATGTTCGCGGCGGTTTGACCAACTAAATGTTTATCACAGCCTTTCAGCGTAATTTCAGTTTGGCTAGGAGTTTCAACAGTAATTCCTTCAGGAATTGCATGGCTGATTGGGTGTGAAAAACCTAAAGATAAATCTAATGATTTACCCGCAGCTTTTGCACGGTAACCAACACCCTGTAAAACTAATTTCTTTTCAAAACCTTTACTTACACCTTCAACCATATTATTGATTAAAGCGCGTGCAGTACCGGCTTGAGCCCATGCTTTGTTATTATCGCATGCGATATTCGTAATGATTTGGTCACCTTCATGAGAAACCGAAACAAAACTGTGGATCGTACGTGATAATTCACCTACTGGACCTTTAACTTTAATGTCTTGACCTGATAACGTTACCGTAACGTCAGCAGGAACAACGACTGGTGCTTTTGCAACACGAGACATAATTCTCTCCTTACTCTACGAAACCTAAGATCTCACCACCAATACCCGCAGAGCGAGCGGCGCGATCCGTCATCAAACCTTTAGAAGTTGAAACAATCGCAATACCCATACCTGCAAGAACTTTAGGAAGTTCATCACAGCTTTTGTATACGCGAAGACCAGGACGTGAAACACGTTTGATCACTTCAATTACTTCTTTACCTTCAAAATATTTCAACGTTACAGCTAACTCAGGTTTTACATCACCTGATACTGAATAATCTGAAATATAACCTTCTTCTTTAAGCAAGTTAGCAATTGCAACTTTAACTTTTGAAGATGGCATTTTTACTGCAGCTTTTGCTGCAGATTGACCGTTGCGGATGCGTGTAAACATGTCCGCGATAGGATCAGTCATCATAACCATTTACTCCCGTGAATTACCAACTAGCTTTCTTAAGACCTGGAACTTCACCACGCATAGTTGCTTCACGCAACTTAATACGGCTTAAGCCGAATTTACGTAAGTAGCCATGTGGACGACCAGTAACATTACAACGATTACGTTGACGGCTACTTGATGAATCACGTGGTAAACTTTGAAGTTTCAATACCGCATCCCAACGATCTTCTTCAGAAGAATCGACACTTGAGATGATTTCTTTTAACGCACGACGCTTTTCAGCGTACTGAGCTACTAGTTTTGTACGTTTAGCTTCACGAGCTTTCATTGACGATTTAGCCATAACTCTACACCTTCTTCTTGAACGGGAAATTGAAGGCAGACAATAGTGCATGTCCTTCTTCATTATCTTTCGCGCTAGTAGTAATAGTGATATCTAATCCGCGAATTTTATCGATTTTATCATAATCGATTTCAGGGAAGATGATTTGCTCACGAACGCCCATGCTGTAGTTTCCACGACCATCGAATGACTTAGGATTTAAGCCACGGAAGTCACGAATACGAGGAATTGAAATAGAGATTAAACGCTCTAAAAATTCCCACATACGCTCGCCGCGTAGAGTTACTTTTGTACCAATAGGATAGCCTTCACGAATTTTGAAGCCCGCAACTGATTTGCGTGCTACTGTCGTGACCGGCTTTTGACCTGAGATTGCAGTAAGATCATTCGTGGCGTGTTCTAATACCTTTTTATCGGCAATAGCTTCACCAACACCCATGTTCAGGGTGATCTTTTCAATCCGAGGGACTTGCATGACACTTTTATAACCGAATTGCTTTTGCAAATCGCTTACAACTGTATCTTTGTAAAAATCATGCAGTTTCGCCATCGTTTACTCCAATTAAATTAATTCGTTATTAGATTTAAAGAAACGTACTTTTTTACCGTCTTCAAATCTAAAACCAACGCGATCAGCCTTACCCGTTTTAGGATTAAGGATTGCTACGTTAGATACTTGTAAAGGTGCTTCTTTCTCAACTATTCCACCAGGCTGCTGTAACTGAGGTACAGGCTTAGTGTGTTTTTTGATTAAGTTAACGCCTTCTACGAATACTTTGCCGCTTTCAACAAGAACTTTGGTCACTTTACCTGTTTTGCCCTTGTCTTTACCAGCAAGTATAACTACTTCATCATCACGACGAATCTTAGATGCCATTATCGTGACTCCTTATAGTACTTCTGGTGCTAATGATACGATCTTCATAAATTTTTCATTACGAAGTTCACGTGTCACAGGCCCAAAAATACGAGTACCAATTGGTTGTAAGTTAGCATTTAACATTACAGCCGCGTTTTCATCAAAACGGATAGCAGAACCATCTGAACGACGAACACCTTTCTTAGTGCGCACCACTACCGCAGTGTGAACATCACCTTTTTTTACTTTACCGCGAGGACTTGCTTCCTTTACGGCAACTTTGATGATATCACCAATGCGTGCATAGCGACGGTGCGAGCCACCAAGAACCTTTATACATTGAACACGCTTAGCGCCACTGTTATCAGCAACATTCAGCTGTGATTGCATTTGGATCATTGATTTTTGCTCCGCTGTTATCTTTTAACTATTTATTCCTTATCAACAAGAAAATAAATATAAATCATTAAGATAAATTAAAATTCAAGGCCAGAAATTTGACCCGTCACTGCCTTAAAAAGACTTCCCACCTACATTAAACTTCTACAAAAAGTGAACCACTCAAAGTTAATGGGCGCGAGATTATAACACCACTAAAAATAAAGTGATAGTTTAATTAACTAAAAAATAAACAATATCTATATTAACTAACAGTTAAGTTGCTTGAATCAAGGTTATATTTATACTTGAAACCGAATAATGATTGACTAACACACCCTAAACTTGCTAAAAAAGCTTGCTCAATAAAAAAGATTGATATCAATAAGTCGAATATAGCGTATTTCTATATTTCTAAGGTATTGATATAAAAGACTAATGTTTTTATTTTTTATTTTATTAGGTGAAAACATTGATTTTCATTAAGTGTGATACAATATAGTCCTGATATTTTAGGTCTATATCTATATTAAGTAATATTAAGAAGTAAGTTACATAGTTGATATTGGCAATTACAACCAAGGCAAAATTGTTAACTGGTGTCATTACCAAACAACCTTGATATTTGTAGTATTAGGAGATTCAGCATGCCAACAAGTAAACATAGAACATTAGGTATTTTAGCATTAGCAGGCGTAGAGCCATATCAAGAAAAAGCTGGTGAAGAATACATGGGTGAACCCCAACAAGAACACTTTAAGAAAATTCTAGATGCATGGCGTATACAGCTTCGTCAAGAGGTTGACCGCACAGTAACCCATATGCAAGATGAAGCCGCTAATTTTCCTGATCCTGTTGATAGAGCTGCTCAAGAGGAAGAATTCAGTCTTGAATTACGTACCCGTGATAGAGAACGTAAATTAATCAAGAAAATAGAAAAAACTTTACAGTTAATTGAAGATGGGGAATTTGGCTTCTGTGAGTCTTGTGGCATCGAAATTGGTATTCGTCGATTAGAAGCAAGACCAACCGCTGACCTTTGCATTGAATGTAAAACATTAGCAGAAATAAAAGAACGTCAAATGGCTGGCTAAATCACTTTTTGTGCAAATTGTGCAAACGCCGCAACAAGACATTCTATATTCCGAACGACCAGCCTTATCATCGCAAGATAGTTATCGTGGTCGTTTCGCTCCTTCGCCTTCAGGTTTACTTCACTTTGGTTCATTAATTACCGCATTGGCTAGTTTTTTAGATGCTAAATCGACAATTGACGCCCAAGGTAAAGAAGGTAAATGGTTAGTTCGTATTGAGGATATAGATCCTCCTCGTGAACAAGCAGGCGCTAGTGCTGCAATTTTAAAAACCCTTGATGCATTTGGCTTGCATTGGGACGAACCAGTTCTTTATCAAAGCCAACAGTCTGATTACTACCATTATATACTTAATAAATTAAAGCAAAAAAAACTCTGTTATTATTGTCAATGCACACGCGCAGAAATCAAAGCACTCGGTGGTATTTATAAAAGTCACTGTCGCACATTAACTAACCCTGAAAAAAATAGCGCAACTAGACTCGTTAACCAGTATGGTGTATATCAATTTGATGATATTTTTCAAGGAAGTGTCACTTGTGATAAAGCCTTAGCTGAAGAAGATTTTATTATTCACCGAAAAGATGGGCTGTTTGCCTACCAATTAGCTGTTGTTCATGATGATATTTACCAAAATATAACCCATATTATTCGTGGCTGTGACTTGCTCGAACCAACGACCAGACAGCTAACATTATTTAAAACGCTTAATCAAAAGCCTCCTGTATACGGACATATACCTTTGGCTACGACTGAGCTAGGTTATAAACTCAGCAAACAAAATAACGCACCTTGCATAGATAACACTGTCCCACAAGCCACCTTATTTGCTGCACTAGTCTTTTTAGGCCAAGCGCCTGCTGCTGATTTATTACATGAGCCCGTTGACACTATTATCAAATGGGCTATTAAACATTGGAACAGAGAAATAGTGCCTAAGCAAAAAGAAATAAACATCTCGCATATACAATTAGTAACATAAATCACCTAAACTGTATCACTACAGAGCCAACTAATAGAGATTAAAATGAATTTAAATATTGCTGAACTTTCTCCAAATCAACGTTATCATTTAATGACGCAAACTATCATCCCCCGCCCTATTGCTTGGGCTTTAACAGATTCAGGTAACAACTCATTTAATCTTGCTCCTTTTTCTTATTTTACAGCCGTATCAAGTGCACCACCTATATTAATGTTATCGGTAGGAAAGAAACCAAATGGGGATAGCAAAGATACACTAGTAAATATTATTAACAATAAACAAGTCGTGATCCATATTGCTTCAGCACAGCACGCTGCATTAGTCACCCAAACTTCTCAAACATTAACCCATGGCGAATCAGAACTGACTGAAGCAAAGATAGCCACCACCGAGTTCGATGGTTTTTCGCTTCCAAGAATAGCACAATGTGATATAGCTTATGGTTGTGAACTTTATGAAATTAAGGAGCTCGGCGATGTACCCCAAAGTTTAATTTTTGTTGAAGTTAAACAAGTGTATATCAATGATAAAGTGGCAGACATTGACAACAAACAAAGAATAAAAGTGCACGCTGATAAGATTTCTCCCTTATCTCGTCTTGGGGGTGGAGAATATGCCACCATAGATAAACCTTTTGAAATTGAGCGTCCCAAGTAACTCACTAGTAACAAGAAATAAGATTAATTTAATGAAGTAAAAGGATCTATTATGTCTAAAACAATTGTAATTACAGGAGCAAACCGTGGTATAGGATTTGCTATGACTAAAATTTGTAAAGAACGAGGAGATATTGTCTATGCTTTATGTCGAAAAAGTTCACCGCAGCTTAATGAATTAGACGTACAGGTAATTGAAAATATTGATATTGCAACCGAAGCAGGAATTTCTCAGGCGAAGTTAGCATTGGCTAATGTTGACATTGATATACTGATTAATAATGCTGGTATTTTAAGAGATGAAAGCTTATCAGAATTTAATCAAACAACCATTAAGGAACAGTTTTCAGTTAATGCCCTCGCACCACTTTCATTAACGCAAGCGCTTTTATCTCACTTGCATACGGGGAGTAAAGTTGCTTTTATCACCTCAAGAATGGGGTCTATCACTGACAATACTTCTGGTGGACGCTATGGCTACAGAATGTCGAAAGCAGCACTTAATATTGGCGCAATGTCATTAGCAAAAGACTTAGCCGCTGATCAAATTGCCATTGGTATCTATCATCCTGGGTATGTACAAACTGATATGGTCAACACTGCTGGCAGCATAAGTAACGGCGACATTAGTGCTGAAGAGGCAGCGCAAAAATTAATCTCGTTAGTAGATGACCTGACCATGCAAGAAACGGGTGTGTTTAAACATTCAAACGGCGAAGTTTTACCTTGGTAAATTTTTTTCATTAAAATTACCTCCCTACAAGGCAGCAAGCTGTAAAAACTCGCTGCTTTTTCATTCTCTTTTTTACTTGTTTGTTATATCATTACACCTAAATTACCCAAATAATTTTTCTAATACTTCCTACTATCAAAAAAAGGTCAGCGATTATCAAACGCGTCATTAATTTATGCAAAAGAGTTTTTACTAAAAATACCAGTAAAAAAGCAATCAATAACAACCATGTCACTACACTTAAAGAGCCAATAGTACTCACGCGTGATCAGCATCCAGTATCTCGCCAGTTAATCAGCCCAAACGCACTTAAAGTATTATATCGCCTTAATAAAGGTGGGTTTGATGCTTATCTCGTGGGCGGTGGTGTACGCGATATTTTACTTGGCCAAAAGCCCAAAGATTTTGACATTGCAACGAATGCAACTCCCGATGAGATTAAGACTTTATTTAGAAATTGCCGTTTAATTGGCCGACGTTTTCGTCTTGCACACATTGTTTTTGGCCGTGAAATTATTGAAGTTGCTACATTTCGTGGTCACCATGATAACGCCAGCGAAAAAGAAAAGAGCTGTACAAAAACATCTAAGCAAAGTGAAGATGGAATGCTATTGCGCGACAACATTTACGGAACTATTGATGAAGATGCAGAACGACGCGACTTTACGATTAATGCCCTTTATTATTCAGCCAAAGATTTTAAAATTTTTGACTTCGCCAACGGTGTTCAAGACGTAAAAGATAAAGTCATTCGTCTCATTGGCGATCCTGAAACCCGTTACAGAGAAGACCCTGTGCGCATGTTACGTGCTATTCGGTTTGCAACAAAACTAGACATGGAAATAGCCGTTGAAACACGTAAACCTATCAGCGAATTATCGCCTCTGATGGCTAATATTCCTGCAGCACGCATGTTTGAAGAGTTTTTGAAGATGTTCATCTCAGGCAAGGCCGTAGCAAACTATCATCAGTTACGTAAATACAACCTATTTAGTTATTTTTTCCCTGCAGTAGATCAAAATTTACCTAAGTTAAATGCAACTGAGAAAAATGAGCCAAATGGTGACGAATTACTAGAGCGCTTTATTATTCAAGCCATGACTAATACTGATAAACGCATCAACAATAAACAACGCATTACACCAGCATTTTTATTTGCGGCTATGCTTTGGTATCCATTACAACACTATATTAAACAAATAAACCTTCATAACCAAATGTCACCTCAGGACGCGTTTTTCGCTGCTTTAAGTGAAATAATGCCAGAGCAACAACGTAGTATTTCTATTCCTAAACGTTTTCAAAGTGTTATGAAGGATATCTGGATTTTACAAGAAAAGTTAGTTCGACGCGAAGGGAAAAAAGCATTTAAAACATTTGAACATCCAAAATTTAGAGCAGGTTATGACTTTTTACTATTACGTGCCCAAATAGAAACAGAAAACACTCAGTTAGCAGAATTAGCTAAATGGTGGACTGATTTTCAAGATATATCTCATGATGCCCAACAGCAAATGGTGAAGGGAGTTAAAAGTGTTCCGGGCTCTAAACGTCGCACACCAAGAAAACGCCGCAAACCAACAATTAAGCCTACAGTTGAATCCTAGCTCACATGATTTCATCTCCCATAACTGCCTATATTGGCTTAGGTAGCAATTTATCTAAGCCTATCAAGCAAATAGAAAAAGCGATTGAAAAAATAGGAATAATCCCCAAAAGCCGACTACTGTCAGTGTCATCTTTATATCTTAGTAAACCGATGGGGCCTCAAGATCAAAATGATTATATCAATGCAGTTTTAGCACTAGAAACCGCACTCAGTGCCATTGAATTATTAAACGCTCTGCAATCTATTGAAAATAATGCAGGAAGAGTACGCAAAGAAAACAGATGGGGTGCCCGTATTTTGGATCTTGATATTATTCTGTTTGGCAATGAAATTATCAATACTGACCGTTTAACCATACCTCATTATGGCATGAGTGAGCGCGAGTTTGTGCTACTACCTCTGGCAGAAATTTCGCCAGAATTAATACTTCCTAATGGTGAAAGTATAACGGAATTAAGCCAAAATATAGCCATAAATTCAATGGTAAAGCTAAGCTAAAGCAATCTAAGCCAAGCTGTATATTGCAGTTAAAAAAGATTTATGCCAAAGTAGCTTAACTGAGTAATTACTCAAGTAATACCCTCAATAAATTAACTCAACAAGAGAATTGAGAACTGTATGTCTAAAATAACCACATCTACTTTGTTAAAAATGAAACAACAAGGTGAAAAAATTTCAACAATCACGGCTTATGATGCAAGTTTTGCTAAGCTATTCGATCAAGCAGGCATTCACGCTATTTTAATTGGCGATTCATTAGGGATGGTTCTGCAAGGCCAAGATGATACCCTACCTGTAACAATTAATGACATGGTTTATCACACTCAGTGTGTACGCCGAGGTGTTGAAAACACGTTAATTATTGGTGATATGTCTTTTATGACGTATGCCACAAAAGAGCAAGCCTTAATTAATGCTACAAAATTGATGCAAGCTGGCGCAAGCATGATAAAAATGGAAGGTGGCGCTTGGTTAGCTGATACTATTAAATCACTCGTTGAACGCGGTATTCCTGTTTGCGCGCATTTAGGCTTAACGCCACAGTCAGTTAATGTTTTTGGTGGTTTTAAAGTACAAGGCCGCGATGATATTCAGGCGCAAAAAATGATAAATGACGCCCAAATACTAGAAGCTGCGGGAGCGCAATTACTCGTGTTGGAGTGTATTCCTGCTCCGCTAGGTAAAGCAATATCTGAAGCAGTTAGCATTCCTACTATTGGTATTGGTGCAGGCAAAGATACTGACGGACAAATCTTAGTAATGCACGATGCTCTAGGTATTTCGTGTAGCTATATGCCAAAATTCTCCCGTAACTTCATTAAAGAAACTGGTGATATTAAAAAAGCGATTGAGCTTTATATCAGTGAAGTGTCTAATGGAAACTTCCCTGGTGAAGAACATATATTTAAATAGTTTTGTGTCAATAATTGCCATTTAAATATCAAAGATAAACAATCGTAAATGAAGGGATACCTCCCCCAACGTTATATTCATTTGCGATTAAAGAGATAAATATGAACACTGTTGAAAATATAAAAGATTTACGTGATCAAGTTAAAGCCTGGAAAATGCAAGGCTTAACTATTGCTTTTGTGCCTACCATGGGTAATTTACATGATGGACATTTAGCGTTAGTCAAAGCAGCACATCGCCATGCTGATAAAGTTATTGTGAGTATTTTTGTTAATCCTATGCAATTTGGATTAAGTGAGGATATTGATAATTATCCTCGCACCTTAGCACAAGATAAAGCTAGCTTAATGCAAGTAGACACTGACCTTCTCTTTACACCAACCTCTGCGGTTATCTACCCGAAGGGCTTTGGTGACAATAGTTATGTAGAAGTGCCTAATATTTCAAGTTTGTATTGTGGTGCTACTCGGCCAGGGCATTTTCGTGGGGTGGCAACCGTTGTTTGTAAACTTTTTAATTTAGTACAACCTGATGTTGCTTGTTTTGGCTCAAAAGATTATCAACAATTACAAGTTATTCAAACCATGGTTGACGATTTATCTATGCCTGTTGAAATTATTCCCGTAGAAATAATTCGAGAAAAGTCAGGTTTAGCGATGAGTTCACGCAATGGTTACCTAACACCTGAAGAATTAGCGATTGCCCCTACATTGTATAAAACATTACAGTGGTTAAGTGAACAATTACGTACTAGTCATGAAGCAAGAGACTATGCAGCTCTTGTGATGCAAGCGAGCGAAAAACTCGAAAATGCAGGCTTAAAAACTGATTACATTAATTTATGCCATGCAAAAACATTAGCGCCAGCAATGCCAAACGATAAAAATATCGTTATTTTAGCTGCAGCCTATTTAGGTAAAGCAAGGTTAATTGATAATTTGCCCGTTAGTTTATAAACGCGTTAAGCACTTATATTTAAGTGTAAGTGCTTAAGCATAAACCATCTAAGGGGTTATTGTATAACTCTTCTGCCATACTACAATATCTAAACCACTGATCCATTTCAGCTGCTTACATACTACTATAAAGTATTTAACCTCATATTTGCTCTCCGCCGGCATTGCAAGGTTTAACTTATTTTAGCCATATTCAATAATTCTGGTAAAAAGGTTTCACTTTCTTGGGCTAACAAACATTGCTCGGCAAGAATATCATGTAAATTTCTTTTACTTGTTAATGGGTTCGCTAGCACAACTCTAAATACAATCATTTTTTCGCCACCATAGCGTGCTACTTTAATGCGCGTACGTGAAACAAATGAACGACCAACTTCACGTTGACGCTTTTGTATGAATTTAGTTAATTTACCCAGAATTAAATTAAGCTCAGTTTGCTGCTCGTCATCACCATTTAATTGGCACTCAGCAAGTAGCGCTTGAACAGCTTTGGGTACAAACCTATATGTTAATAAGCATAATTCAGGTTTTGTGATCAACTCAAACTCTTCATGCTGCTTAATGATATCAGCAAAATACTCTGCTTTTTCAATCGATTGATTAATCAACATTTCATAACCTGGACGGCTAATAATATGTAAGCTAGCATACACAAGCATTGCCATTCCGGGGCGAGATCCCTCCAAGGTATGACTACCTAAATCTTTGGATCCTTTACGTAAAATATACTCTGCATGGTGTTCAATGTCTGCAACAGAAGATGGATCTTTAAATAGCACTACACCTGCCCCCATAGGCACATACATTTGTTTGTGTGCATCAATGGTCACAGAATCAGCGCGTTCAATTCCAGCAAGTATTCCTCTGTGTTTATTAGAGAATAAAGTAGCTCCTCCCCACGCAGCATCCACATGAAAATGCGTTTGATATTGTGCTGCAATATCAGCCATCTCATCTAACGGATCAACGTTACCCGTTTCGGTTGTACCTGCAATACCGACAATTGATAAAATTTTAATATTATTATCTTGCAACTGCTGGCACTTTTTAGCCAGTAATTGACAATCTACTTTATTATTTTCATCTGTTTCAATTGCAATAACACTGTCTTGCCCAATACCAAGAATATCTGCCGACTTCTTCAATGAGTAATGCCCACGTTCTGATACAAGTATAACCAAACCTTGGTAACCATAATGATTTAAAGCGGCAAACAAACCTGCGCGGCTAATACCTTTAAAGCTTCCTTGAGCTTTCAATAACTTATTACGGGCAACCCACAAAGCAGTGATATTAGCCACAGTACCACCAGAGCAAAATGCGCCTAAAGAGTGTTGAGCGCTATGCATCCATGTTTGATAAAAGTTATCATTTTCTTGATACACTAAATTATGCATCATACCCAGCACTTGACGCTCTAACGGAGTAAATGCTTTTGACGTTTCTACTTTTACTAAGTTCTGATTCAGGCCAACCATTAACTTAGATAAAGGTAAGATAAAAGCAGGTAAAGCCGATGTCATATGTCCGATAAAACTTGGGCTAGCAGTATGAACTGATTGTGAGACTAATTTGTCTAACAAATGGTGCATGTGATCAGAAACAAATTCAGGTTGTTCGGGTATACGTGGGCAAATAAAGTCTTGTTCAATATCAGTTAACGCATTTTTACTCGCAACAATATGATTATTCAAAAAACCAAGCAGGTTTTGAGAAATTTCTTGTTCGATACGCCCTAACGTTGACTCAGGAGATTCAGCTAGCGTAAAAATTCTATGTAAAGCTTCAGGGGTTGCTCGGGCAAAACGCTTGGGCGTAATCATACTAATTCATTAAAAGGTTAAACATTTAAGCGGTCAACTGTAATAAAAAATGACTAGAATGTCTCCTATTTTAACTAAAAATAGTTGTAATAATCCCTTAATAATAAATAAAGTCGTCATACTCAAAGCTAAATTATAAATGAACTAACGTAAATTAAACCTGCCTCTAAACATAAAGCTACCGCAGTTATTATCATCAAAATTTTATTTTTCATGGCTTTCATCCTGATTTCCTTTTAATAGATTTAATTTATATCAAATACAATCAATTGTTGTACCAAAAAAATAAACAATTGATTTAAAAAGATATTTAAAAATCACACTGTATTTTTAGCATACACGGTGGCGAAAAAAACGATAAAATAGTGTTTTTGAATAACACATGAAACGTGAGAAAAATTAACCAATACTTAACGAGTGAACATTAATTGCCAACACGCTTGACCACTCGCTTGATATTTAGCCTCGAAAGGCGTTAATGGTTGAGCATTAACTGATAGTTCTGACAGATGCCCCATAAGGTTGACCTGTTTAGCGGCTTGCTGAAACTCTAATAAATATAATTGCCAATTACTGCGTAAAATCAGTTGTTCACCTAATGTAATTAGCGTAGGAAACACCGCACTACCATGCCAACGACGCTGCAAGTGTTTTGATTTTGGCCAAGGATTAGGATATAAAATATAATGCTTTATAATGGGCCAATTAGCAGCTTTTACTAAACGATAAAAATCATTTAAATCGGCACGAACTAAGTGAAAATTATTCGCTTGGTAGCCATTTTTTAAATCAAATCCTTCAACATTACGTTCAATACGACTTGCTGATTTATCTACCCCGATAACCAGTGCATCAGGATTTAATTTTGCCAGTAAACGTGTACTCTGACCAACACCACAACAAGAGTCAAGAATGATATTACCGTTAGGATTATTGGTAATAAATGCCTGAACAAGTTTGTTTACCTCATCAAAGGCTTTTTGTGTATGCGCTTGATAAGGCTTTTGAAAAGGATGTGCTAAGTGCTTTTTTACTACTTCATCAAGCTTTTCATGTATACCAGTTTGGTTAGTAATAATAACCTTAGAGTCACCGACAGGCTTATTCATGTTTATATTTGCTTTAGGCTTTGTATTCATATCAATTAACTATTCTGACACCTTGTATTAACTTCTGAGGCCTATTCCTTTGCTGATCAAAACCATCGCAAGGGTAAATAAAGTAATAATAAAAAAACCTATAACAGCGAAAGCTGTCATTATATTAACGTCTGAAATACCTAAAAATCCATAACGAAAAGCATTTACCATATACACAATTGGATTAATCTGAGAAACCCCTTGCCAGAATTCAGGCAATAAAGTGATAGAGTAAAAAACACCACCAAGGTAGGTTAAAGGCGTTAAGATGAAAGTGGGAATAATGGAAATATCATCAAATGAGCGAGCAAAAATGGCATTAATTAATCCACCTAAAGCAAAAGTTGCTGAGGTTAACGAAACCGTTGTAATAATTACCCACACATTATGTATTTGAATATCAACAAAAAATAACGATACTAGGGTAACAATTAAGCCAACTAACATGCCACGCGCCATGCCGCCGCCAACATAGCCAGCAACAATTACCCAATTAGGCACAGGTGCTACCAGCATTTCTTCAACATTACGTTGCCATTTAGCACTAAAAAAGGAAGAAGCTACATTAGAATATGAGTTAGTGATAACACTCATCATAATTAATCCTGGTACAATAAATGACATATAGTCAAAGCCTCCCATTTCACCAATACGAGACCCTATAAGCGAACCAAATATGACAAAATATAAACTAATAGTAATTGCTGGAGGTACTAAAGTTTGCACCCAAATACGCATAAACCTATGAATTTCTTTATTTAAAATACTTTTTAAGGCGATTGAGTTATTCATATTATTTAGCCTTCTTTCTAGAAACGTTATGCTCTATTAAGTTAACAAAAAGTGCTTCTAGACGGTTACTTTTATTACGCATGCTTAATACCTCAACATGCTGTGCAGACAGTTTTTCAAAAACTGTATTTAAATTTTGTGGCTTCTGTAAATCAATTTCTAAAGTATGATCATCAATCATGCGAGAGCTAATATCATCTAAGGTGATGTCATTGTGATGTGGTGATAAATCTAAAACAAAGGTTTCACCATCTAGCTGTGCTAACAACCCTTTCATGCTAGTATTCTCAACAATTTCACCACCATCTATAATAGCAATATTACGACACAGGGTTTCAGCTTCTTCTAAGTAATGAGTAGTTAAAATAATGGTAATACCTTGCTTATTCAATTCACGTAAAAAATCCCACATGCCACGACGAATTTCTATATCAACACCTGCGGTTGGCTCATCTAATATCAACATTTGTGGCTCATGCATTAAAGCACGAGCAATCATTAAACGACGTTTCATACCACCAGACAACTCACGTGCTGGCGCATTGCGTTTATCCCATAGCTCTAACTGTTTTAAGTATTTCTCAGCGCGTTCAATAGCGACTTTTCGAGTAACACCATAATAACCTGCTTGATTAACTAAAATATTCATTAACGGTTCAAACTGATTAAAATTAAATTCTTGAGGCACTAAACCAATAAATGATTTTGCCTTTTCTAAATCAGTGTCAATATCATATCCAAATACTTTTACTTTACCTGCTGATTTATTAACTAATGAGGTTATCACGCCGATTGTGGTAGATTTACCTGCACCATTAGGACCAAGTAACGCAAAAAAGTCACCTTGTTTTACAGTTAAATCAATACCTTTTAACGCTTGAAAGCCGCCTTTGTAAGTTTTTTCTAGCGTATTTATTTCTAACGCATAGTTCTCTGAAGCATGAGTTTCTATGGCGTTAGTATTTAATGCATTGGTCATGTTTTTCCTTTAAGGGTTATGAATAAAAACAGTCAAGGATAAGGAAAATAAATATGGTGCTATTAATTGTGATTTCAACCTCAATGACGATCTATACAAAATAAAAATAGGAACATATAGCATACTGTTTCTTGATATCGAATATCTAGATTGCCCAAATTGTTATGCTATAATCTCAATTATCTTTTCAATACATCTTTTTTCGATGTGATTAATGACTAAAAAAACGCTCTTTATTCGCGAAAAAACCATCTTTGACGGCCTATTTACTAAATATTTTTTAAAATCATTATTTACCTTCTGGTTCAAAGTAGCTGGCTGGAAAGTATGCAAACATCCTCCCGAAGGGGCTGGCATTGCTATTGCAGCTCCACATACGTCAAATTGGGATTTCGTCTATGCGCTTGGCGCAGCCATAATACAAGATGTAAAAATTTACTTTTCTATCAAAGACAGTATGTGCAAAGTACCTGTTTTGGGTACTTGGTTAATGTGGTTAGGTGCAATGCCAATAGATAGATCATCAAAAGGACAAGGCCAAGTAGAACAAATAAAAGCCTTTATTGATTCACAAAAAGGCAATCGTGTTTTTTTCTTATTTACCCCTGAAGGCACTCGTGGCGCAGTTAAAAAATGGAAAACAGGGTTTTATCATGTCGCTCAAGGTTGTGAATTACCTATTTTTCTTGCCAAGGTAGATTACCTGAGTAAAGAAACAGGCGTGTTCCATACCTTTAAACTAACCGGTGATAAAGAAGACGACATCCAAGCCATGCAAGCGTCATATAAAACAATCCATGGTAAATTTATTCATGATCAATACCCTCCCTATAGTGGTCAACTTCCATCAATTTCTGAAGCAGAAGCCGCTATTATTCAAGCCTTGTATTCGTTTAAAGGCGTAGCCACTAAAATGGAAATTACTGCCAAAGCTAAATTAACCAAGTTATCTAGCAATATGTTAACGCTCTTAATAAACAAAGGCTTGTTAGAAAAAAATCCCGTTAGCTGCAGTACGAATGAAAGCACTTACCAGTTAACATTTGCAGGCAAAGGTTATTTTTTACACCTAACTAGCTCTACATAATAACAGGATAGATCAATAATAACTCGAAGTTCTCAGTGCGTTAGACATAGAGTCTTTATAGCTTTACACATAGAGCAGAAAGCCTCTTTTTTTTGAAGACTTCACTGGTTTCGAATGAGTTAGATTAGACTAGTAAGTAAGTAATCATGCATTGAAAAAAGCGAGGAATGTAGTAAACTACTGTCGTTCAGATGAGTAAAAATAGTAAGGAAGCTATTGTAAATGCAGTTTTTAGTTAAAACCTTCCTGTCGCTGTGACCCATCAAAAAATAAAAACCATATAGACTGTACTTAGCGGCTCTGTTCAACCGAGCATTTATCTCTCATGGTTAGACAAGAGCTAAATACTCAATTATTGAACCTCTAAATCGACGTTTAGAGTACAATTTAAACTTTAAAAAGGAACTTAAAAGAATGAATGAAATAATTCTATGTAATCGAAATTTCAGTGGCAATGCATTTAAAAATGAATGTGGCATTGATATTGAGCAAGCTTTGTCTCTCACATGCCCGAACCCAGAGATGATCATAGCAAATAAACCCTATTTATTGAAAAATGGTCACTCCACTTTCGGCGCCACAACATTAGCAAAGCTATCTAACCCAGCAACGTCAAAGAACCTTACAGATTTGTCTTTATCTTTTGGTGGGGATAATCTTATAGCGCTTTCTGCTATCTCTGCTAAATTAAAGGAATTTAATGTTGGCTTAATGGGGGCATCAACTAGCGTTTACGCTAACAGGATAGGTGATTTTGTTGGAGCGGTAAAAGACTATCAAAAAGCGCTAATGGAATATCGTCAAGCATCAATGACAAAATCACCGACAAAAGCCGCAGCAAAACAAAAGGCAAAAATTGCTTTTGACAAAATGCAACGTAAATTTAGGTTAGAAGTTAAGGCAATAACTAGCCAAGTTAGGTCAAGTCGTGGCACGCCCATGACCAACTTTAAAAGAGGAACTAATATTGCCAGAAGCAGCCGGAGCGTAGCTAAGCTAGACCTAATTAATCCAGTACAAGCAGATAATATTGTAAAATTTACTAAATATGCCAAAGTTCTGGGAAATGGACTGACTATTCTCGACTTTGGTGGGCGAGTTGGCAATATTCATAATAGTTATAAAGCAGGCGCAAATTGGGAGCGAGAAATGTTTATTGAATCGAGTAGTTTTGCAGCTAGTGCAGCTGCTGGTATTGGCGTTGTCAATGCTGGAGGAGCAGCATTAACCTTTCTGATGGTAGCAACACCCGTAGGTTGGGTTGGTTTAATTGTGGGCGGCTTGGCTGTGGCAGGTACTGCGGCAGCGGCCTCAATAGGGATGAATAATTATATTAAAAATAATAGTGGCGATGCTTACGATGCTATTCTGAAAGGGCTAACTCACTGATGAATACGACTACAATAATTGTCATTTTTATAATTGCAAGCTCAATGGTGAGTGGCATATTTTATGTTGCCTTTGGTCAAATCACTGTACGGAAATTAAGAAAAAACCCTAAAACAAAAGAACTACTCGGTATCGAATATGTCAGCGGTTGGGATATTATTAATGTGGCACAAGCCTTTGCCTTCCCCCGTTCTTGGGCAGAAAAAGTAGAAAATAGCAAGTTTTCATTTATCTATGCTAATGCAACTGTGTTATATGAGAACACGACTAAATTTGATCAAGTATTAGGTTGTATTTTTTATTGGCTAATCACGCTTTCAGGTTTATCCGGTGCTTTATTAGTATTACTTGATAGCCTTGGTGTTTTTAGTGGATAGAGGTTTAATAAATAAAGGATAGCTTGTCTGTGTAGTGGCATAGTTAATTTGGCTACCTAACTAGAGGTGTTATTATACACCTCATCAAACTTTAGGTGACACCATGACAAAAAGAACAAGACCCAATTTCACACCAGAATTCAGACTTGAATG
>Ga0193953_1000077_pt1 | contig 52975 bp, 43 predicted proteins | sample BB_4_MG_FD_140325 | JGI IMG/M metagenome (GOLD analysis project Ga0193953, IMG submission 140325) | Microbial mat bacterial communities from the Broadkill River, Lewes, Delaware, United States - BB_4_MG | ecosystem: Environmental > Aquatic > Freshwater > River > Microbial mats | place: USA...
ACATGCGAAGAATTACATTTTGGACAGTTAGGGTAATTCATAGATCAATAGCTCCTAATTTGAGAATTCAAGGTTTAGTTTAGCTTCATTCAGATATATTGCACTACTTATTCAGGACTACTATATTTTTTTATGGTATTTATAAGTACATATAAAATATCCTCCTCTTATACCTCCTCCCTCCTAATATCAAGATACTGTATAGTTCTCCCATTTTGTTTAATAATAAATAATCCTTACTAGCATGTTTAAACAAGTGGGTCTTTATGAGTCGTGAAATTATTGTCTTAACTGATGTGATGTTAATCACCTGTATTGTACAGCGAGGAATGGCGGATACAGTGGTACAAGCTGCCCAAGAAGCGGGTGCACAAGGTGCAACAATCTACTTTGCTCAAGGGGTGGGAATCCAAGAACGCCTTGGCTTACTCGGTGTCACCATTGATGCAGAAAAAGAAGTGATAAAAATGATTGTCTCCTCTGAACAAGCTGATCGGGTCTTTGAACGTATTTATATCACTGCAAAACTTGACACCCCAGGGATGGGATTAATCCACCTAACCCGCCTAGAAAAAGCCGCCACCTATGTGCCCCCTGATGTAGTTGAAAAACTCACTCACCCATCTGAAGAAGAATAAAAAAGGGCAAATAATGAGCGAATGTACACCAAACTATCAAGATAGTTGCCTAATTACCTGTATTTTACAAGCAGGAAAAGGACAGCCTTTATTAGAACGCCTACATAAAAAACAGCAAATATTAAGCGTTAATATCTATCATGCACGGGGAATTGGTTCCAGTTCAGCCCTACGTAAAGGCGTGGCAAAACAAGTGGAACAAGATGTGCTTGTGGTGTTAGTGGAAGCAGAACAGGTAGAAAAAGTTTTTAGTTATCTATACAGAATGGCAAAAATCCATAAACCTCATCATGGCGTGATGTATATGGAGCGCGCTATTTGTTCAGGGGAATTTGATTTTTCTACTATGCCGATGTTAGCAAATTAATTTATAAGCAGGGTAAAAAATGAATATGCTGAAAACCAAACTGTGATAAAACAGGGCGTAATGCACTCACGGTGTCTGTATTAGCAGTAAATACCGCATGATGCACCGCTTCCTCCGCTGAATCACGTTGATTAAAATGAATAGGTAATAATGACTTCACCCGCTGCGCAATCGCATAACCAGAATCAACCCAATGCTGAATATTCGGCGCAGCATGACACAACTCTTCTTTTAATAGAGGAAAGTGGGTGCAGGCCAAGACAACTGTATCAACTGAAGCAGATAAAAATGGGTGCACAATTGGTAAAAAATGAGCTTGTGAAAGGGATTCCCCCCGTAATTTACGCTCAGCTAACTCGACTAACTCAGTTGAACCAATACGTACCACTTCACAATCATGAGCAAACTGCTGAATTAAATCATCAGTATAAGAGCGGTTAATTGTGCCACAAGTGGCCAATAAACCAATTTTTTTACTTGTACTCATTTGTGCAGCAGGTTTAATCGCCGGTACAACCCCCACAATAGGGAATTGGTAACGCTGCCGCAAGGGTGGTAATACTAATGTACTGGCAGAATTACAGGCGATGATTAGAATAGTGATCTCAAATTGTGCAACAAGTTGTTGAATCACAGTATCAACACGTTGCACTAATTGTATTTCTGATTTTGTTCCATAGGGGTAGGCTGCATTATCTGCAATATAAATAATATCAGTATCAGCACAATGTTGTTTTATTTCTTGATAAATACTTAAGCCACCAACCCCTGAATCAAAAACCGCAATCACCACTTACACCTTGCTTGAAAAAATTAAAAATAATAGCCTGCAACAAAGGCAAAAAATACCAGCATACCAAACCAATGATTATTAAGAAATGCCTGAAAACAAAGCGCAGGATCACGATCTTTAATTAACCATTGTTGATAAATAAAAAATCCACTCGCACCTGTTAATATAGCGTAATAACTGCTATGTAAAGCTAAATCATACCCAATAAAGACAAGCAAAATCATCACTATAATTTGTAATAAGGCAATGATCAACTTATCAGCTTGCCCAAAGAAAATAGCGGTAGACTTTACGCCAATTTTTAAATCATCTTCTCTATCTGTCATTGCATAAGCGGTATCATAAGCAACTGTCCATAACAGGTTGGTTAATAATACAAGCCATGCAATCATCGGAATGTCTCCCGTTTCAGCTGCGAAAACCATCGGCACTGCCCAGCCAAATGCTAACCCTAAATACACCTGTGGAAAATACGTATAGCGTTTCATAAAGGGATAAAGGGTAGCAAGAAAGACACCAATCACCGATAAATAAACCGTAAAACGATTCATTAACAATACCAGTGCAAAGGCAAGTAGGCATAAAAAAGCAAATAGAAATAAGGCTTCTTTAGCCCCGACTTGACCCGAGGCAATGGGGCGGTCTTTGGTACGTGCCACATGGGGGTCAATTTTTCTATCCGCATAATCATTAATCACACAACCTGCGGAGCGCATTAATACGACACCTAAAATAAATACCCCACTGACCAGCCAACTGGGCGAGCCTGTGCCTGCAATCCATAAGCCCCACAGTGTAGGCCATAATAAGAGATAAATACCAATGGGACGATGCAGACGCATCAGTAATGCGTAGTGATATAAGCGAGTCATAAATACGATCAGAGAGTGGAATAATTGATTATTGGGGGTGGGTGGAATACGCTGTGCTATTACCACCCTACAAAATATTTGTTGCTATTACATGCCCCCAGTAAATATAAAATATGGGGAGTTAGATGAGGTTTAGCTTTAAAGCTGAATCAGATATTAACTGACGTTACACATTAGTCAGAAAATAATGATACTCATAAAACCGTAGCGGCATTGCATGCAACGCTTTTCACTGAACTCAATTGAGTCATGATTGATAACAGCGGGATGATTGAAAAGTAAAAATTTGCTTTATTAAGTTCAATTATATTCATCTCATAAATTTTATTATAGTGGGTATGACTTAATGGTTGCAGGGTGAATAAGATCACGAGGACGTTGCGTGCAACGTCACTACATACAACATATTTAAGATAATAGTACCTGAGAGATCACAAGCACTCCCAGAATCGATTTGGCGATGCTGCGTAACTTCAGATATTAATTAAGCCGAAAGGCATCAGCTAGCCAATCTAGTTCTGGTTTATCCATTTTACCTGATAAGGTGATCACATCAAAACGACAATCATACTGTTGATAAGTTGGATTTTTTTGTAAAAAACGCCATGCTGTTTTGATAATACGCTGTTGCTTAGTCGCATTAACACTCTCAATCCCCCCACCATACTGTTGTGAACGACGATAGCGCACTTCAATAAATACTAAAATATCATTATGCAGCATGATCAAATCAATCTCGCCAAAACGCCCTTGATAGTTCTGTTGCACATCTGATAACCCCTGCTGGCGTAGATAGTTTTGGGCATACAATTCTGCCCACTGTCCACGCTGTTGTGCAGAGGTTTTCTGTTTCACTACTGCTGCACTGGCGCGGGAATTATTGGTGCTGGTGCAGGAGCAGGAATGAGGGGAACAGCAGGAGCAGGTGCTAATACACTCTCTTGACGCGGTATATTGGTTTCGACATCGTCTAATAAGTTCGGAAAGCCACCGACGAATTTTGCCCACATTAAATCTCGCTGAATAGTTTGCTGGGTATTTAAAGAAAGATTCCCTGTTTGCCCTTGCCAACGCGAATAAGGTTGTGACTGTAAGCGAGCCAGTTGTGTTAACACATCATAAGCATCCACCCCAAAAGCATATAAACGTTTTAAGGAATCAAATTGACGTGGCTGTGTTTGCTTAATACTTTCTTGTAGGGTGCGTCCTGCTAAATCAGGGCTTAACATCCACGGCATATCACAAAACACAATCCCATTAATATCTCGATCTAGTTGTGGATCAGGGCGACCTGAATAGACACGCGAAATACTGTATACCGCTAAATTACTGGCACCATTATATTTTAAAATAGGTTGAAATTGACGCGCAACCACAGGTTTTGCAAGTAAAAATAGCATATCTGCATGGCGACCACCTTGGTTTAATACTTGTTTTACGCCAGTATTCAAATCATTTTGATAAAAACTAGAGGCAAGCACCTGCCCGCCTTGTTGTTGCCATAAGGTATAAAATGCTTTGGCAACACGCTGCCCCCATGCACTTTCTGGTGCTAGGATAACTGCTGCACGTCGTCCATCTTGCCATGCACGTGCGACAACATTACGTGCTTCATCTTCAGGTGAAAGGGAAAATTGGTAAAGATTTTTGACTGCTGTGGTCTCAGGCATAATATTTAATGCCAAAGTAGGCACAGGTAAATAATTACGTGCAGCAACCAAACGCTGAATATTATCTTTCATTAAAGGGCCAACAACATAATCTGCCCCTGCATAAACGGCTTGCTGATATTGTTGGCTGACATTATCTGCATTCACATCATAAAACTGAATTTTTGGACGATCCACTTGTTGCGAATAAAAAGCGGACATCATGCCATCTTGAATCGCTTTTGCTTGATGTTTATATTTACTATTTAAAGGTAATAATACGGCAATTTGCTGTTGCTTTTCTGCAATAGCTTGGTTATTTTGCAATAAACTTAGCATGATATCTTGTTTAGCTGGATGCGTTGGATGTTGCGTCTGCCAATAGTCGATAGCTTGTTGTAAACGATTAGGGTGAGCACTTTGTGCAAGAATACTTAATTCTACCCAACCTGCAAAATCAATATGATTACTTTTAGGTAAAGTTTGCAGTGTTTGTATGCTTAAAGGGCTTAATTGCGCCCAAATTTTCTCATGATTTTCCCGTTTTGTTAAAGGGGATAAGTGATTATCAATTTCAATACGTGCATTTAAGGCTTCAAGCTGTTGTCCTTGAGCTGCTAATAATTCGATAGATAATAAACGATGCTGAAGCTGATCGGCTTGCTGTAACTGCATCACATTAATAGCTTGCAGCATTTGTTGTGCACTATCTAAACGTTTTTCATGTAATGCTATCGCAATATTAATAAAGCTCAAACGTAAATAATGGGGATTTTGCGGTGTAATAGTTAGCTGGTTTATTGCTTGTTTGGCTTCTGTAAATTTTTTTGCTTTAACTAAATTTTCAGCAGCTAATAATGTATAAGTGGGCTGTAAAGCAGGGTTGCCAGTCTGAGCAAGTTTAAAATAAGCATTCGCTGCTTCAGTATAATTACCTTGTTCTGCTAAGCGTTGTGCTTGCTCTTGTGGCGATGGTGGAGGGGGTAAACTTTCTGTTTTTTGTTGATTACGTTTTGTCCCAACCAGCGGCGGCACCGAAATACAGGCTGATAAAAATAGTGCAATAAATATATAAGTAAAAAATCGTATCCACATCATTTTATTATTTCGCAGTCTAAACAAGTGAGCAATAAGTGAAAGGCTAATTTTAGCATACAGTTTGCATTGATGCTGTGTGTTCCCCAGTGAAATCTAATAAAAACTAGATTGTTATCACTTTATATAGCAATTTTAGTCGGCAAGAGGAAAATAAAGGAAGGGAAAGAGGGGGACACTAAATCAAGTAAAATCCTGATTTAGTGTGATATTAATTACTTAAAAGTAGTAATTAAAGTTCTTCAGCGTGATCGTTTAAGTAGCTGGCAACCCCATCAGGAGAACCTTGCATACCTGCATCACCTTGTGTCCAACCTGCTGGGCAGACTTCACCATTCTCTTCAAAGAAAGCTAAAGCATCAACCATACGGATAAGTTCATCAATGTTACGTCCTAATGGTAAGTCGTTGACCACTTGATGACGTACAACACCTTCTTTATCAATTAAGAAAGTACCACGGAATGCAACAGCACCATCAGGTGTTTCTACACCATAACTTTTTACAATTTGGTGAGTTAAATCAGCTGCTAATGTGTATTGTACTTGACCAATACCTCCTTCATTAACAGGTGTGTTACGCCATGCGTTGTGAGTGAAGTGAGAATCAATAGATACCCCAACTACTTCAACACCACGTTTTTTGAACTCATCCATACGTTTGTCAAAAGCAATTAACTCTGTAGGACATACAAAAGTGAAATCTAATGGGTAAAAGAAAACAACCCCATATTTTCCTTTGATAGTGTCAGCTAAATTAAATCCATCAACAATTTCCCCATTGCCTAATACTGCTGGAACAGTAAAATCTGGAGCTGGACGACCTACTAATACGCTCATGCTTATAAATTCCTTGCACACGTTGAGATAAAGTAAATAATTTGAGTGAATCTATATAATGTATTAATTATAGATTACTTCTAGGCTTTATTATTCTGATATTTTTTATAAAGTTCAAGACTCAGTCTAAAAAATTTATCAAAAAAAATTGGTATTTTATTTACTAACTAATTAAGTTTTTTATTTTATTCGGTTTTATTTAGCTTGTACGGCGGATATAACGACCATGTACCCAACCTTGGACATCCATTTCACCATTCACAGTATCCAGTACATCCACCATCACCCAACTGCCTTGATGTTTTAATACATCTAAACGTGTACCTTCAGGAAGGGGTGAGACAGGGAGCGTACCAAAGTTAGAGCCTGCGCCTGTGCGAATGTTTAAATTGGCAGCGGTTTCATAATCGGCATCATCTTCAGCAGTTTCATCACGTCCGAATAAACGGGCGCGGAAGGTGTCCATCGGAAAAGCAGGACCGGGATCACGTTTACGGCGTGGGGCAATATCTTCATGCCCAATAATATCTTTTAAGTTGTAGTGCTCAGCAAGTAAGCCTGAGACTTCTAATGCAACAAATAATTGCTCAGGGGTGTAGAGCTGCCAACCTTTTGCCTTATCTTCAAATTTATGCGCTGCTTCAATCACACTTTCAGGGGCAATAGCATCACCAAACCATGCAAGCCATTGATCACCTGAGCGTGTTAAAGGGCCTGTATTATCTAACTCAATTCCAATTGAATATTTATTTAACCCTTTCAGCCCTTGCCATTGGCTACGTCCTGCATGCCATGCAACACGATTAAATTCAACAAGCTGAGTAATACTCGCATCACGTCCAATGACAAGATGAGCAGAGGCTTTAGCTGTACGATTAGTAAGCCAATTAACTGATTGTTCAGCATTACGCCCTGCTGTGTAATGCATGACTAAATAATCAGGATTAAGCTCGCCCCCTATATTAGGACTTGGGCGGAATGGATAAGGGGTTTCATCGTCGTGGTATAGGCGGTGATCAATAATTTTCATACATGCATATCCTTTGATGAATTCTATAATATCTACATTGAAAATGCCCAGTGATGCATTACCTTGCACTATGTAAGATGACAGTTTCAATATCAACCAGAAAAATGATTAGTTTTATTGTGTTTAATGGTAGCGTTTACTTAATAAGTTTTCTATATTTTCGACAAGTTTTTTTAATTTTAGTGGTTTTGACATATAGTCATCAACCCCTGCATCAAGGCATTTCTGCTTATCCTCAGACATCGCAAAGCTGGTAATGGCAATAATAGGCAGTGCCTTAAAGTCAGGGTGTTGGCGTAGTTCCTTAGTGATAGTTAAACCATCTTTTTCAGGCATTTGGATATCAAGCAAGAGAAGAGTAGGATGGGTAGCTTCAAGGTGAGGGATTACTTCATTACCCCGCATAATCACATCCACTTTATAACCTTTATATTCTAAGTAAGGGAGTAATGCAATAATATTGGCTTGGTTGTCTTCTGCGAGCACAATATGAGTAGGATGCTCACCATAAGATTTTATTTTTTGTGAGACCGCTATCTCCGACTGCTCAGCAACAGGAGGATTTGTATCATGGGTATTTTCTAATAAAGGAACAGTGACTGTAAAGCAGCTACCATGATTAAGTTGACTACTGAGCTGAATGGTACCCAGATGTAATTCTACCAATTTTTTAGCAATTACTAAGCCTAAACCTGTTCCTTCATATTGACGTGAGAGACTGTCATCAAGCTGTGTAAATGGCTTGAATAAAGAAGGTATTTTTTCTGCAGCAATACCAATACCTGTATCAGTAACAGAAAAGCTAACTGTTTGATGAATTGTATTAAGGTTAACACTTAAGGTAATTTGACCTGATTCAGGGGTAAATTTTACGGCATTACTAAGTAAATTAACTAAAATTTGCTTAAAACGACGAATATCAACAATAATCATAGTATTTGATTGATTACAGTCATAATGAATGACCAATGATTTTTTATTAGCTGTTGGTGCAATAAGGTGTAAACAACTGCGGCATAACTCATCAATAAAAACTTGATCAAGTTGCAAACTGATTTTACCTGCTTCAATTTTAGATAAATCTAATAAATCATTCACCACACCCAATAAATAAAGCCCACTTGTATGGATATTTATTAAGTATTTTTGTTGTTTTTCATTTAAGCTACCAAATGCCTCTTCTTGCAACCCCTCAGAAGTCACTAAAATCGTATTAAGTGGAGTACGTAGCTCGTGGCTCACATTAGCTAAAAAGCTATTTTTAATTTCACGTGCTTTAATAAGTTCTTCTTGCATCGCATTAAGGTGCTGCGTACATTGAGCAATAAGGTGCTTATCTGCCATATCTTTTTGTGGTAAATCTTGGTTTTTTTTCTCTGGTTCTGGACTAACACGATAACTAATAAAAATAGTAGGCTCTGCCTCAAGGTGAGTGAAAACACCTGTTAAATCAACTATCACTTCATTATTATTTTTAGTTTTTAATACCTGATTTTTAAGTGTAAAGTGATACTTTCTTTCAAAGGTAGAAAAAAAGCTTTCTAGTAATGATGATTTATCACTTTTATAAAGATCCTGCCATTGTTTTGTATGCAAGGTTTCTAAAGCATAACCAAATAGCAAACTGCTACGCTGATTAGCATACAAGATTTTCCCTTGTAGATTAAAGACAATAAAAGCATCACTGGCATAGTAAAATAAATGTTGATAAGTACTTAGATCATGACGCAAGGTATTTTCAATACTGTGTTGTTGTGTCACATCCGTTAAGATAAGCCCAAATAAAGGTTGATGAGTAGAATGATATTTGAAAATATAGCCTTTTAATGAGCAAGGTTTTTTATTTTTGCGTTGCCCTATTAATATGCTGTATTTTCTAGAAGCTTCTTTGGATGTATGATTGAAACAAAAAGTTTCAAACTGCTTTTCATAGAGGTCTTTTTTTTGTTCAGAAAAAAGCAATGATAGCGGTTTTCCAATAGCTTCCTCTGCACTGTAATGAAAAATTGCTTCTGCGCCCTGATTAAAAGCAAGAATATGCTGGGTTTCATTAAGTGTGATCATGGCTTCAGGAAGGAAATGCTGCAATGATATGAGGTTTTTTTCTGTTACCTCCAATTGCTTTTCAGCCATACTTTGTGTCTGTATAGATTGATTATATTTCTTTTCACTCTCTTCTAATGCAGTGCTATATACAAAAACAAGTTCCTCTAATTCATCTGTATAGTTTTTAGCAATTTGTGTCATATATTTGAGTACACTAATATCTGTTAAGGTCACCACATAATGAGATGAATGCTTGAGTTCTTTGTTATTCATCACATGAACAAGCAACCAACGCTCCTTTTCTTGAGGAGGACAAATAAGGCATTCAAATTGAAATGTTTTTTGGTGTAGATGCTGTTGCCATATTTTTTTAATACTTTCAAGCTGTGCTGGTTTGATATATTGAAACCAGCTTTGTTGAGGCATATTGTCTGCCAAAGCAAGTAATTTTTGCCCTTGTTTATTTATAAAATGTATATGCCCTGTTACATCGGTATAAAAAATTCCAATGGGAAGAGTGTTTGATAAGGTACGAGTATATTTATAATTATTATACAGTTTACAGCTATATTTAAATGAAATATAACAGATAAAGGGAATTGAAAGGATATAAAAGAATAAATATAGTTGCTCTAATTGTTGTAGCGGTTGTTTAGATAAATAATTGATCTGAATAGCGGTGATACTGTAAAAAAATAGGCTTAAAATAATAGGTAATCGTCTATTTTTTATACTGTAATAAAGAAAATAACTTGCACAAATAAAACAACTTATCGTACTTAAAAATAATAAAATATAGGTATGGGAAAGTGTGAAAATAAGTTGTTTAGGTAGTACAAGTAAGCTCATATTTGTACTTATCAATATAACAAAAAAAATAATGACCGCATTTAATGTAGACATTTTCTTATATGACAAATAAATACCTAATAATAAAAATGTCCCCATAAAACTATAGATACTTAAAAAGCCATTAACAGGATGAATCAAACTCAGTGAAACAGAAGAAAATATGTAATAGCTTACTAATAAAGCAAGCCATACAGGAATAGAGCGATAAGTGCAGTGTAAATGTGTTTGTGTATAACTGGTCGCAAGTAATATAAAACTAATCGCTGTGTAGATAAAAAGGTTTTTAGAGGATGTAATAGAGGTATCACTAAACAAGGAAAGTGGCTGTGATAATAGCAAACTTAACCATACAATAATGATAAAAGTTATTGCACTGGTAATGATAAGATAAAAAGTGCCCTGTTTTGCTGTATTTTTGTGTAAAAGCATAATGTGATACTGCCCTATCATTTATAGTTAATAGTAGCACACTAAGCAAAATAGTTACCAAGGCATCATACGGTTAAAGGTTGTAAACGTAGGTGTAACTGAATAGGAGAGCTGTTTTACATCATAGGACATCATTGCAACACTGTGATTCATCTGCCCCATGCTTTGCTGTACCTTTGTCATGCTAAGATTCATTGTATGTAAATCTGTTTTCATATCGGTAAAATCTTTACGCATTAATTGTACATCTTGCTGAACTATATTTAAGCTCTGCTGCATGGTTTCTGTTGCATTTTGCATTGCAAATAAATGTGAATTCATTGTGGTAATAGAATGATTCATCTGCTGTACATTTTCAGATAGGTTAACAACCTCTGTGGCAATAGTTCCCATATGACGAGTAATATGATTCATATCCATTGTCATCATATAAATCAGATAAAAGACATAGGCCGCTAATACAGCCAAAAAAGCCCCGACAATAAATAAAATATTGCTAAACATTTTATAACGGTGCTCACGCTCATCAAAATCTTCATGTAAGGCTTGTAACAAAGGTTGTAAACCTGCAATAAGCTGGTTTAATGCTGTTGTTGTTGAGGATGTATTTTGATTTTGTTCGGTCATTGTTTTACACTTTTCAACTTAATCGAATACAGCTTCTTTGATAATGCTGTGGAAAATAGATTCAATTTTCTGTGTCAGTGCCTTGGCATCTCCTGCTAAACGGGGTTTGCGAAAGGCTATCTGTATACGTTCAGGTTGATTCATTAAGGTATATAAAGAAATAGTCAACGGGCAAGCAGTAATATTTGCAGGGTGAAGCTGTGTCATAGCGTGAGATAGTGAAGCACTGCAAAACTCTACAACCGTTGCATCAGTATAAAGAGGTGTTTTAATTTTCATCACTTTCTGAGTGCGTTCTAACATACCTGAAATATGCAAGCGTCCACGTATACTATATCCTTTGCTTGTAATAGCTGACTCAATGCTGTCTTTCACAAATGAAAAATCTTCATCTGTAACAGAGTAAATAATTGTATCAGCAACTGTTTCACTTTCACTTTTTGCTTGTGCAAGATTAAAAGGTGAAAAAATTAAAGCAAAAAATAACATAATAATATGATACATAATAACTCGCCCAGAAAAATGAATAATGGTTTAGAAAGTAGTGTATTCACTGCGTCACAAAATAACATAATTTATTAGCATATTAACAAATACTATAGCAGAGTGGGATAATACATTATTGGTATATTTGCATTGTATGCCAAGTAGAGTGCTATAGCTTGATGCATGTTATGATTATAAAGGTAATTTTTATGCTATCACCCCTTCGCTATTTAATAATGATATTTTTATTGAGTATATCACTACCAAGCTGGGCAACCAATCCAACGGAATTAGTTGCATTGCAATGTATAAATTGTCACAGTACAACACAGAGTAAAACACCTGTTATACAAGGTACACCTGCTAAACAAATGACTTTATTATTAAAAAGTTACAAATCAGGAAAGCTCCCAGGGACTGTCATGAATCGCATTACTCAAGGATTTAATGAAGCAGAACTTACTGCATTGGCACACTATTTTTCACAATTGAAATAAAGGTTTAAAAATGTCATTAACAACACGTAGACATTTTTTAAAGGTCTCAGCACTTGGGCTTGCAGGATGTAATGCAACACCTCCAAAACCTGTAGAAAAAGTAAAAGCACCACCTCATGTTGTGATTATTGGGGGTGGTTTTGCAGGCACTATTGCAGCAAAATATTTGCGACGTTTTGGGGAAGAAATTCGTATTACCCTGATTGAAGCACGTAAAAGTTATATTAGCTGTCCCGCTAGTAATTGGGTCTTTGCAGGTTTACACGATGTCACCGCTTTAACTCATGATTATCAAGAGCTTGCTAAGAAAGGCGTTAATATTGTTCATGATGTTGTCAATCAAGTTTTGCCCGTTCAACAGGAAATATTAACTAAATCAGGTAGCAAAATTACCTATGATCGCTTAATTATTGCCTCAGGGGTTGATATGCGTTGGGATACTATTGAAGGCTACACACCTGAAGTGAGTACTGATTTCCCTCATGCATGGAAAAGTGGCAATCAATTATTAACACTTTATAAGCAAATTAAAGACATGAAAAATGGGCGAACAGTAGTTATTTCAGCCCCTGAAGGGGACTGTACCGCTCGTCATGCTATTTATGAACGGGCTAGTTTAATTGCTTATTATTTACGCAAACATAAAAGACGCTCTAAAGTCTTTATTCTTGATGGGCAAGAAGAGTTTACTGATCAAGCTTTATATGAAAAAGCATGGAAACGCTTTTACCGCTTTGGTTCATCACGACGCAGTATATTACAACGTATTCCTGCTAGTAAAGGAGGTAAAATCACTGCTTTTGATGCCAAACGTAAAGTGATCACAACTTCAACAGGGGAAAAGTTAAAAGCCACTGTATTTAACATTATTCCTCCTCAACATGCTGGGTTTATTACACGTCGGGCACAGTTAACTGATGAATCAGGTTGGTGTCCTGTTGATCCTATTACTTATGAATCTTTATTACATAAAAATATTCATGTAATTGGAGATGCAAGTAAGCTAGATTCATTACCTAAAACTGGGTTTATGGCAAATGTGCAAGCTAAACTTTGTGCTTCTGCAGTGGCTGATCTTATTTTAGAGCGTCCTATTGTCAGTGCACCACAGTGGACACATGCCTATTATAGTTTAATTTCTCCTAATCATGGCTTATCTCATATTGATGTATATAAGCGTGATGCCCAGAAAAATATTATTGAAGTGGCACAAAATACCAAAGTTTCACATAATCCCAAATTAGAAGCTGCTTATGCACAAAGCTGGTACACAAATGTAATGAATGAGATGTTTCGTTAATAACGTAGATTGGTTGGGGGTAGGAAAGCTGACATTCTGATGCTGTACATTGGGGAAGGTTATTTTTTATTTTTATTATATGTAGATAATAATATTTAAAATATTGGGCTTCCTTTGCCTACCCAACCTTACAAGGCATTAAAAGCAATGCTTTCCGCATGGTAATGCAGCCAAGGAAACGGAGCACCCTTCCCCCTGCACTTATCTGTGGCACTTTAAGCAAGATGGCGCAAAGTGTCAGGGACTGGAAACCCAACAAAAAACCACCACACCATCAATATAGGGAATGTTGGGTTTCATTCCTCTACCCAATCTACAAACAATCGTGCCAAAATAAAGAACTCCTCTTTTAATCATTTATCCTATACACCCCGTCGTATTTTGCTATATTGGTGGTAATGAAAAATAGACTAAACACCATCAAGGAAAAGGGGCGTGTATGCACACTGCATCATTAGCTGACGATGATAAAAATCCCACCCATTCACTGATTACCTATTTTAGTATTATTATTGCGCTAGCACATATTTATTTTAATGTCTGGGGCACTTTATCAGAACTCTGGTTTTCTGCTCTGCACTTTGGTAGTTTTACTTTACTTGCCGCCTATCATTACTCATGTATAAAAAATCCCACCCCCTTAAGCCGTTTTTTTGATTTATCTTTAGGCTTTGTCGCTTTCTTCTCTGCTGTGTACTTAATCACAATGGAAGAAGCTTTATATGATCGGGGGCATCATTTTATTTTCACAGACTGGTTTTTTGCCATTGCCAGCATCGTAATTGTCATTGAATTTACTCGTAGGACTTCCAGTTGGGTGATCCCACTACTCATTATTATCGCCTTATCTTATGTAGCAGGCTGGGGGCGTTATGTGGAAGGTATGTTTCACTTCCCTGGTTTAAGCTGGGAAACAGTACTATTTCGCAGCTACTTTAGTTCTGATGGTATGTTTGGCACCATTGCCCGTATCTCTTCCACCTATGTATTTATGTTTATCTTATTAGGTGCATTTCTAGTACAGTCTGGTGCGGGTGATTTTATTATTCGCCTAGCACGTAGCTTGGTAGGAAGGTTTATAGGTGGGGCAGGATTGGTTGCTGTATTTGGCTCAGCATTAATGGGATCCATTTCAGGATCAGCAGTTGCCAATACAGTCTCCACAGGTATGATTACTATCCCTTTAATGAAACGTTCGGGGTTTTCCCCTCGTTTTGCTGCGGGGGTAGAGTCAGCTGCCTCAACAGGGGGGCAGATCATGCCTCCTGTAATGGGTGCAGGTGCATTTGTCATGTCCAGTTACACGCAAATTCCTTACCTACATATTATTGCTGTAGCGGTATTTCCTGCTCTACTCTATTTTATTACGGTTGCTTTATTTGTACGTATTGAAGCACGAAAATTACATCTTGTAGTCATGGATACTGAAACTGAACCTGTGATGCAGGTACTAAAAGAAGGTGGACACTTATTGATACCCCTTTTTATACTTGTTGGATTATTGATTGTGGGATTTACACCTACTTACACCGCAGGCTTAAGTATTATCAGTGTCATTGTCATTTCATGGTTTACAAAAGATAAAATGGGGTTTAAAAAAATTATACAAGCTCTTGTTGCAGGTGTGAATAACATGATAACAATGGCTGTTTTATTAGTTGCTGTGGGGATTATTATTAATGTAGTCAGTACTACAGGTATTGGTAATACTTTTTCATTAATGATAAATAATTGGGCTGAAGGTAGCTTATTACTCAGTATTATTTTTATTGCTATTGCCTCGTTAATTTTAGGCATGGGCTTGCCTGTTACCGCTGCTTATATTGTATTGGGCACTTTATCAGCTCCTGCACTGTATGAATTAATTACCCAAAGTCACCTATTACATACCTTAACAACAGAACCCCTCTCTGATACGGTCAAAGCGGTTGCCTCATTAATTAACCCTGAACTGGCTCAACAACAAATTTTAACCTTGTCTCAAGCTCAAACGCTACTTACACAATTACCCCAGGAAATGCTAACTGTGGTACGTGACAGTATGCTTTCTCCTGAGTTAATGACAACGACTTTACTTTCAGCACATATGATTATCTACTGGTTATCACAAGACAGTAATGTCACGCCTCCTGTATGTTTAGCTGCTTTTACTGCGGCATCAATTGCAGGCAGTCCACCGATGCGTACAGGCTTAACCGCATGGAAATTAGCAAAAGGCTTATATATTTTACCTTTATTATTTGCTTATACACCATTATTATCAGCGGATATAAAACAAAGTTTTATGATTTTCATTTTTGCACTACCTGCTGTTTATGCGCTTGTTGGGGCAATTGAAGGCTATTTGGAAGGCAAAGTACCGTGGCATGGGCGTATTATATTGCTGACTATTGCAGCGATTTTATTTATTCCCAGCAGCTTACTTATATTAAAACTACTGGGGCTTATTCTACTTGGAGTAATTTTTATCGTTACACGGGAGAAAGCATCAATTTAAATATAGCAGTAGAATAAAAGCAGACTATAACAGTAAGTTATTATTTTTGCATTTTGCAAAACTATAACTTATGTTAATAAATATTAATATATAGAGTGAATTATTCATTCATTTTATATATTAATACTTTGAAAATAAATGATATTCTATATTTTTGCTTATTTTCTGCTAACCCTGTTAGTTTTTGTAATAGCGTATATGAGGTATTTTATTAGTTTTTGCATTTTGCAAAGCATTTTGCCGAAAAAAATAAATAACCTAATGGAAAAATAATTTTATTTTATTTAAGTTATTGAATTTAATGTATTTTAATAACTGGCATCTTCATTGCAATATTAAAAGTGCCATACAAGCAGTATGAGAGTATTCTGAGTTTGATACAAGTATACATTCCACCCTCCCCTTATCCCCATACTTGTATACAAACTCAGATATTTTTTTAATTTTTCCTCCCCCTCTTATTTCCTCTAATAATAACCAATACAGTATTCTTTATCCTCATTTCCCCTTCTGTTTTATACATAAGTTTTATTTTTTTTAATCTGTAAATATTACACTATAAAATCAAAAACTATTCATTTTATTAAATAGTTTCCATATCTCATATATGATATTATTTGTGTATAATATATAGGTACCTTCCCCCTATTAAGACTTAACATAATGATGAAAATATTTTGGATAAGTTTATGATTATAAAATCTATTAAACATATAAAATGTTTATACCTAAATTTTATCTAACCTATATATTTATATCTAATATAAAATTAAAAAAACAGTTGGTGTAATATATGTTAAAAAAAATACTTTTATGTTACTGCCTACTTTTTTATTCCGTGATTGGTTTTGCAGATGAAGAAGAGGTATTTGTGTTACGTTTACATCATTTTCTTCCTGCCTCCTCCTCTTTTCATACTGATGTATTGCAGTTATGGGCAGAAAAATTGGCGGATCAATCTGAAGGGCAGTTACAAATAGAGTTTTACCCAGGAATGCAGCTAGGAGGCTCTCCCTCAACACTTTATAATCAAGTCCATTCAGGAAAAGTTGATATTGTTTGGACACTATTAGGCTATTCTAAAAATCGCTTTCCCATTGCCAGTGTATTTGAACTTCCTTTTATTGCCGCGTCTGCTGAAGCATCAAGCCAAGCTGCCTATGAATTTTCACAATACCATTTAAAAGAAGAGCTGAGTGGGGTACATCCTTTAACACTCCATGCACATAGCCCCGGTATATTACATGTGCGTAATAAAAAGGTGACTCAACTAAGTGATTTAAAAGATTTACGTATTCGGGTTCCAAATAATACTCTAGCTCAAACATTGAGTGCACTTGGAGCAGATCCGATATTTATGTCTATTCCTCAAATCCCTCCTGCTTTTTTAAATAATAAATTAGATGGAGTAGCTTTACCCTACGAAGGAATACGTTTATTAGATATTGATAATATAACCCGTACACATATTGAATTGGTGGGAGAGTATGGCTTATATACCTCTATTTTTTTATTTGCCATGAACCAATCTCTTTATGAGAGTTTGCCTATACATTTACGCACTATTATTGATAAAAATTCAGGTGTTCGCTTAGCACAACAAATTGGCAAAATGTATGATGCAATGAGACAGGACGAACGTGCTAAACTTCTTGCAAAAGGCAATAAAATCATAATATTGTCTAAGCAAGAAACCCAAAAATGGCAAGATAAGAGTCAAACAGTGATTCGTACATGGGTTAAAAATATGCATGAAAAAGGGCATGATGGGCAAGCATTAATTAGCCGTGCACGACAATTAGTAAAAAAATATAGTGAGTAAAAATATGCTTTACAACTATAGAAATTTAGCAGGAAAGTTATTATTAATAGGGGGTAGAGGCAATGACTAGGGGGTAGTTGCCTTAAAAAAGTATTTTTACTTACTGAAGTTACGCAATAAAACCAAATAAGTTCTGTGAGCGTTTGTGATCTCATTCATTCCACAACCATTCATTCATCGCTACCATAATAAAACACTCTTTTATTTTTCAACCCTCTCGCTGTCATCAATGATGACTGAATTGGGTTCAGTAAAAAGTGTTGCATGCAATGCCGCTACGATTTGCTGAATATCATCATTTTCTGATGAGTGCGTAACTTCAGTTACTTAATTGAAGTGACTAGCGGCATGAAATAAATGATGTTAGCACGTGTGATCTATGGGCTGACTGATTCGAGGTATCTATCACCCCACATCTATACTTTATGATAAAATTTAATTCCATGCTAAGGCATTGCAAGCAACACCGCTATAACAGGATGAATACATAATATCAGTAATTTAAGAAAGATGGGCAACAACTTGTGATTTACGTAATAAGTTTTCTAAATAGGTTAAATCAGGTAAAAAAGCATTATTATGCTCTGTTGTGGTCACACTAAATACCAAGCCTTTTTGTTTATCTCCCCCTGTTGTACCCGTGAGGCTTTCCTCATTCACGACTAGAGCACTGGGAATATCAGAAGCAATAAAAGCATAAAAAGGCATTGTCTGCGGAGATTCTAAACCATATAACACGACAATACGTGCATCTTCTGTAACACTTGCAACGGGTAATCCTAATACCTGTTCAATCGATAAAAGAGGGACATGTTGATTACGCCATGTAACCACCCCTAATAACCAATCAGGTTGTGTATCTGCAATAATATCAGGGGGTGTATACGCCGTGACCTCTGCAACCACTGCACTAGGAAGTAATAACTGTCCACCATGAATTGGAATTAATAAACTACGTACGACTGCATGCATGTTTGCCATTGATAATTTTACCTTGTACTAGATCAGAGCTTGCCACTGTATTTATGCATTAACTTCACTTTTTTGTTCCATTAATAGGGCATTAATATTTTCTAATAACTCTGTCTCATTAAACGGTTTACCTAAATAGCGGTTAATCCCAATTTTCTCTGCACGATCACGGTGTTTAGCACCTGTACGTGATGTAATCATAATAATAGGAATATGTGTTGTTGCAGGGGTATTACGTACCTGTGTAGCAAGTTCGTACCCATCCATACGCGGCATTTCCACATCTAATAACATCAGATCAGGAATAACTTCTTGTAATTGAGCGACTGCATCAACCCCATCTTTTGCAGTGATGACTTCCATACCTTGACGTTTTAATAAACGAGCAGTCACTTTACGTACCGTAATCGAGTCATCCACCACCATAATAGTGGTAATAGCTGCTTTTTTCTCTTCTTCATGCTGCTGCTCAAGAATTTCTCGGCTGGCACTGGTATCAATACGGGTTAAGGTTGGGATATCTAAAATGAGTACAACACGCCCATCCCCTAAAATTGTTGCCCCTGCAATCCAGCGAATTGTACTGATTTGTGGGCCAACAGATTTTACAACAATCTCTTTGCTCCCTTCAATGGCATCCACTAAGAGGGCAATACGCCGCTCCCCTGAGCGAATTAATAAGGTGGGGACAAGCGATTTTTCAATAGAGGAACTTTTACTAAACCCTAATAGTTCACCAAGATAATGAACTTGATAATCATTATCCATGTATTGATAATGAATGGGTTCATTTGAATTTTCATGATTCAATACATCTTGGCGAGGAATCCGCATCACTGCATCCACATTATTTAATGGGATAGCCAAAGTTTCTTCATTAATATGTACCATTAAGGCTTGGTTAATGGTTAATGAAAGAGGAAGGCGAATTTCAAAGGTTGTGCCTTTGCCACGCTCAGATTGAATCTGTAAATTACCACCCAGTTGTTTAATTTCACTGTTGGCAACATCCATCCCAACCCCACGTCCAGAGACTTGGGTGATGGCTTTTGCAGTACTAAAAGAAGGTTCTAAAATAAATTGCATCAACTCGTGATCACTGATTACAGTATCCGCTGCAATCATTTTACGCTCTTCAGCTTTGCTACGGATTGCTGATAAATCTAAACCTGCCCCATCATCACTTAAATTAATGATTAGGTCAGTCCCTTCTTTTGCCAAATCAACGGTAATATTTGCTGTGCTATTTTTACCTGATTGCTGGCGGATATCAGCAGATTCAATACCGTGCCCAATCGCATTTCTCAGCATATGCTCTAATGGTGCAACAACGCGATTTAATACGGTACGTTCAAACTCAATTTCTTCACCATTAATAGTGAAATCAATTTGCTTACGTAGTTCCCGTGCAGTTAAGCGTGCAATACGTTGTAAACGTGGGGAAATACGGGAAAATGGAATCATGCGTGTGCGCATAATACCATCTTGTAATTCTGCACCAATACGTGATTGTTGTAATAATAGTGCATCACTTTGGCGAGTCAAGGTTTTTAGAAAATCTTGAATGCTACCTAAATCACTAATACTTTCTAGTAAACTACGTGATAACTGTTGCATGACCGAGAAACGATCCATTTCTAATGGATCAAATTCTTCATCATCTTCTGCCACATCACGAAAATGAGACATGATTTGTGCTTCAGTTTCAATTTCTAAACGACGTAGCTGATCACGTAAACGGATAACCGTTTGATCCATCTCTACTAAATTGGTTTTAAATTCAGTTTGCTGTTGCTCCATATGAGCACGTAATATAGACAGCTCACCAGCTAAATTAGTCAGTTTATCAATTAAAGTAACACGAACACGGATACGATCTTCCGTATTATCACCTGATTCAGCCTCTTTATCTGTTGTAGCCGCCGCTTTTTCTGCTGGGGCATCTTTGTTTTCTGTTTGCTCAACTTCTATAGATACAGCAGGTTTTGAGGCTGCTTTTTGAACAGGTGTTGCTTGTTTAGGGGTTGTTTTCTGTACAGGCGCATTGCTTGCTTGAATAGCAGGAATATCTTTCCCAGCTACATAGGCTTCAATTTGGGCAAGCAGCTGATTAGGTTCGGCAATACCCACACCACTACGCACAGATTCTAGCATTGCCCCTAATTCATCAACACTGGTTTGTACGATATCTTGTAGTTGGCTGCTTGATTGCGCATTCCCTTCAACAATTTTAGTTAATACAGACTCTAAACTGTGACCCAAATCACCCATGGCGGTAATACCCACCATGCGCGCACCCCCTTTTAAGGTGTGTAATTCACGCTGCAATTCTTTCATCAATTGCATATTATTAGGTGCAGTTTGCCAACGCTCTAATAAAGATTGGGTATTTTCTAAAATTTCTTCGGCTTCTTCCAAGAAGATTGCCATAAACTCATCTGTAGCATCTGGAATATCTTCTTGTACACTTACTTTACTTTCTGAACTTGCACCACTTGATGCATTAATATTTTTCTCTAAAGCTTCTTGTGCTAAAGCAACTTTTTCAATCAGTGTATGTTCTTGTTCAGTGGTTAAATTTTGTTGGTATAGTGCAGAGGTAATTAAATCTGCGGCTTCACTAAATAAGCTTAATATTTCAATTGTTGGTACAGTTTTATGCTCATAAGCAAATCGTGCAAAGCGTTCAAGTGGCGCAGATAAAACAGGAATATGAGCAAAATCTACACTGAGAGAGCTACCATGTAATGTATGGAAAATGCGGACTAAATCTTCTGTAATAGGAAGATTCATATGCTCATTATAATATTGAATACTTTTACGTAAGTTTTCTAAATGTGTTTCTGCTTCTTTAGTAAAAATATCTAGTAAAACAGGATCAGGGCTGCCTTCACTTGTGTCACCTGCTTCTTGCAACATATCATCAGGGATAGGTAATATCTCATCCCCTAACAGTAAATCAACATCCTCATCTAATAAATTATTATCACTTAAATCACCAGGTAAATCTCCCAGTTCATTAAGTTCTTCTAGTTCACTATCAAAGTTTAAATCAGCATCATCAAAAGCAGGATCTAATAAACTATTTTCTTCCTCTTCTTCTGTTTCTAAATCAGTTAAAAAGCTGTCATCAATCTCAACAGAGACAGGGTTACTGGCAGGGGCGGAAACAACTTCTGTATCAGAGGGAGATTCTTTTTCTGCTGCAGAGAGTGTTTCACCAGAGTCAGACAGGTCAAAATCACCTAAACCTGCAGCACCTTTGGTTTCTGTTACATGATGAGCTTGAGAAATTAATAAGGCAACAGGCTGTGAACAAGATTCATTAGTTTTAAATTGCTCTATCAGCTCAGGTAATACACCTTTAACTTGAGAAATTAAGTAAATAATATGTTCATTTTGTGACATTCCACCATCTATGACACGGTTGAGCATATTTTCATAACGCCAACCTAACTCACCAATCACCGTTGCACCAACCAACCGTCCACTCCCTTTTAAGGTGTGGAAATTGCGTCGTAAAGTTTGTAAAGCCTCGGAATCTGCTGGATTATTTTTCCATGCATCAAAACTGCTGATGATTTCTTCTAAGACTTCTTCAACCTCCTCTATGAAGATTTCAAGAATCTCTTCATCGACATCTTCAGCGGGTGTTTGCTCTGGAATTTCAAGCAATTTCATCGTAATCAGTCTCGGAAACGTTAACGTGTGGATTTAGAACACAGCATTAGTGATTTGTTACTTTAAAAACCTATAGTATAAAGTGGTCTACCTGACTATAGGGATATGTGTAAGTTAGTGTAGTAAGATACTCAAACGTTGTTCTGTGATATTTAATATTTCATTAGCATCCATTGGATTACCTGCCAATGTATCTAAATAGAGTTCGATACTAATTAAGGTATCTGCTAATGCTTTTTGTTGTTTTTCTGGGGGTACCGTATTCTGATGAATAAATACTTTCTCAATATAACGTGTACATAATGAAAGTAATTTTGCAGCACGTTGATGGGAAACAATAGAAAGGAAACCTTGTACTTCTCTTAATCGGTGAGGCACTTGTAAGAAGTCATCATCTTGGGTATTTTTATCTATAAATGTGACTAATGGTTGTATAACTTGAGATAATTCATTTTTAGCTTCAGAAACTGCCACCTCTAAAATAATACCAAATTGTGGGGTTTCAGAAAATTCTGTATCAGGGCTTTGTTGTAAACGCTGGCGTGCATGAACACCTTGTACCGCTAAAATATCTAAAGCAGAATCTATTTTTAATAATGCATTAGCAATATCAAGCAATGTTTCTAAATCTGAACCACTATTCCCTTCAGTAATATCATGAATATTTTTTGCTTGAACAAGCATAGATTGTCGCTGAATATTTAAGCCTAATAAGCCCAAAGTATTTGCCATATCTTTTAGTAATACAACTAACGATGCAAGTTCACTGACAGCGGGGTTATCAGCACGGTTAAAAATATCTAAAGTTTCTTCAACCCGTGCAAAATCATCTTTTAATAAAGTGACGACTATTTTAATCAGCTCGATATCAGGGCCAGAAAAAATTAAGCGTGCAACTTGTAAACGTTGTTCGGAAGGAAAATAATCTTGTAGTTTAAATGCCCTTTTGACTGCAATAATATGATTACCTTTCGGTTTTGCATGGGCAGCAAAATAAAGCAAATTGGTTAATAAGGCTTTAGGGGGTGAAATATGTAAGGCAGCATTACCATGCTGGACAATTTGATTTAATAAGGCATCAATTTGCTTAAATAAATTCACCACAGCATTATTTAATGCTAAACCTTTATTGTTCAAGGCTTCTAATAAGCCTTCAGCCACCCACCAAACACGGGTTATGGGGGCAGCACCTGTCACTTGTTGCATACGTTGCATTACAGTGAACAGAAACTTGATACCTTCTGGACTATTCGGTTTTTTAATTAAAAATAATAAGCCTTTTTGATAAGCTGCGCGTAGCTTATGTACATAATCTTTAAGCTTTGCATCAGGTAATTTTGCTGCTTTAGTATGTGGAATAGCAGCGGTTAAATCAGGCAAAAATAAGCTATTAGCCGCTAAAGGCGGCTGTTTGCGTAATGCACGTAAATTATTCAACAAAGGTAATAATGCAACAGGCATATCATGTTGAACAATGACAAGATGATCCAAGTAATTAGGTAACTGCACCAATGTCCGCATTAATACGTCATAGGTTTTTTCATTACTTGTGATCTTACCTGCAAGCAGTGTTTTAATCGTTAACTCAAGATTGTGGACAAGCATAGCTGCTGTTTGCAGCTCTAACATGCTTAATACACCACGGATCTCATGTAACCACACCACACATTGTTGCAATGGAGCTGTATCGCTAGGATTCTCAACGTACTGCTCCAAGGCTTGCCGTGTTTGCTTTAAGCTATCATCAATTGTTGATTTTACCCAAGTAAGGGCAGAGTGCTTCATGTTTTAGTTACCAATGACTTAAATCACACAAACAGCTGATACTATTTTTTGCCTATTTATCTAATGAACTGTCTAACTCAGAAATAGCTTGTACAGCATCTTCAGGTAATGTAAAGCCTGATACAGATGTACGTAAGTCATTTGCTAAGTGAGCTAAACGCTCAATAGAGGCCGCTGTTTCATTTGTACCATTAGAGGTTTGCGTTGTAATCTCTTGAATAATACTCATTGTACCTGAGATATTCGATGCAACCGCAGCTTGAGTACGTGAAGTTTGTGCAATATTTTCAATTTGCCCTGCCAATTGAACAGATACTTTTTCAATCTCTGTCAATGACTCCCCTGCACGTTCTGCAATTTTCGCTCCAGAAACAACCCCTGCAGTACTTTGCTCCATTGAACTGACTGCCTCATTGGTATCACTTTGAATCGTTTTTACCAAGGCATCAATTTGTTTAGTCGCATTACCTGAACGTTCTGCTAAGCGTTGTACCTCATCAGCAACCACTGCGAAACCACGTCCTGATTCCCCAGCCATCGCTGCTTGAATTGCTGCGTTTAAAGCAAGAATATTCGTTTGGTCAGCAATATCGTCAATCAAGCCAACAATTTCACCAATTTCTTGGGAACTTTCACCTAAACGTTTAATACGTTTAGAAGTCTCTTGAATTTGCTCACGAATACTGTCCATTCCTGTAATCGTATCTTGTACTGCTTTTGCCCCTTTACTGGCAATTTCTACTGATTTCTTCGCAACTTCTGCGGATTCAATCGCGTTAGCAGATACTTTTTTCACCGAGTTTGCCATACCAATAATGGCTTGCCCTGCTTTTGCAATTTGTTGTGCTTGGCGTTCACTTGCGTGGGTTAACTGCCCTGCGGTGTTACGTGTACTTTGTGCAGCAGAGTTAACTTGAATCGCTGTTTTATTAATATTCACAACCAAATCACGTAATGATTCAATAGAGAAGTTAATTGCATCAGCAATGGCACCCGTGAAATCTTCTGTCACCGTCGCATTTACTGTCAAATCACCATCTGCTAAGTCAGCAATTTCACTTAATAAACGTAAAATAGCTTCTTGGTTACGTTGGTTAGTAAATTGACTTTCTTCCAAGCTTTTCTTAGTGGCTGCCGCACGTTCACGGTTAACATTAACAATAAACATGATCAGTACAATCATCGTGATCACAACGATGATAGTTAAAATCGTTCCTAATGTAGAGGAGATAAAACGATTTTCTTGTACTTGTGCGAAAGCACTTGAAAAATCTTCAATACTGTCTAGTAATTTAGGGTTAACTTCTAAAATAGCTTGTAAGGAATCTTTCGCTTGGAAAAGTTGTTCTGATTTATCTAAGAAATAATCAATCTGCTCAATTTTTTCTTCAAATAAGGTACTCAGTTGTTCAATTTTTTGTTGTGCAAGTGGATTGTTTACTGCCGTGATAGTTTCACTGCCATCAAGTAAGGCAGCTAAAGCATCACTGAATGCACTAATATCATCCCCTAATTGTAACTCAGCATTAATCGCATCAGAATCACCTCGGAAAGATAAACGAATACTATTAGAAATACGCTCTAACAGCATCAATTGCCTACTGATGGTATTCATTTGTACGGGGGTCGCATTAGCTGAAATTAATGATTTAATCACTTCATCTGTTTCAGTCACAATATCCGTTGTGATTTGGTTAAGCTGATTAAATTCCCCATATAAACGAATCACTGCATCACGCGTATTTAATAATTGCGCAATACTATTATCTGTACTGTTCCACAGTGCAGTTAATGCCGTTAAATTAGGAATAATCTCATCAGGGGTGGCAGGAATATCTTCATTCCCTTCCGTAATCACTTTTAATGTTCTACGGTATTCTGAACGGGATTTTAATAAATTATTAAAACCGTCTTCACTTCCTCGTGCAGCGGCAGAGGCGTGTTGTGTAATTTGTTGTGATAACAAACGTAATTGGGTGACATGCCCTAAATATTCCTCATCACTTTTACCATCTTGTTCAACACGATTAAAAACATAAATCAGTGCTAAAAATGAAATGACCAGAAATGTAATAAAAGCAAATAGCCACGTATTTGTAGTTGCCAGTGCCTTAAATGAAAACTTCATGGCTAAGATCTACCCTCCTCAAACAGGCCTGCAGGAATAAACGTACATGAATGCGATGTTGTCGTACTTGTATACTTTTGTTTTTCTTTTTTCCCTATACTACAGGGAAAATGAGCTATACACACTAGTGTTTTATGCATAAATCATCTTATTTTTTTGAGGGTACATCATAAACATCTATTTTCCATAAAATTTTATAATGCAGCTTTCAAAAATGTATCACTTTCTGCCAGTGTATGCATGTCAAACACCGTCCATGTTTGTCCTTCGTGGGCAAACAATCCTTTTGCAAAAGGTGTCATCCATGCTTCTTTACAGGGTGAATTGTGATCATGTAAGTGTTCAGGAAAATGTTTAATCCCTAATACTTCATCAACTAATAAACCTGCGCTAATACCCGCTTGGTTTATAATAAGTAAGCGTTTTTTACTATCTGTTGCAATCATGCTGGCAACAAGACAGCCTTGTAAATCAATAACAGGTAATAGCTGTCCACGAATATTTGCAATCCCTTTTATCCAAGGCTTTGCTCCCGGAACACGTGCTAAATGTGTAGGACAAGGCAGGATCTCACGAATATCAACCAATGATGACACAAGGCTGACATCTGCGATACGAAAAGCAATACCTCGCCAATACTGTTGTATTTTTTCTTGACGCGGAAGTCCTTTAGCACGTTGCTTAGCACGTCGCTCAAGGTCTCTTAGCCATTGGAAAGGTGTATGTGTTGATAAGCTACCCATACCTAAACCTTAATAATATCTACTGAGTGATATAAAAATTATCATGTGCTGACTTGTGATACAACTCTTATTGATATTTTAAATAATACGGTTTTTTATTCTTCTAAAGTAAACTATTAATACTGGCTAATAGTTCATCTTCATTGACAGGTTTAACAAGAAAGCCTTTCGCTCCTTGAATTTCTGCCCATTTTCTATCACTTTCCATCCCTTTGGAGGAAAGAATTACAACAGGGATATGACTCGTGTCAGCCCCTTTTGTTAAAATTCTTGTCGCTTTAAAGCCGTTAAGCCCTGGCATCACCACATCCATGATAATTAGATTGGGTTTAACTTCTTTCGCTTTTTCAATCCCTTCCTCACCATTGGAAGCTTCACTGGTTTGATGACCGGCACCTTCGAGTATATTCTTGACAAGATAAGCATCTGTTGGTGAGTCATCTACGATGAGTATATGAGCCATATCTTATCTCTTTCCTGTCATAACCAAATAATATCTATTAATGTTCACTATGAATGGTTTCTTAGCTACGTACATCGACAACATAAGTTTTAATTGTACTGAGGAGCTCTTCACGTGTAAAAGGTTTTGTCATGTAATGTTCAGCCCCAACAATACGACTCCGTGCACGTTCAAACAACCCATCTTTACTTGATAACATGACAATCGGGATTTTTTTGAATGCCTGATTATTTTTTATTAATGCACAGGTTTGGTAACCATCCAAACGGGGCATCATAATATCAACAAAGATAATATTGGGCTGGTACTCCATGACTTTTGATAGTGATTCAAAGCCATCAGTAGCACTTAATACTTCACACCCTGCTTTCTTCAGCAAAGTTTCTGCAGTACGCCGAATGGTTTTACTGTCATCAATAACGACAACTTTTATACCTTCAAAACTGGTTTCATTAGTCACAATCTTGCTTACTCTCAGACATACAAAAATATTGTTCCACACTCGCCACTAGAGTTAATATTTATTAACTCTTCCATTAACACTATACACTGTCATTAGATAGGTTCAAGAGTGTGTTGCCTTGATTTTTATTTTTTTATCACGCTATGTGCTTAATCCAAGCTTGCGTTTTAATGCAGCATTGTATCAAATAATTCTACATAATACGCGATTTAATGCCGAATTCAATCAGTGTATTGTATTTATTTGTATTGATTTTACTCAACGACCTGCTTATATAGTTTTGTTACACTCCATTTTAGAATTGAAGTATAAAGGCTTATCATGAACCCAACACAACTGGCTGTTCCACATTTAACCACGGCTTTAAATGGTCCACTAGAGCATTTAGAAGCCCACTTACTCTCTCACCAAACAGAGATTGAAGCATGGTTTCGGCAACAGTGGTTAAAAAATCCTGCTCCTTTTTACGCATCTGTTGATTTGCGTAACGCAGGATTTAAGCTTGCACCTGTTGATACGAATCTATTTCCAGCAGGTTTTAATAATTTAAATGATGCATTTATACCATTGTGTGTACAAGCTGTACAGTCAGCAATGGAGCGCATTGATTGTGAAGCACAGCATATTTTACTGATTCCAGAGAATCATACGCGTAATTTGTTTTATTTAGAAAGTGTTGCAACACTTCGTGATATTTTACAAAAAGCAGGGTATGAAGTGCGTATTGGCTCTATGCTGGAGGAATTAAAAGAAAAGCAAGCTTTTGATTTACCTTCAGGGCAACAAATTGTACTAGAACCCCTTATTCGTGAAGATAACACCATTAAAGTTGAAGGTTTTACACCTTGTTTAGTTGTATTAAATAATGATTTATCATCAGGTTACCCTCCTTTATTAGATGGTTTAGATCAGCATATTATCCCCCCTTTAAAATTGGGCTGGTATAGCCGTTTAAAATCAGAGCATTTTACCTATTACCGCGCCATTGCAGAGGAATTTGCAAAACAAATTGATATTGATCCGTGGTTAATTGATCCTTTATTTAAAAACTGCGGTGAAGTGGATTTTATGAAAAAAGAAGGGGTGGATACCATGGCTGAGAATGTTTCTGCATTATTAGCCAATATTCAGAAAAAGTATGATCAGTACAATGTACCCCATAAACCTTTTGTGGTTGTGAAAGCCGATGCAGGCAGTTATGGCATGGGCGTGATGACAGTACATGATGCAGAAGAGTTTTATCAACTCAATCGTAAGCAACGTAGCCGTATGGCGACCACAAAAGAAGGGCAACAGATCAATAAAGTTATCATGCAAGAGGGCGTGTATACTTTTGAAACATGGGGAGAAGATGAAGCGGTTGCTGAACCTGTTGTGTATATGATTGATCATTTTGTCGTCGGCGGCTTTTACCGTGTGCATAAAGGACGTGGTATCAATGAGAATCTAAACGCCCCCGGGATGCATTTTGAGCCTTTAGCTTTTGTTGACTCATGTATTAACCCTGATCGTGATAAAGCACCTGATGCGTGTCCTAATCGTTTTTATGCTTATGGTGTGATTGCACGTTTAGCCTTATTAGCCGCTGCACGGGAATTAGTAGAGCAAAAAGTGCCTTATCAAGAAACTGTTGCCCTATAATTATAATTAAGCTTATAAAGGTAATGTATTAAAAGAGTATTTTTAATACATTTTCTCACTATGTCGATTTAGGTGGGTTTTGGGCAATAGTTAGTTTAATAAAAATAACTTCCCCACCTAAGTTACTCTTTCTATCAATCATCATAATTAACCCTCCCCCTTCATGCCTTGTACATCTGTATGAGAATACTTTCTTTAATGCATTATGCTCTCTTTTTTAAGTTACCCCTAAGTTAAAAGTATCGCTTTCAATCTTTAATTTACATGGTAGGAGCATTAGGGTCTGTAGAGATAAAAAGGATAATTTTCTGGATAGGGAATCTAACTTTAATGTGTGATGTAAAAAAATTACCCTCTCTATCTTAAAATATCCCCATATTTTTATTTTTTTCTAAAAAACAATATTAAAAAACAAGAGTAAAATTCAATAAATTGATATTTAAGCTTAATTTAGATTTCCCTCTTTTATTTATCTTAATAGCCTATATACTATCTATGCGCCTTTACTCATCATAAATATTAATTTATGTCATAGTTTAAATTCAATAATACAATAAATAATCCATGAATTGCTATGTAATGTAAAAACGTTATTAAATAGGACAGAAAGTAAGTAATGCGAAAAATAGGATTATATATTGGTTTATCCTGCTGCATCTCTCAAGTATCAGCTAATACAACTGTGTTAGAGGATGTTGAAATTATTGGGGTGACACCTTTGCAATCACTAGGTGTTAGCTCACAGCATATCCCCTCTAACAGTTATGAAATCAGTACTGAAACACTGGCTGATGAATCACTAACCCCTTTAACAGATACCTTACAAAAACATCTACCCAGTGTGAATATTACCAGTTTACAAGGTAATCCATACCAAAATGATGTTTTTTATCGTGGTTTTCTTGCCTCCCCTCTATTAGGTAGCCAAATTGGTTTATCCATGTATGTGGATGGGGTGCGTAATAATGAAAGCTTTGGGGAAACTGTTAATTGGGACAGTTTACCAAAAAATGCCATCAGCCATATCGGCTTACTTGCAGGCTCTAACGCGGTATTTGGGCGGAATACTTTAGGGGGGGCACTCAGTTTAAAAACAAAAGATGGGGTGATGTTTCAAGGTACTGAAATAGAAGCGTCTACGGGTTCATTTTCACGCCGTAACCTTGCCTTACAACATGGTGGGAATAAAGGTGCGTTTGATTGGTATATTGCCACTGATTTTTCAAAAGAAGATGGCTGGCGACAATATTCTCCTAGTGAAACACGCCAGTTATTGGGTAAATTAGGCTGGGAAAATGACACTACTCGTTTAGCTCTTTCTTATAATTATGCTGATAATGATCTCACTGGAAACGGTGCTTCCCCTGAAAGTTTATTAGCCAAAGATAGAACCGCTGTATATACCTACCCTGATAATACGCTGAATACAGTTAATGCTTTATCTTTACAATTAAATCACTTTATCAATGATGCATGGAGTGTGAGTGGTAATGTGTACTATCGTCACTATGAACGCCAAACTTTAAATGGTGATGCAGAGTTAGAATGTGTCGATGATGATGATAATGCATTAACATTTGTAGATGGTGAAAGCCCACATCCTGCTTATTGTAATGATAATTTCATCACCCAATTACGCCAAGAAGATACCAATTTATTACCTGTTGATGAAGTGGAACTTGAAGCAGAAGGTGAAGAACGTCGTACCTTTACCAAAAGCCGTAGTTATGGTGTGAATGCAGAGTTAAGCTATCAAGGTAAAGTAGCTGATTACACCACCCATTTCACTGTTGGAATGAGTGCAGGGAAAGGTAAAAGTGATTACAGTGCTGAAGAGCGTGACGGCGAAATTATTGCCCGTGGTTTAGCCCATCATATTATTGGGGAAGAGGGTGAATTATTTGAATCTGATACCCAAGTAGAAACCCAACAAAAATATGCCAGTATCTACTTAAGTAATACTTTAAGCTTAAATGAGCACTGGGATGTAATTACCGCAGGGCGTTATCATTCTACTGAAATTGAGATTGCTGATCGCTCTGGGGAACAACCTAAATTAAATGGGACACATCGCTTTAGCCGTTTCACACCTTCTTTAGGGCTGACTTATCACCCAACTAAAAATGCAACATGGTTTGTAAACTACAGCCAAGGCTTCCGTACCCCAACTGCGGCAGAGTTAACATGTGCTGATCCTGACGATCCATGTACTTTACCGAATGCATTCGTTGCTGATCCACCGCTTGATCCTGTACGTGCAAAAACCTATGAAATAGGTGGACGTGGTACGATTGCTAAAAACCTAAACTGGCGCACTGCGTTATTCCGCACTAATTTAAAAGATGATATTTTATTTATCCAGTCCCGCAGTGGATCACGTGGTTTCTTCCAAAATGTAGGAGATACACGTCGTCAAGGGGTTGAACTCAGCTTAAGTGGACAAGTGAATAAAACATGGCATTGGTTTACGCATTACAGCTATACAGATGCCACTTTTGAAACCGATACGACTTTAGCCAGTACGGTATTAGCAGCAGGTAATCAAGTAGAAAAAGGCGATAAATTACCCAGTATTCCTGCGCATCAATTTAAGTTTGGTTTAACCCATGATATCAATGCACAATGGCGCGTTGGCTTTACAGGACATAGTCAATCAGGGCAGTTTTTACGTGGAGATGAAGCCAATAACTTAGCAAAATTAGCAGGCTTTAGTGTATTTGATTTAAATGCACGTTATAAGTTTACTAAAAATGGTGAAGTGTTCTTAAATGTGAAAAACGTGTTAGATAAAACATATAACACTGCTGGGGTGTATAACCGTAGCGCATTTTCTGAAGAAGTTGGGACACCTGAAGTATTCTTAGCTCCTGCAGCAGGACGTGCAGCATGGGTGGGTATTCGCTTTAGATTCTAAATTTAAACTTCTAATTTAAGTATATTTAAATTAAAACCTGCTGTTATCAGTTTGATACAGCAGGTTTTTTTATTCCTTCTCTACAAATTATGATTGATATAGTAAACTAGCTTAAACGCATTAATACGCGTAAATGTGACGCTACACTACGGGCTAATGAACTTAATTCATAGCCGCCTTCTAACATAGATACCACACGCCCTTCTGCATATTTATCAGCAATGGCTAAAATCTCTTTTGTAATCCATGCATAATCATTCACATTGAGTAAAAAATGCCCCATGTCATCATCACGGTGTGCATCAAATCCTGCTGAAATAAAGATTAACTCAGGTTTAAAACGATGCAAAGCAGGAAGCCATTTTTCTTGCATCATCTCTTTATATTTATCCCCATTGGTACCTGCTGGCATGGGGGTATTTAATACATTTCGTCCTGTTTCTTCTGTTCCTGAGAAAGGATAAAAGGGATGCTCAAAACTAGAACAGAGCATGATACGCGGATCATCTTTCACAATATCCTCTGTGCCATTCCCGTGATGCACATCAAAATCAATAATGGCAACGCGACGTAAACCATATTCTTGAATAGCGTGCATCGCGCCGACCGCTACATTATTAAAAAAACAAAATCCCATTGCTTGAGAACGTAAAGCATGATGCCCTGGGGGACGTACATTACAAAACGCTTCACGGTGTTTTTTAGTCATCACTAAATCAGTGGCAAGAATAGCAGCCCCTGCGGAACGTAATGCAGCTTGAGGGGTTTTGGGGGTCAAAATCGTATCAGGATCTAAACTCTCATGATCCCCTGCTGGGCGTTTACTGAAATTTAAAATTTTATCAATATATTTTAAATCATGTGCACGAGAAAGCTGTCTACGGGTGGCGGTAGGTGATTCATAATGTCTTACAAAATCAAATAATTGTGAAGACATTAACTGGTTTTCAATCGCACCAATCCGTGCAGGGTGCTCTGGGTGTTCATCTCCCATTTCATGGGTGACACATTCTGGGTGATAGATGTATGCAACACTCATCCTAGTTACTGCTCCTTGTATTACGTAACCATATTAAGGAGATGGATTTTTTTGACTATCCTTTAGAGGGACAATAGTGGGATCTGCCCATTTTCCTGTAATACGGTATTGGTAGTTAATTAACTGTTCTAGCCCTGATGCAAGCAATTTTTGAATCGCTAATGTTGCCACCCCAATGCCTAATCCACCTGCTAATGCACCAGCAATAGGCAAGGTGTTTGACACATGCGGGACAACGGTTAAGGTATGATCATAATCCTTTGTAAGCAAACCTGTACGCCCCTGCATTAAAATATGGGCAGCTGGACTTTTTATTATAAGGTTATCCGTGATGGCTTGAGCATCTTTTAAAATAAAATCACCTTTAATAATATCAAAGCCTAATCCTTTATCAAACACATCAGCGAAGTCTAAGTTTAGACGTTTTGGTAAATGTTGTATATCTAATAAGCCTAATAAACGCCCTAAGGTACTGGGATCAACCTCACTTAATTGCCCTTTTTCAAATAGGACATGAACCTCTCCTATCATTTGCTTCACTTGCAAATTAAATGGGCTATCCTGCCATGTTAAGGCAAGTAGTGCTTTACCTTTTCCGCCTAACATAGGTGAACCTTTAGGCATAAATTGTAAAAAGCTTTTCTCTACATTATGACTTTCCGCATTAATATATAGTTGTGTTTTATGTTGCTTTTTTTTCTGCTGATATTCCCATAAGCCTTTTATCTCAAGTTTTAACGCGGGGGTAGTTAAGGCTAATTTTTTGACATCAAAGCCATCATGATTCGGTACAGCAAGCACTGCCAAATCTCCAATTAATTTTTTACCTAAATACACACTTTTGCTGGTGAGCTTTATACTGGGTAATTGTTGTGGGATAAGGCTTGTTTTTATTTTTTCATGGGGGCGATGAATATCTAAACCTTGTAAGCTACTACTTGGTAAATATAGTGTATCCAGTGTTGCATTGATTGTAATAGGCTGCTGGTTTGTATCAACTGCAATATGCCCTTGGGCTTCTTTTGCTTTAAATGTAAGATGCCAATTTTTTTGCTTAATGAGCTGTATCTCCAACTTATGCAAATTCATAGCAGGCGTGATCACAGTATCAAATGTGGCATCAATGATTATGGGGGGGATTTTTTGAGTAGTACGAGGTGACACGGCTTGCTTATGTGGGTGATTTTCTATAGCTAATAAAGATAACCATTCTGATACGAGTAATTGAGGTAAGTGCGTGATCACATAACGCTTTGCAGGGGGATTTTTAGGTAATGCGATACCTTTACCTAGCGCAACAACGAATTCACTGGGTTTTATTTTATGGGCTGTAATCCGTGTTTTTAACCTATCAGCATAGTTAATCGTGACATAATTACCATTTTTTTTAGATAAACAAGTTGTAATAAGCAAAGGGCGTACTGCCTGTTTTTCTTTCCCCAAAGGAGTAGGTAATTGTAATGCAATCCCTGTTAAATCTGTTTTTACTTTAATTTGTGCATCACAAGCAGGCGTAGTCGCTGTTGATAATGCTTTTAATAAAATAATCTCTGCCGTCCATTTTGTTTTTCCTGATACTTTTTCTAATAATGACAGTGTTGGCAATGTGGGGAATATTTGCTTAAGTTGTTGGTAAATAAAATACTTATCTGCTTCACCTTGAAGTGTTGCCTCAATTTTTTCAACTTGTTTTGTTTGTGTATTCCTTAATTTCAAAGTCACTGGATAATCAAATAACTTTGCATGCAAAATTTGGCTTGCCACTTCTTTAGGAGTAAAAGAAACTTGCCCTTTTAAATCAGTTAAACTGACCCCTAGGACTTTGTCATCTAATTTAGTTTTTGTAAAATATAATCGCCCTTCTGCATGTTGCTTATGCCCTTTAATTAGTGGAATATCTAATTTTAGCTGTAACGTCATTGCACCATTGAGATCTAAATTATTTAACTCTACAGTTTCATTTAAAGGGCTATTTTTTACAAATGCAATACCGTGTTGTGCTTTGCCTTTCACTTCCCCAATAACATGTAACATAGGGACAGGGGCGGCAAGGTTAGGAATACTGATATGGGCTTTTTTAATTTTGTTTTTTGCAATCACACCTGCATGTGCCTCTACAGTAAGCTCTCGCCCTTTTATACTGATTTCTCCCTCAATGCCTGTGATCTCAGCCCATTTATTTTGATAATGTAAACGTCCCTTTTTAATATCAGCATGAAAAATAAACCCATCAGGTTGGGTAAAAAGTTGATTGGCGCGTCCATGTAACACCGCATAGCCTTGTGGCACACTGCCACCTAATAAACCCTGTTTAAGCCATGCCACCGTTTTAGGTAGTTTTCGATCAGGTAAATAACGGTGTGTTCTCGCAATCTGCCCATTTTTTAAGGCAATATATAAATTAATATAAGGCGCGTGCTGTGTATCATGGGGAATATCGACCCCACCTGAAATACTGACCTGTGTCCGCCCCTCAAAAAGCTGAAAATTTTGGGTATAGATATGGGTTTGTGTTGGTGTATGTTGCCAGTAAAATAAACCTTTTGCCTCCACATGAATTGGTTTACTGTAAGCAGATTCAGGATGTAAGCTGAATTTCCCACCATTAAGGCGTATCTCCCCCCCATCAGGGCGTAAGGTAATTATCCCTGTGACATCACGGGTGGCAGGTAACCAATCCACTAAATAATTTTTAATCGCTGAAAACTGTGCAGAAGCTTGCCATGTATTAGGAGAAAGCTGCCACTGTATTTGTGTGAGTTGCCCTTGTAGTTGCGCTTTTAATAAAGTGGTGCGTGCTACAGATTGGGGTAAAAAAGAACGCACTGCCCATGCTAATAATTTAGCATTAATCGGCAAGGTATCAATACTGCCCCTTAGGTGTAAATTTTTAGGATCTAAAGTACTGTAAAGGGTGAGATTCGTTATTTCTTGCGGCTTATCATTAATGTGTAATTGCATTGCTGTGCAATCAATTTGCCATTCATTCTCATTAGTCGCTTTTATTCCCCAATCACTGGCAAAATTAACTGCTACCAGTCGCCCAGATGAATCAAGAAGCTGCCCTTTTGTTAAAGAGAGAGCACCTGTTAATTGTGGTTCATCTCCCCATGTGACAGAGCTATGTACATGCAATGCACCTCTATACTGCTTATCTTGCTTAGCAATGATATCAGCATTAAATGTGGCATAACTGCTTGCTTTTGTTCCCATCACCTGTAGAGACACCCCTGTTAAATGCTGTTGGGGAAGTTGTAAACTATTGATGGTGAGCGATAAATAAGGCTGCTTTAATAAAGCAATCAGGGGCGAAGAGCTGGATGTACTAGAGGGAACAGAAGAAGAGGAATGTGGAGGAGTGGGAAGGTGAGTGCTATCAAGGTGATCAATGGCAAGTTTGGCATGGAAAAATCGCCATTGCCTGTCTCGTAGTGATGACCATAAATCAATGTAAATATCTGCTTTTTCTAGCGTTATCAATGCTGTTTGCGTATTTTTTTCATACACGCTCACATGATTTAAAATCAGCCGTGGTGCGCTGTGTAACCATGCTGTGTTCAGCTTCCCAAGAGTTAATGTATAAGGACTATACGTATTGATCCATTTAACAATGTGTTGCTGATGTTGTGGTAAATGTGGAAAATACCAGCAACTCCCTACTAATAAAAGCGTAAAAAATACACTTAAAGTAAGGAGAATACGTCGTATTGTTTTAAAATTAAACCTAAAAAGATGAAGCAAAATCAACACACATGAGGCTAGTGAATAAAAATAAGTGACCGCTGTATTGACCTAACTTAATCACTTTTATCAAGCATCACTAGGTTAACACGATATCATATTGCTCTTGGGTGTAAGAGGTTTCCACTTGAAAACGAATAGAACAATTAATAAATGTTTCCAGCTCTGCTACGCTATTTGACTCTTCATCAATAAACATATCGACCACATCTTGTGCCGCTAACACTAAAAAACCTTCAAAACCAGACGCTTCGTATTGGCGTGCTTCACGTAAGATTTCACGTAAAATTTCATAACAAACACTTTCTGTGGTTTTAATACTGCCACGCCCACCACAAGTAGGACAGGATTCACATAAAATATGTTCTAAACTCTCACGTGTACGTTTACGTGTCATCTGTACTAAACCTAGCGAAGAAACTTCACTAATATGGCTTTTAGTATGATCACGCTCTAAGCATTTTTCTAAAGTACGCAATATTTGACGCTTATGTTCCGCATCAATCATGTCAATAAAATCTAGAATAATAATTCCACCCAAGTTACGTAAACGCAGTTGACGCGCAATGGCTTGGGTAGCTTCTAAATTTGTTTTAAAAATAGTTTCTTCTAAATTACGTGATCCAACAAAACCACCTGTATTAACATCAATAGTGGTCATGGCTTCTGTTTGATCAACAACTAGATAACCACCTGATTTCAATAAAACTTTACGCTCAAGAGCACGATTAATCTCATCTTCGATATTGTATAAATCAAAAATGGGACGCTCTCCCGGATAATGTTTTATTGATGGGGAGTATTCAGCCACAAATTTATTTGCAAAATCAATCACTTCTTGATAAGTTTCACGTGAATCAATCAGGACTTTTTCTACATTTGATCCCATTAAGTCACGAATGGTACGAATGACTAAGGAGAAATCACGATAAATTAATTCCCCTGCTTTGGCAATTTTGGCTTTTTCCTCAATATCTTCCCACAATTGAGATAAAAAAGTCATATCAGCCGTTAGCAGATCCTCGCTGGCTCCTTCTGCTGCGGTACGTACAATAAAACCGTATTGGCTCGTATTTTGATCAGAGGTGGTTTTAATGACAACCGTTCCCCCCTCGGCTTCTTTTTCTTCAAAATCAGCACTGGGATCAGAGCCTGTATAGGTCAAAGCAATGTTTTTTAAACGGTTGCGCTCGGTTTCATTTTCAATACGTGTAGAAATCCCTATTGTATTGGCTGAACGTGGCAATAACACTGCATAACGGGAGGGGAGGGAGACTTGTGTGGTTAGGCGTGCCCCTTTTGTCCCTAATGGATCTTTAATCACTTGAACAATTAAGGTTTGCCCTTCATAAACTAAGTCATTAATCGATAAATCTTTGCGTGCAGTGGTTTCTTCTTTGACGCGGATAAGTGCGGGGGTGACAATGTCTGATGCATGTAAAAATGCGGCACGATCTAAACCGATATCCACAAAGGCGGCCTGCATCCCTGGGAGGACACGACAAACTTTACCTCGATAAATATTACTTACTAAGCCTCGTTTACTGGCTCGTTCTATCATTACTTCCTGTAAAACACCGTTTTCTACCATGGCAACGCGCGTTTCACGAGGGGTAACGTTGATTAAAATTTCCTCACTCATGTCTTCATATCTATCATTTTTATATCGTTGTCTGTAGTGCCAGTAAAATTATAAGAATAATGAAAAAATATTATCTATTCTTCATTATACCCTGAAAATGGGGATAAGTTAAAATACATCCCTTTTGTTTTAGCCATCTTTGGCACTGTATCTGCTATAGGTTTATATCAGTATTGCTTAGTAAAAAAAGTATAAAGAGATCATTGTTTTACTGAGAAAAGTGTGAGATATCGGCTATTTTTTGGCCTTATCGTATCATCATTCATTATAAAAACCTGTGTACAATACAGTCACTATTATTTTTTGATTGAATAGCCATTTTAATAAAAGTGATATTAAGAGGAGTCTATCAAGCGATGATAATGCGGTACTGTATTAAGAAACAGTGTATGACTAAAAATAGAAATGCCTAATTTTTGCTGGATGAATAAAGGAGTTTACTGTGTTATTAGAACTACGTCCACGCCGTTCGGTATTATATCTGCCTGCAAGTAATCAACGGGCTTTGGAAAAAGCCCGTATTTTACCCGCAGATTGTCTGATTTTGGATTTAGAAGATGCCGTTGCTCCCAGTGCCAAGACAGTGGCGCGACAACAAATCACTGAAGCCATTGAGCAGCAGTATTATAATAAATGTGAAGTGATTGTACGGATCAATAGTTTAGATACGCCGTGGGGGCACGATGATCTAAAAGCCATGGCAAGCCTTGCCATTGATGGTATTTTAATTCCAAAAGTGAATTCTGCCAGTGATGTGTTAACTGTTATTGATTTACTTGATCATCATGATAAATTGGCAACTTTACCTATTTGGATTATGGCAGAGACTATTCAGGGTATTCAGAATATTAATGATATTGCCGCAGCACATAAGCGTGTGGCAGCGATTGTAATGGGGACTTCTGATTTAGCTAAAGAAATGCGGGTTAAACATACGTTAGATAGAGTGGGCTTTCTAGCTCCCTTAACACATTGTGTGATGGCTGCACGTATGAATAATTTAGATATTATTGATGGTGTATTTTTAGAATTAAATGATTTAGAGAGTTTTTCTTATGCCTGTAAACAAGGGCATAGCATGGGATTTGATGGGAAAAGCTTAATTCACCCTAAACAAATTGAAGAGGCAAATAAAATTTTTGCACCCAGTGCAGCGGATGTGACCCATGCCCACGCGGTGATTGAAGCATGGCAAAAAGCAGAAGTTGAAGGAATTGCTGTAGTGGTGGTCAATGGTAAATTAGTAGAAAACTTACATTATGAAGAGGCGCGGCGTGTCTTAAGCTTAGCCGATGCAATTGTAGAGCGGAATCGAGGCTAAATTTCTTTTCATTCCTCACGCAGTGCCTGCGTGGGAATGAGTGAAAATATCAGTAAAGCCTAAAACTCCCCTCGTTCCCGCGTGTCCTTACGCGGGAATGCCTTCCCTGACGCGTTGCGTCATGAGCCTGCCCGTATACTTTAGTATATGTAGCTTGAATATTGAGTAAACACAGTAGCCTCAGCACTTTTAATATATCAATGTAGAGGTAGTTCAAAAAAGAGGACGCAACGCGTCCAAGAAAGCATTCCCACGCAGGCGCGTGAGGAACGAGGGGAATGAGCTTAATGATAATAAATAATTATCAACCATAAAAAAAGGCGCATTTATTTAAAAATAAAATGCGCCTTTTTTAGCTCTTTAGGAAGAAAGATAATTTATTATTCACTCTCATCAGGTTCTAGAGGAGCTGGGATTGCCTCAACATTTTCAGGATCACCCACATAACCTTCTGGGGGGTAATCATGAAAATCACCTGCTTTTAACACCCCATGAAACATATCATCAGGTAATTCTGGGAAAGAATCATAATGATAAAGTAAACATTTGCGTTGAATTTCAGGATTTAAATTTTTAATTAAATCAGAAATATGGGGGTGAACACCTGAAGGGAAAGGACTGGTTTCACAATCCATATAAATAATATTTGCTTTACGATAATGCATTTCCAACTGTGGCGGAATCATAAATTGAATATCAGTAGGAATCAGTACATTATAGCCTTCAGAATGCTGCAAGCTAATGCCATAGCTAGGCATTTCTTCAGAGCTTGAGAATACATGCATGGCAAAGACAGGTTTCATTGTCCAAGAATGATCACCATCTTGGAAAACATGCGTTAAGGTTGAACCATCTTTTTGCTTACCCACTAAGTGAATATCAAAATAGGTTTCTAAGCAGACATCAGGCACACCTTGTACCGTATCTAAACCGGGACTGACTGCACGAATCAGTGGATCCAATACTTTACGGTGGATAAATAAATCAGGTTTAGTATTTCTAGGAGGATTTGCCCATGTATTATGCTCAAAAAAGAGTTTATCCGCGATAAACTGCTGTCCTAACCATTTTTTCTTTTCTTTGGTGTAGAAAGGATTAAACATGGTCGTTAATGCCATGTACTCCATTCCACCAATATGATCATTATGAGGGTGGGAAATATACACCCCATCAATATCACAGGAAGACAGTCCCAATGCTTTTAAGGCATGACGTGCATCTCCGCCTATGTCCACTAATAAACGATACGGCGAATTGCCACGTTTGCTAGGCATATCAAATTCAATTAAGAAATTGGATTGCCACTTAGGATCATACAAGCGTTGTGATAGATTTTTAACTTTTGCTCTGATTTCTTCTTCAGACAGGTGTTGTGATTCAGGGGAACGCGCTATTTCTAACAACAGGTTTTCGGCTTCTTCTGTTGTAATCGCTTCTTGAAACGTGCCTGTTGAAAAGGCGGCATTAACACCGATTGCCGTTACTTTCATTGTGTGGGAACTCGCAATCTTTTGGGTTCAGGTATTTATCACTAAACTAATGGGTTAATACAAATTATATTAGTTGCACCACATCGTTATGCTTAAACGTGATAACTCATTGCATTATTGTGTAATAGTTTTAACCAGTTGGTAAAATTTAGAACTACACATCATTAAAAACAATTATATGGCTCTATTGTACTCGTTTTATAAATAAAATTCATATTTAATCTATACAAACAGGCAATATTATAACTAAAGTTTATAGCAAATAAGCGTGTTACTTATGAAAAAGCAGTCTACCAACTCCTTTTGATAATGTATAGAGGGGGGCGTTTATTTATTCATTTTAGTGGTTAATTAAAGTTACTTAGTAGAATCAAACAAACTTGATAAGAGTTTGTGATCTATCATGTCACGGCTGTAGTTATTTTAACTAGATTGTAGTGACGTTACACGTAACATCCTCGTGATCTTATTCATTCCACAACCATTCATTCATCACCACCATAATAGAATCTATGAGATTAATATAATTGAATTTAATAAAAAATTTTATTTTTCAACCACCCGCTGTCATCAATTATGACTGAATTGGGTTCAGTGATAAGCGTTGCATGCAACGCTGCTATGGTTTTATGAATACCATATAGTATATAACTTTAGTGATTAATATGTACCGCAATTTTACGCCATCCGCCTTGTGTACGGTGCTCCCATAGATAAATCCCCTGCCATGTTCCTAGGGTTAATTTTTCTTGGTAAATCGGGATAGATAAGTGAGAGGCGGTTAATGCTGCTTTAATATGTGCAGGCATATCATCCTCACCCTCTAAGGTATGTGTATACAGTGCATCACCTTCAGGAACAAGGCGATTTAACCAATGCTCTAAATCACGTTTAGCAGAATGATCCGCATTTTCTTGAATTAATAAGCTGGCAGAGGTGTGTTGAATAAAAAGGGTACATAAACCCTCTTTCAAAGCGGCCTCCCCCACCACCTGCTCCACTTGTTTGGTAAATTCAAATAAACCTTGGCAAGGGGCATGCACTCGAATGGTTTTTACAGGCATAATGATTCCTTATGCTGTTGGGCTATTTTGACATAATTTTTTGCAGAATAATCTAAAAATTCACGCTCTTTTTCTGTTAAAGGACGGGCTTTTTTAGCAGGACTGCCGCGCCATAAAAATCCGCCTTCTAACACTTTATTCGGAGACACGACACTGCCAGCCGCTAATAATACGTATGGTTCTAATACCGCGCCATCTAATACAATTGCCCCGATACCAATTAAACAATGATGCTTAATCGTACAGGCATGTAATACCGCCTTGTGTCCCACAGTCACATCATGCTCAATTGTTAAGGCACGTCCCCCAGGAGAAAAAGGACCATCATGTGTCACATGTAATACAGTGCCATCTTGGATATTAGAACGTTCACCAATATAAATAGATTGAATATCCCCACGCGCCACCACCATAGGCCAAATTGACGCACCTGCCTCAACCGTGACATCACCAATCACTAACGCCATTGGATCAATAAAAACATCATTAGCAATAGAAGGTGTTTGATTTGCAAAGCTACGTACAGGCATATTTTTTCCTTTTGATGAATACACTATTTTTTGTATACGTTGTATTATATCTTAGTATTTAAATAATTTATTTTGGTTTCGGTTTTGGGGAAACCTTTGATAGAAGAATGTCAGCTTTCCTTCATCAAGCTGACCTACCAACCAAGGCGATTAAAATTAAAAAAATGGAGCTGGCACGGTTGTAGCCTAGGTATAGGTAGAGGAACGAAACCCAACATTCAAAAATCATTACTCCCACCTGACTATAGAAAAAGGACAAAATGTCATTTTTGCTTTGGTTTTTTTGAGGGGGGTAAATAAAATTATAATAATAATTTGTTTTATGTCATAGACAGAAACAATACAATACGCGAAAACGTATTCATAACCTCAACATGACTCCTTTTCACATTACACCCAACTTTATAACTATTACATCAGTATGTGCAAACGACTGAGGAGAAAAACATTATGGCTGTCAATTTACCTGCAATCACAGATTTAACACCCATTGCAGGCGTACGCATTAGTACACACTGTGCTCAAATTAAACAAACTGAGCGTGATGATGTTGCATTATTTGAATTAGCAGAAGGCACAAACTGTGCTGCTGTTTTTACACGTAATGCATTTTGTGCAGCCCCTGTCACTGTGTCTAAACGCCATATTGAGCAAGCAAGCCCCCGCTATTTATTAGTTAATTCAGGTAATGCTAATGCAGGGACAGGTGCAAAAGGATTTGAAACCGTACAAGGGTGTTGTGATGAGATCGCCCGTTTAACAGGTAGCCAAGCAGAAGAAACATTAGTGTTTTCTACAGGCGTGATAGGTTTAGCTTTACCAACTGAGAAAATCTATAAAGTCATGCCTGATTTATTGGCTAATTTGAGTGCAGATGCTTGGAAAAATGCCGCCACAGCGATTATGACCACAGATACTCAAGCAAAAGGTTTATCTGTTACAGGCACAATTGACGGAAAAACGGTCACTGTCACAGGGACAGCAAAAGGATCTGGCATGATTCGCCCTGATATGGCAACCATGCTCGCCTTTATTGCTACTGATGCCGCTGTACCACAAGCCGTTTTACAACAGTGTTTAAATGAAGCCAATAATCTCAGCTTTAACCGCATTACCGTAGATGGTGATACCTCTACTAATGATTCATGTATATTAGCTGCTACAGGACAAGGAGATGCACATGTTGATACAGTTGATTCTGAAGCCTACCGCAGCTTATTAGAATTAGTCACACAAGTCTGTCAAAACCTTGCACAAGCATGTATTCGTGATGGAGAAGGCGCAAGTAAATTTATTAGTATTTGTGTTGAAGAAGGTGCAACAGAACAAGAATGTTTAGATGTTGCCTATACTGTGGCGCATTCCCCACTGGTTAAAACTGCCTTTTATGCCAGTGATGCCAACTGGGGACGTATTCTTGCCGCAGTGGGGCGTGCAGGCATCAAGGATTTAAATGTAGATACTTTACGTATTGACTTAGATGATGTGTGTATTGTTGAAAATGGGGGGGTTGCCGCCAGTTATACAGAAGAAGCAGGCAGTCGTGTGATGGCACAAACAGATATTTGTATACGTATTGTCTTAGCACGGGGTAATGCTAACACTGAAATCTGGACATGTGATCTATCTAATGACTATGTACGGATTAATGCAGACTATCGTAGTTAACAGCACAGTATTTTTTTAATGGGGAGATATAAAGGGGCAGGGATGCTCCTTTTAATAGGTAATCATCATGACAACACAGGCAGCTAAACCGCCTTTGCACGTGGTTGCAGGGGTCATCAGTAATGCACAAAATCAAGTTCTTATTGCGTTACGTGCGCCCAATGTACATCAAGGCAGCTTGTGGGAGTTTTCAGGCGGTAAAGTGGAAGCGGGGGAAATGCCGCTTCATGCTTTAAAACGGGAGTTAGCCGAAGAGCTGAATATTACCGTTGAAGCGGCGCGCCCACTGATACAAGTTAACTTTAGTTATGGTGATTGCGCTATTTTATTGGATGTGTGGCGGGTGACTGAATGGCACGGAGAAGCCTGTGGGCATGAAGGGCAAAAGATTGCATGGTGTGAAATTCATGAGTTACATCAGCGTCATTTTCCTGCGGCGAATTATCATATTATTGAAGCCATTAAATTACCTGAGCAATATTTGATCACCCCTGATTTTAACCCAGATAATTCAGCTGATTTTTTCTACCAGTTAGAACGCAGTATTGCAGAACATTCGATTGATATTGTCCAGTTTAGAGCCAAGCAATTAGCGGATAATACTTATTTACATTATGCTGAGCAGGTGTTGCAGCTTACGGAACGTTATGGCACACGGGTTTTATTAAATACAGATCCAAAGTATGTGATGCAAATCGGTGCACATGGTGTACATTTATCTACCCAACGTTTACATAGTTGCCAAAACCGCCCCTTACCCAATCATTTAAAAGTTGCTGCCTCCTGTCATACAGCAGAAGATATTCAGCAAGCCGATGCTATTTCTGTTGATTTTATGGTTGTTGGCGCGGTAAAACCTACCCAAACCCATCCTAATACCCTGCCACTCGGTTGGGAAAAATTTCAACACCTTACTACATTAACCAACCGCCCTATTTATGCACTAGGTGGCTTAAAACCAATTGATAAAACCACTGCATGGCATTATGGCGCACAAGGTATTGCAGCAATTCGTGGTTTATGGGAGTATTAATAGTAAGCTTATTTTTTAATGGCTATTGAAGTTATTTAAGGAAGAAGGTATAACATTATAAGAAAGTATTTTAGTGTGGATAATATGAAATAAGGAAAATTTATAAATGTTAGTTATTATTTCATACTTATGCGCTTTAGTACCTTTAGTATTTGGCACTATTATATTTTTTGCTTGGCTTTTAACTCGACAACCTATATTTGAGTTACTAGGTATGTATAATATGGGTGCTGGAATTATTCTTTTTTGGACTGGATTAATTTCTATCTCTTCCTCTAAAAATAGATCATCATTTTGGAAGAAAAAATTCGTTGTTATATTATTGTTGTTGAATGTTCCTATAGCTATTACTTATATTGTTATATTTTTTACCATAATATCTAGAGCCACATTTGAAATAGTTAATCAAAGTCATGTGAGATTAGACTCAGTTATTATGCAAGGTCCGATAGATAGGGTAGCTCTTGACCCAATTGCTTCAGGAGAACAAGTAAAAACTTATTTTTATCCTGGAGGTGATGGCGCATTAAAAATATTGGTTTCTTCAGGTAATCAAAAAGCAAAAGCTTTTATTGATGGCTATATTACAACATTGCCCAAAGATAGACATGATGCAAAGATCATTATTAAGCCCAATTTAGAAATTAAAGTTATTCACAAAGAAGGAGTACAACGGTGGGGGGAGCATAAAAATTATTAAGTTTTATTTTAATGATTTAGACTGCAAAGTATTTACGTATAAAAAAGGTATTCTTTCCGATACTCACGAAGAATATGGTACATATATTATTAATCCTATTTTAAATAAAAAAGATGAAGAGTTAGATGGTGTAGATTTTAATAATTTATTTAACAATAATATCCCTTGTGGCACATTTGAAGAAATTCTCTATTATATTCCAGCATCTTTTAATTTTTTAGCTAATGATAAAAAAGAGGACTGTACTGAAATGATAGATAATTGGTCTCATTTTATTATGCTAAATATGAGTAAATTTTATGGTTTAAATATACATAAAAATATTATTAAATCTATAAAGATGTTATTTGTTCATTTAACATCTGAATTTAATATTATATTTTTTAATGAAAAAGAATGCATTAAAAAAGGGTGGGGTAATAAATTTTTTTTATTTATAGAAAACTCATTCCTTATATCTAAGGTAATTAATATCTTTTCTAAATATATAATAGGTAGAAGGATTGTAAGAGCACTAATTAAATATTTAGAAATAAAAAGTGATGCAATTGCACTAAAATGGTTATTAGAAATTTATAAAAAATCTAAAAAAGTAGTCTCTATTTTTATATCATCTGAAAAAATTGAAATGATATTAGGGGATGCTTTAAATAACTATTTAGATGATCAGGTAACATTACTTTATTTTGAAAATTTGATTGATCTAATTAGTTTAAATAAGTAAAAAAGAAGAAAGAAAGGAAATATTATCTTTTTTTCTCCATTTAAGGAAAGAAGATATAGAGCATCTAAGACGGTATTTCAACGTGATATGAAAGCTAATAATACAGATTATAATATATTTTTTCTTCTTGCTATTATTTTAATCCCTTTAAATTTTTTATTAACAGAATATATTTCTACTGATTTAAAGAATTTATTATTTTTAATTACTTTTATTATCACGTTGATAGCAGTAATAAAACGTATTAATTTTTTACTAAAAATATGGCACAATTATTTTAAGTAAAATAACATTTAAATTCCATCATTTATTGATTTCCTTATAGTAATTATTTATATTGAATTTTATGAATATAAAATAAATGGATATGTACTGTAATGCGAATAATAAAAACGACTTCCCTTAGTGTTTACCTCCTACTGTCTCTACTACTTATCACGACTGCACAAGCAGACTCTCGCTTTGACAACCGCCCACCTCCTTATTTCATGAAGGATAATCAAGATGCTGTATTAATGTCTAATGAATTAAAATTATTAAAGGAATCAGAGTCAGCTCCTATTCGTACATTTGACCCTAAAAATCCCCCTTATGAGTATATTTTAGCCAAGCAACGACGTGAGGAAAGAGAAAAACGTGCTAAAGAGCGCGGTCAGCCTCATCGCGTTAAAACATTACCTCAAAATACACAAATAACACAAAGCTATCGTGAACCTGAGAACCTTTCTATTCGTGTAATTGGTTTAGCAGAAGGCATGGTGATGTTACAAGTTAACCGTAAACCCTATAATTTACGCAATGGTGAAAGTACACCGCACGGTATCAAACTGATTCAAGCTGATTCAGAAGATGCCATTTTAGAAATTAATGGGAAAAAACAAAAATACGGCTTAAATTCAGGTATTCAAACAAGTCAAATCAGTTTAGCTGGGGGGGGAAATCAAGGCAAAAAAAGGCTGCATTTTTATAAAAATAAAGAAGGCTTTTATGTTGTTAATGGTTTTATTGATGGGGTACCCGTTAAGTTTGATGTACACAGTAATCTACGCGCACCAATTATTTTGCACAGTGATACAGCCAATCAATTAGGTATTGAGTATAAACATGGTATACGTGTCGATAAAAAAGTATCACGTCATCATAAGAAAATATTTAAAATTTTTCTTAAAAATATCACCCTTAAAAATCAACGTTTTTATAATGTTGAAGCATGGGTTTATGAAAACCGCCGTAGAAAGCAGAAAACTATTCCAGTAAGTAAAGAGTTATTCAAGCAATTCCATGTAAGTTATAGTGGTTACAATGGAATGTTTAGAGAATAATATGTTTATTTTTCAGGTTAAAAAACCATTAAAAACTATTTTAATTCAGTTTTTTATCATTACCACTGTGCTATTTAGCTTATGTTTACCAAAAGATGTCTATGCAAGTATAGATATAATATACATAACAAAAATGCGCATTAAAAATATAGATAATATGTTACAAGTTTTTTGGGTTGATACTCGACGTTTTCCTTCTAAGAAGGAAGGTTTAATAGTATTACTTGAAAATAAGAACCATATTAGCTTATGGAGAGGACCTTATGTAGGGAGTAAACGGAGTTTACAAGACTACTGGGGAAATAAGCTAAATTATCATATTATTGAGTGTGAAAATAAAAAGTTAGAGAAACCTTATTTTTTATATTCATCAGGAGCTAATGGAATTGATGAGAAAGGTTTAGAGGATGATGTTGTGTTTACGATTCCTAAAAATTGTGATGGAAAACCTTATATCACCCGCCCAAAACCACCCCCTAGTAGTGTATATACTTTTTTTCTGGGGATGATTCATGTTTTATGGTGGTAGATATTTGCTTTCTTGGGCGTTTGGGAACGAGTTAATAATATATGCTTAAAATATTTAGTAAAATGGATGTACCTAAACTACCTAGAGCAAAAAAAGAAATGCTCTATTTATTGATGGCTTCAGTATTCCCTATTATTAATATAGTTATTCATTATGATAGATATGGCATTTTTTTCTTATTATTAAATTTTATTGTATTTTTTCTAATTTTAGGAAAGGTAATTGCAATCAAAATTATCCCTTATATATATATTAAAAATAATACATTATATATCTATAAAAATATGCTGCGTAAACCAGATAAAATACCAATAGAACAAATTAAAGAAGTGAAAGTTTTTATAGGAACATGGTTATTTAAAGGAACATCCAAGCTTATATTTAAATTGCAAAATGGTGATAAGCTTGACTATACAATGTTTAGTTATAGCAAAGATGAGCCTAATCATGTAGTAAAAAAATTCTTTGTTACTGATGCAAAAATAGTAAATATTAGCGTTTTATAAGCTTTTTTATAATGATGTGCTGAGTCCTCTTTTTTCAGCTACCTCTATGCTAAAAGAATATGGACAGGTTCATGACGCAACGCGTCAGGGAAGGCATTCCCGCGTAAGGAGACGCAGGAATGAGAGAATATTTTACAAGGTTAAATAAAATCCCCTGCTATACATAAAGATAGAGGTTGTAATAATAATGAAAAAAAACTCAAAATCTCAGCCAGAAAATAGTGTAGCAATACAGAATGCAAGAAAGGCAAGTATTAAACATATACTTTCAGAGCTCTATATTTGTTATGACATTATATTTGATGATTTAGAAGATATGAGTACCCCTCGTAACTGGGTCATTAATAACTTTCCATTTTTTTGGTGGGGAAAAATAGACGTTAAAAATGTTAAAAATAGCCAAACTTTTGAGAGTTGTGGTCGTAAGTATAGTTATACTGAGCTTTTAAAAAATTTTATGCATGATAATGCAAGTAAAACAGTGTTTGTTTATCTCGTTTGGTTTGATGACTGGCGACCGATATTACGGCTAAAATCTACGGATGTCATTGAATATCTATATGAGATTCTTGAAGATGATGAAGATGTTTGGATTGTATGCCCTGAAAAGGGTTGGTGTGTTGAATACCATCATATTGGCGAGCTTAGTTTTTTGCTACTTGAAAAAAAAGATCCCTCCTAAACTGATAAAAGTAACTATTTCAAACACCTTAAACTTGGTAAGTTATACATGAAAACCTCTCCAAAAGCTAGAATAAAAAGGCAGTTTCATAGAACGTATGAGCACCAAAAAAAGCGAATGCAACAATGTAGAGATCGCGCAAGATTAGAAGATATTAGTGAGCTACTAGGTACTTTTGAAAGAGCATCAATTGATTATAAAGTTATTTTTGATGATTATGATGATTTAACGATAAATACCCCCCGTAATTGGATACAGCATAATTATACTTTTCAGTCTTGGGGAAAAATAAACAGCCAGCCACTGAAAAATAGCTATGTAATTAATAATGTTTATTATGAAAATTGGGTAGAGCTGTTTAATCAAATTATTCAACAAGAGTTTCTTGAACCTCAATTGGTATATATTGTTTGGGGAAGCCAGCCTTTATTAAAAGTACAACTTTTTGATATCATTGAATATGTACCTATTATTTTTAGACAATATCGGTGTACTTGGATCGTATCTCCTGAAGAAGGCTGGTGTATCGAGCGTAATAAAGAGAGGGACATCAGTTTTTTACCTATTAACTAAAATTTATTGGATGTGTTACATCCTCTTTTTAAAACACCTTTGGTGCTAAATATTCCTTATTCAATTTTTTCCTCGCCTTTGCCTCCATACACGCTAAAATAGCCACTCATTTTTTTAATCAATAACAAGGCTCTATTATGAAAATTTGGGTGGATGCAGATGCGTGTCCAAATGTCATTAAAACAATTCTTTTTCGCGCTGCAGAACGCACACAGATTATGACTACTTTAGTGGCAAATCAATGGATTAAAATCCCCCCTTCTCCATATATTAAAATTGTCAAAGTTTCTGCTGGCTTTGATGTGGCAGATCATCGTATTGTGGAACTGATGGAAGCAGGGGATCTTGTGATCACTGCTGATATTCCACTGGCTGATTCGGCAATTAAAAAAGCAGGCTTTGCTTTAAATCCTCGGGGTGAGCTCTATACTGAAGAGAATATTAAGCAGCGACTTGCTACACGTAATTTAATGGAAGAATTACGTAGTACTCAAATGATCAGTGGGGGACCTCCTCCTTTAAATCATAGTGATCGCCAAGCTTTTGCCAATGCACTGGATCGCTTTTTAGCACAACACAGTGCTTAATTTTTAGTTGATATAGGTATCACCGTATCATGAGCCAAGACGATAAAACACGGGAAGGTGAATTGGTATCACCTGCTCCACAAATTCATATTGTTGAAACCCAAAAACCAAAACGTTTTTTTTCTGGGTTTGTGACCTTTGCACTCTTATTAATTGGGCTTTTTGTTATCCTAAGTTTTAGCCGTCAATTTATTGATAGTATTTTTGATCGCTTAGCACAGCAAAAAGTTGTTCATACAGATGAATCTTTTGTAGAAACTGAAATAGAGGCACAGGTTAAACCTAAAATTGCCTTTGTATTACGTCATGATGCAGAGGGGCAACCCGTTCGGGTCATGCTAGATGCAGAACAATATTCACAGTTTGTTCGTACTCATGTTGATACTTTAGAAAAAGTTAAAAAAAATACCTTGGCATCAGTGAAAAAACAATTACAGCAAGAGGTGAGTACAGTATTTTTGCCGCTTGTGGATCGGGTTGATTTATTTGCTGATTGGTATTTTGCTTATACCACAACCTATAAAATTTTATGGGAAGCCAGTACATCTGCTGTACAGCATACATTAAGCTTAGAAGGGCAAAATTTAACAGATGCAGTGGCACAAGATGTAGAAACTTATTTAGAAGCACATTATTCTGATATTGTGTTACGCCCTGAAACCACTCACCCACAATTGCAAAAACAATATATCAAAGTACTAGAAGCCGCTCACCGTGATTATATTAATAGCTTGGCAATTTTAGAGGCAAAATTTCAAGTCTTTATTGCAGAGCACACCACACATATTAATGAAGCCAATACGCAACAGCTCAATCTTCAACTTGATTGGGAGAGCCAAATTAAAAAGCTGAATGTATCTGCTTATGATAAAGGAGTCTCTAGTGCGATGTCAGGGGCTGCTTTTGCCGCAGGTGGAGGCGTGGCAGGAAAAGCGATTGGGGGCGCATTAGGAAAAGGTTTGGTGGCTAAATTATCTGCGCCATTTGTAACAAAAGCTGTGTTAGCAGGGGGAGGCGGAGCAATAGGCAGCCTCGGAGGGCCTGTTGGGGCGGGAGTGGGTATTGTTGCTGGACTGGGAGTTGATTATGCAATTAATGAAAGTTTAGCATTGATGCAACGAGATCAATTAGTGGAAGATATGAAACTGGCATTAATGGTGACCCAAATAACATGGGAAGAGGTGTTACAAGAAAAT
>Ga0193953_1000078_pt1 | contig 52466 bp, 44 predicted proteins | sample BB_4_MG_FD_140325 | JGI IMG/M metagenome (GOLD analysis project Ga0193953, IMG submission 140325) | Microbial mat bacterial communities from the Broadkill River, Lewes, Delaware, United States - BB_4_MG | ecosystem: Environmental > Aquatic > Freshwater > River > Microbial mats | place: USA...
CAGTTTTTTGCAGATCTTTTTAAAATCTTTTTAATATTTATACTTTCTTCAATTAAAGGTGAAGCATCTTTTTTACTAATGCCTTTTTCATCTTTAATTTTTTTATATAATTCATTCGTTTCCTTATCAATAAAATGTCCGATTTTCTCCATTACTGTAACGGTATCAGTCATTTCTTTTGGATGCTGTCCTATTTCAACCAAATCATTAAACAAGCGCTGTGAATTAGTCATATTAAAATTTCCAGCCACCAATAAACTTTTATGCATCCAGTTGCTTTGGCGTAAAAACGGGTGTACACTTTCAATACTATTTTGACCAAAAGTTCCGTATCGAACGTGTCCTAAAAACAAGTTCCCTAAATAAGGAGCATTGTTATTTTGCCATTCAACATCATCAATTTTATCTGGAAACTCATCATTTAAAGCATTTAATCGACCATTAATTTGAGCAAAAATATCCTGAATTGGCTGATCTTCATTTGATCTAACACGACTAATGTAACGTGTACCGGGTGATACATCAAATTTTATACTTGCTAAACCTGCACCATCTTGACCACGATTGTGCTGTTTTTCCATTAATAAATACATTTTATTTAAACCATAAAACGCAGTTCCATACTTGTCTTTATAATATTGTAATGGTTTTAATAATCTAACCATTGCAATTCCACATTCATGTTTAATAGAGTCACTCATTTTTAATAGTATTAATAGTAATTTTAAATAAAAAATTCCGCACGCAGGCGGAATCATTTTTAACTTATTTCAATATCAAATTGTGTTAATAGTTTAAACTGTAACAGCCTTTTTTGAATTTCATCGTGTGATAAATTCTCCATTCGTTCAGTTCCAAATTTCTCAACACAAAACGAAGCTAAATTAGAGCCTGAAATAACTGCTCTTTTCATATTCTCAAATGAAATATCACCCGATTTAGCAATATGGCCTATAAACCCTCCTGCAAAAGTATCTCCCGCTCCTGTAGGATCAAAAACCTCTTCTAAAGGCAATGCTGGTGCGTAAAAAACTTGTCCATTATTAAATAGTAAAGCACCATGCTCTCCTTTTTTAATGACAACAAATTTTGGTCCCATTTCATGAATTTTCTGTGCAGCTCTCACTAAAGAGTACTCACCTGAAAGTTGACGAGCTTCTTCATCATTGATGGTAATTACATCAATTTTTGCAATTACTTCCATTAACTCATCTAAAGTATTATCCATCCAAAAATTCATAGTATCTAAAACTACTAACTTTGGTCTTACCGGTATTTGTTTAATTACTTCCATTTGAACCGAAGGATGTAAATTTCCTAACATTAAAAAATCTGCATCAGTATAATCTTCTGGCACAATAGGGTTAAAATTTGCCAATACATTTAAATCCGTAATTAAAGTATCACGAGAATTTAAATCATTATGATAAACCCCTTTCCAAAAAAAAGTTTTACCATCTTCCACTATCTCAATACCTTCTGTACTAATATTTTTAGAATTTAGAGTCTCTAAATATGGCTTTGGAAAATCTCCACCAACAACCGAAACAATTCCAGAATTTACCCCAAATTGAGATGCCGATAGTGAAATATAAGTGGCTGCTCCTCCAACAATTTTATCAGTTTGACCAAATGGTGTTTCAATAGCATCGAAAGCAACAGTACCTACAATAAGTAATTTATTCATGTCTTTTTAATTTCATTACACATCTTTATTTACATTAATGGTGTTAATATTTTTTTTAAACACCTGATGTGATTATTTTTGCAAAAATAAGTTTAAAAAATGACTATCAAAGAAATACAAGAAGAAATTATAGATGAGTTTTCAATGTTTGATGATTGGATGGAGCGATATGAATATCTAATTGAAATTGGAAAATCATTACCTCTTATAAACGAGGCCTATAAATTAGATGAAAACTTAATTATTGGATGTCAATCCAAGGTATGGTTACATTCTGAAATTAAAGATGATAAAATTCAATTTACTGCAGATAGTGATGCCATACTAACCAAAGGATTAGTTGCCGTTTTATTAAGAGTTTTTAACAATCAAACTGCCAAAGAAATTTTAAATTCAGATTTATACTTCATAGATGAAATTGGACTAAAAGAACACTTATCTCCAACAAGAGCAAATGGATTAGTTTCTATGATAAAACAAATTAAATTATACGCACTAGCATTTCAATCAAAATTAAGTTAATAATTGTATATTTGCACTTATTTAGAATGAATATAAACAGAGCTTAGAATAATGAATAGCGAACGTGTAGAAGAATTAGGAAATAAAATAGTTGAAGTTTTAAAAACTATTTACGATCCAGAAATTCCAGTTGACATATATGAATTAGGGCTAATTTATGACGTGATGGTTAGTGAACATAATGATGTAAAAATCTTAATGACCTTAACATCACCAAATTGTCCGGTTGCAGAAACTTTACCTGTTGAAATTGAAGAGAAAGTAAAAACTTTAGAAGAAGTTAAAGATGCTGAAGTTGAAATTACTTTTGATCCAATGTGGACTCAGGATATGATGAGTGAAGAAGCTAAATTAGAATTAGGATTTCTATAAAACCAATAAAAATGTCTGGTGAAATTGTAAATAGAGTTGCCAAAAGTCAACTTAGAACTATTGATCTTGAAGATTTTTATCCTTCAGGTCAAAGATCTATTATAGACATAAAAAAATGGTTATTTCATGAGCTCATTTTAAAAGAATCGGAATTTAGAGAAGCTCTAAAAAACTATAACTGGTCACAATTTAAGAATCATTATATAGCACTTACTTGTTCTTCCGATGCTATTATACCTTCATGGGCATATATGCTTATCACTTCTTATATTGCACCAATTGCTAAAAAAATTATTGTAGGAGATTTAGCAGCCTTAGAAACTTCTATATACGCTGATATTATATCCGAATTGGATATACATGAATACTTAGATAAACCAGTAATTATTAAAGGCTGCTCAAACAAACCTATACCTGAAACAGCTTACATTCAACTTCTTGCTAAACTACAACCAGTTGCTAAATCAATTATGTTTGGCGAAGCATGTTCTTCAGTTCCTCTTTTTAAAAAAGATAAATAATTTGTATCTTTTCAATAGAATCTAGCAGAAATTTATATTTTTGCTCGCTAATTTTAACTAAAAAAGAACATTATGAAAAAAGTAAAATTATTTTTTGCCTTGGTATTGTTGTGTACAATAACATTTGCTCAAGAAAAAGAAGAAGGTACGAAAGATGGATGGACTAAATCAGGAAACATTTCATTTTTATTAAATCAATCAGCTTTTAATAACTGGATTGCAGGTGGACAAGGTAACGTTACCGGTACTTTAGGTTTGAACTATGATTTCAACTTAAAAAAAGGAAATATAAACTGGGATAACAAACTTATTTTAGCTTTTGGTTTGACTAAAATTAAAGGTCAGGATACACAAAAATCTGATGATAGAATTGAATGGAATTCATTATTAGGTAAAAAAGCTTCAGGTTACTGGTTTTATTCAGCATTTTTAAATTTTAAAACTCAATTTGCTGATGATTTAGATAAGGATACCGAAGGTCCAACTAAATTTTTATCTCCGGGATATTTACAATTTGGTCCGGGTATGTTGTGGAAAAAATCAGACAATTTAAAAGTTAATTTTGCGCCAGCAACGGCTAAGTTAGTTTTGGTTGACAATTATTTCACTACTGTTCCGGGATATGTAGATGGTGCTTATTTTGGAGTTGATCAAGGTAAAAGTTCTCGTTTTGAATTTGGTGCAGCAATTGGTGCTTACTACAAGTTTAATTTAATGGAAAATGTTTCAATGGAAAATGTTTTAAACTTATACACTAACTATTTGGAAGATCCTCAAAATGTTGATTTAGATTACACTATGAATATTGTTATGTCTATTAATAAATATTTATCTGCAAATTTAAGTTTCCAAACTATTTATGATGATAATGCTTTTGAAGGATTTCAAACAAGAGAGGTATTTGGTTTAGGTATTAATTACGGTTTTTAAACAAAAAATACATATAATTGTAAAAAGATGCTCTTCTAGAAGAGCATCTTTTTTTTATTGAGAATTAAATAACTAATTTAGCCTTAAACACTAGCTGAAATGTCATTACTATTATTATACGCCTCTTTATCAATCTTTTTTTCTTTTTTATGTTCCATACTCGAAGCCGTTTTATTAAGTATTACGCCCACTTTTATAACTATTAAAAAACAAGAAGGAAAGAAATTTGCCAATACTCTTGAAAAGCTAAAAAAAGATATTGATAAACCATTAATTGCAATTTTAACTGTAAATACAATTGCTCATACAGTTGGAGCAATATTAGTTGGTGTACAAGCAGAATCGTTAGATTACAAGTTTAATATACTTGGAATTAATGTTGTAGGGATTGTTTCTGCAATTATGACAATATTAATATTAGTTGTTTCAGAAATAATACCAAAAACAATTGGAGCAAATTATTGGCAACAGCTAGGAAATTTTGCTTCAAAAGCATTGGTTGCATTAATATTCCCACTTAAATGGACAGGTATTTTATGGATGTTACAATTAACAACTAAACTAATTGGTGGTAAAGGAAACCATGGATCTGTATTGAGCCGTGAAGACTTTCATGCCATGACTGATATTGCGCAAGAGGTTGGTGTTTTTGAAGAAAATGAAAGTGCTATTATAAAAAACCTATTAACTTTTAAACAAGTTTTAGCAAAAGATATAATGACACCTAGAACTGTTTTGATTAGATCTTCTCAAGATATTACAATTCAAGAGTTTTTTGATACGCATCCCAAATTAAGGTTTTCCAGAATTCCAATTTTTAAGGATAATTCTGATAATATTACTGGCTTTATTCTAAAAGATGAAGTGATGGAAGAAATAATAAATGGAAATGGAACAAATACGCTTCATTCAATAAAACGTGAAATTTTAATTACAAATAGAAGTTTACCAATCCCTGATTTATTTGAAAAATTTGTTACTCAAAGAGAACACATTGCATTAGTTGTTGATGAATACGGAACAACAAGTGGAATTGTTACCATGGAAGACGTAATTGAAACCTTACTTGGGCTTGAAATTATGGATGAAAGTGACAACGTAGCAGATTTACAGCATTTAGCAAGAAAAAACTGGGAGGCCAGAGCTAAAAAAATTGGTTTAATTGAACAGTTTAAACCAGAAGATGAAGAAGAACATTTTTAACTTTCTTCTTCATATTCCTGATATAGGAAGTCGTTATATGGAAAACGCGTGATATGAATTTTCTTAACTTCTTCAAATACCTTAGCTCTAAATTGATCTAAATTTTCTTTATTCAACGCTGAAATAAATAAACAATTATTCTCTAACTTATTCATCCAGGTTTTCTCCCATTCTGCCAATGTATAATGAATTTTAGTTTTTTCAGTAACTAAATCATCTTCATCAATTATTTGATGTTCATAAGCATCAATTTTATTAAAAACCATAATTGTAGGCTTATTTACACTTTTTATTTCATCTAAAATTTTGTTTACTGAATCAATATGATCTTCAAAATTAGGATGTGAAATATCTACAACGTGTAATAATAAATCAGCCTCTCTAACTTCATCTAAAGTAGATTTGAAAGATTCAACAAGCTGAGTAGGTAACTTTCTAATAAACCCAACAGTATCCGTTAATAAAAAAGGAATGTTTTTTATCACAACTTTTCTAACAGTAGTATCTAACGTAGCAAATAATTTATTCTCAGCAAAAACATCGCTTTTACTTACTACATTCATAAGTGTAGATTTTCCAACATTTGTATAACCTACTAAGGCAACACGAACCATTTTTCCACGGTTTTTACGTTGCACAGCCATTTGCTTATCAATAATTTTTAATTTCTTTTTAAGAAGTGTTATTTTATCTCTAATAATACGTCTGTCTGTCTCAATTTCAGTTTCTCCAGGTCCACGCATTCCAATTCCCCCTTTTTGACGCTCTAAGTGAGTCCAAAGTCTAGTTAATCGTGGTAATAAATATTGACACTGTGCTAATTCAACTTGGGTACGAGCATAACTTGTTTGTGCCCTTCTAGCAAAAATATCTAGTATTAAATTTGTTCTGTCAAGAACTTTGCAATCAAGTACTTTTTCAATATTTCTTAACTGAGAAGAAGATAGTTCATCATCAAATATGGCAGTCTCAATATAATGAGCATCCATGTAAGCTTTTACATCATCAAGCTTTCCTGCACCAATAAAAGTCTTTGGATTTGGAGTTTCTAGTTTTTGTGTAAACCTTTTTACAGCCTTTCCTCCAGCAGTAATGGTTAAAAATTCTAATTCATCTAAATACTCATTTGACTGCTCTTCATTTTGGTGTTGTGTTACAACTCCAATCAAAACAGCTTTTTCAGATGTTACTTTTTTCTCTTCTATCATTTTGCAAATTTACACATTAGTTTATTTGAAAATGCCAAAAGTAAGATTTTTAATATTTTAAATTAAAATAAAAGGTGGTTCCTTTTCCAAATTCAGACTCTAACCAAATATCTCCTCCCAACAAATTCATTAACCCTTTACAAATACTTAGCCCTAAGCCATTTCCTGATTTAAAGTCTTTTTCTCCGGCTTGCGAAAATCGATCAAAAATTAGCCTAAATTTATCCTTCTCTATTCCGCAACCTGTATCCTTCACATAAAACTCAATATTACTTTTATCGTCTTTATTAACCAAATTATACCCGACCTCTACATAACCAGAATTGGTAAACTTAAGAGCATTACTAATTAGGTTATTTATTATTTGAGTAAAACGATTTTCATCTGTCATTAAATAAACATCTTCATTTAAGGATGGTAAATTTAATTTAAGCTCTAATTCTTTGTTTAAAAGTAATTGATTAGACTCTTTGTGTATTTCAATAATTTCAGTTAGAGTTTGATTTATATTTACCTCATTTAACTCCAATGGTAACTGATCTGATTCAATTTTTGATAGATCCATAATGTCATTAATAATTTTCATTAATCGATCTCCTGACTTATTAATAATATCAACAAAATGTTTTCTTTTACCAATTTCTAAATCGGGATCTTTAAAAAAAGATGAAAATCCCATAATTGCATTCAAAGGGGTTCTAATTTCATGACTCATGTTAGCTAAGAATGCTGATTTCAATCGATCACTTTCTTCAGCTTTTTCTAATGATTCTATTAACTTTCTCTGGATCCTTTTTTTATCAGTGATATCTTGTACGGTTCCATCATAACGTATAATTTCACCTTTGGTATTTTTAATTACCTTAGCACCTTCCAAAACTGTGATTATTCCACCATTTTTCGTATACCACTCTGATTCAAAATCGGTAATTTCACCTTTTTCATGAAGTAACGCTTTAAATTTATCTCTCTTACTCTCATCTACATAACTTCCTTTAGTTAAATCTCTTTTAAGCAAATCTTCCAAGGAATCAAATTTTAACATTTTTATGATAGCATTGTTCGCTGATAGTATTTTACCTGTAGGTGTAGTTTGATATAAGCAAATCGTAGAATTATTAAATATCCCAGAATATAAAGCTTCATTTTCTTCTGCTCTATCCTTTTCAACGTTAAGTAAACCAAGTGTCTTTTTTCTAGCTTTTCTTTGTTTAAATAAAATTATAATCATTGAAATAAAAAACAAACTAGAAATACCAAAAAAATAACTTAGTGTTTTTTGATTTTTCAACTGAATAGTTCGAACCTCTTCATTTTTAGTTAAAAGCTCAATCTCCTTTTCATTTTTATCAAGTTTATAAATAACATCTAATTTGGCAAGTTGTTCAACTCCTTTTACTTTAATAATACTATCCTTAAATTTTTTATAAAGTATATGATTTTCATAAGCCTTTTTATAATTTCCAATTTTAGCATAAGCAGAACTCAAATAAGAATGGGCATCGTATTCCACATCAACCCAGGCTACTTGAGTTGAATAATCTAAACTAATATTTGCATTGCTAATTGCCTCCTCATATTTTTTTAATTTTAAATTTGTTTGAGCAATGTTTGAATAAACTAATGGTAAAAGAGAATTATAATTTATCTTTTTTGACAAATTCAAGGATTTCATTAAATATTGCATTGCCAAATCATAATCACCTTTTTCAATATAGCAATCTCCTAAATTTGCATAATTTATAGCAACACCTTCTAGATCATTCAATTCTTTAGATAACTTAATAGATTTTTTATAGAACTCTATTCCGACATCTAAATTACCTTGATCTGCTATTGTATTTCCAATATTGATATAAGAAGCTAATAAACCTTCTTTACTATTAAGCGCTTCATAAACTTTAAAAGAATTCATGTAGAAATTATATGCTTCGGTATAATTTTGTTTATCATAATATAAATTTCCAAAACCATTATTAACGTCAGCAATACCAAGGCTATCATTCAATTTTGTAAATATTTCTAATGCCTTAAAATAATATTTAATTGAATTATCCAAGGAATTAAGATAAGCAAAGCTGTACCCTATATAATTATAACAATTTGCTATTCCTCTTTGATCATCAATAGATTCATATAACTCAATAGCTTTTAAATAATACTCTAAAGATTCCTTATATCGACCCTTTTGATCTAAATAATATCCAATACTTAAAATACTTTCAGCTTGAAGTTTTTCATTTTTAATTTTTTTGGACAATAATAAAGCTTTATTGTAATACAAATAAGATGTATCTGGATAGGTATAATAACACTTATCACCCGCTTCGATTAATAGTTTTATTTTAGCAGAATCTTTTTGGACTAATTCTATTTTCTGCTTTAGACTATCGCTAAATATCTGACCATAGATCGAATGAAAGCTAAACGAAATAATGATGAAAATGAAATATTGTAATTTTTCAATTCTTGGGGTCTTCATTGAAATATATATTAGCATTAAGCTCTATAAATTTTAGGAGCAATATGCAATTTACAAAAAACTAATTATTAAAGTCCTGATTTTTATCAGGGTTATCTATTCATCTTAAGCAATTTTACAACAAAAAAAATTAATATTTTAAATTAAAGTAAAAAGTAGTTCCTTTCCCATATTCAGATTCTAACCAAATTTCACCTCCCAGTAAATTTATTAAACCTTTACAAATACTTAATCCTAAGCCATTACCTGTTTTAAAATCCTTTTCTCCTGCTTGAGAAAAACGATCAAAAACTAACTTAAATTTATCCTTTTCTATACCACAACCCGTATCTTTCACATAAAATTCAATATTTGTTTTCCCATTATTATTACTCAAATTATACCCAACTTCAACATAACCAGAATTGGTAAATTTAAGGGCATTACTAATAAGGTTATTTATTATCTGAGTAAAACGATTTTCATCGGTCATTAAATAAATATCTTCTGCATTTGATGGTAAATTTAAACGAAGGTCTAAATTTTTCTTTAAAAGTAATTGATTTGATTCCTTATGAATTTCAATTATTTCGGTGAGAGATTGATTTATATTTACTTCATTCAATTCCAATTGTAATTGATCTGATTCAATCTTAGAAATATCCATTATATCATTAATTAAGGCCATTAATCGATCTCCAGATTTATTTATAATATCAACAAAATGACTTCTTTTTTCTTTCTCCAATTCAGAATCTTTTAACAACTCCGAAAATCCCATAATAGCATTCATAGGAGTTCTTATTTCGTGACTCATATTAGCTAAAAAAGCAGATTTTAATTGATCACTTTCCTCTGCTCGCTCTTTTTCCAAGGCTACTAATTTAAATGCCTTTTTATTTCCATTGATTATTTTAAAAAGATAAAAAGTAAAAGCTATAAAAAAGACACTTAAAGAAATAAGAACAACACTTAGTATTTTACGATTAGTTAATTGCAAACTACGAATTTCTTCATTTTTAACTAAGGTGTTTATTAATTTCTCTTGACTTTCATAGTCGTATAAAACTTCCAATTCAGCAACTTGCTCAAACTTTTTTGCATTGAAAATACTGTCTGAATACTGTTTATAAATTTTCTCATTTTGTAAGGCTTTTTTAAAATCTCCTAATTTCTCATAGGCGTTTGCTAAGTGATTAAAGTTTTCGTACTCAACATATTTCAAAGATTCGTTTTTTGAATAACTTAAACTTTTAGTGGAGTAAAAAACTGCATCTTCATTATTATTCAATCTTAATGATGTCTCAGCCAAATTTGAATAAACTAACGGAAGTAATAATTTATAATTTTCTTGTTCACATATAGAAATAGTCTTTTTAAAATAATAAAATGCTTTATCATAATCTCCTTTATCAGAAAAACCATCTCCAATATTATTGTAAACAACAGCCAAGCTACTACTAGAATTTAACTCTTTAAGTAAGGTTACTGATTTATAATAATTTTTTATTCCTTCGTCATACATTCCTAGTTCCGATACAGCGTTACCAATATTTGTATAAGCCCAGGATAATCCTTTTTTATAATTTAACTCTTTATAAATTTCAATAGATTTAAAATAATAAGCATGTGCTTTTTTATAATTTGCCTGATTAAAATTTAGGTCTCCTAAACCAGTATAAACACTTGCCATACCTAATTTATGGTTCAAATTTTTATAATTATCTAAAGCTTTAAAATAATACTCCATTGATTTATCCAATGAATTTAATAATTCAAAACTATTGCCTATAAAATTATAACATTTCGCTACTCCTAATTCATCATTAATCTCTTTGTAATATTTAATTGCCTGTAAAAAACTGTTTAAAGCTTGTTTGTACAATTCTTTATTCATCAAACATTTACCAATACCCATTATACCTTTTGCAGCATAATTCTTTAACTCATTTTTTTTAGCAAGGACTATCGCTTGATTATAGTAGGTCTGAGCCGTTTCAGGATATGATTCATTATATCTATCACCTGCATGCAATAAAAGCTCAATTTTATCAACATCACTTTGAGCTTTTTCCAATTGTTTTAATAAGTTTACTCTAAATTCTTGTGAGTATAATGTTAGTGCATATATAAAAACAAATAAAACGGTAAAAAGGTTTTTTATTTTTAATTTATTGATTTTCATTTGACGATTATTAAAGCAATTTAAATATACCTACTTATTGTTTTAACTTTTTATAAAGCAGTTAATTACCTGGTCATTAACCAAATTATTTAGGAAGCAAAACGTAAAATACTGACCCTTTTTCAACTTCAGATTCAATCCAAATCTTACCCTTAAAAATTTCAACCAACCCTTTACAAATACTCAATCCTAAGCCATTTCCTTTCTTAAACCTATTGTCGCCCACCTGAGAAAATCTATCGAAAATAAGTAGGTGATTATCTTTAGGAACACCACAACCCGTATCTTTTACATAAAATTCAAGAAATAATTTACTTTCATTAATTTTTTCAATAACACCTATTTCAACGAAACCATTTTCTGTAAATTTCAATGCATTTTCAATTAGATTTTTGAATATTTGAATAAACCGACTTCTATCGGTATTTATGAAAGTATCTTCAGAAATATTTGAACCATTTAATTTTAGTTCTATTTCCCCATCCTTTATTTTAGTATTTAAAATCTTTTGTTCTTCTACAATTTCAGACAATAATTCAATTAACTTAAATTCTTTTATATCGACTTTTAATTGTTTAGATTCAATTTTTGAAACATCAATAATATCGTTAATTATAGACATTAATCGCTGACATGAAATATTTATAACTTCAATAAAATTTCTCCTTTTTTCTTTTTCTAGTTTTGGATCTTTTAAAAAACTTGAAAAACCCATTATAGCATTCATAGGAGTTCTTATTTCATGACTCATATTTGCCAAAAATAAAGATTTTAGTCGATCACTTTCAGCAGCTTTTTCAGCTTCAACCGACAACAATGCTAAGGCTTTTTTCCTTTTGTTTCTTTGTTTATTTAGTACAATAGTTAAGGTTAAAAAGAACAAACTAAAAGGAATAAGAATATAACTCATCTTCCTTTGGTTATTTAATTCCAATTCTCTTAATTCTTCTTTTTTTGTTAATGAAACAATTTGTTTTTCACGACTTTCAAGATCAAATAATACATCTAATTTTACTTCTTGAACTGTTTTTTTCGCATTAAATATACTATCGCTATAACTTTCATATATTTTATAATTTTCATAAGCTTTTTTAAAATCTCCTAATTGCTCATAAGCAGAACTTAAAAACGCATGATTACCGTATTCTTTATACTTCCACGAAACATATTTAGAACTTTCAAGACTTTTATTTGCATATTCAATAGTTTGCCTATATTTTTTTTGTTTTAAATAAACTTCTGCGATATTAACATATAACGGAGGTAAAATGTATATATCGTTATAAGTTTGAGATAACTCAAAGGACTTATTAAAAAAGTGTAAAGCCTGATCATAATTACCACTTGTTAAATAACAATCCCCAATATTTAAATAGCAAATTGCAACCCCTTCCGTATCATCAATTTCTTGTGACATCTTAATTGCTTTATAATAATACAAAATTCCATCATTTATTCTACCCGAATCAGCTATGGCATTTCCAATATTTATATATAACCTTATTAACGAATCAACATCATTTATATCTTCATATATTTCTACAGCCTTTATATAGTATTTATGAGCTTTTATATAATTTTTATGTTCATAATTTAAATCTCCAAAATCTTCATATATCAATGCCATTCCGGGCATGTCATTATTTTTTATAAAAATATCTAAAGCTTTGTAGTAATACTCTATGGTTTTATCCAAACTATTTAAATATCCAAAACTATCTCCAATTTTAGTATATGCTTTAGCAATTCCACATTCATCATTTATGGATTTATATAGATCAATTGAATGTAAATACAATTCCAACGATTCTTTATATTTCTCATTTTCTTCATGAAGATCTGCAATATACATTGAAGTAATAGCCTGATATTTCACATTCTTTGATAGACGTGATAATTGCAAAGCTTTATTAAAATAATAATAGGAAGTATCAGATTTTTTATAATAAAACTCAAGTCCTTTTTGTAAATGTGATTGAATTTGAAGTGTATCATTTCTCTCTAAAATTATATTTTTTGGGATGCTGTTACTCACTTCCTGCCCAAATAATATTTGAAGTGGAATAATAACAAAAAGAAGACAAATATACTTTTTCAATAGCATTTTAGGGCCGATCATTTAAACAAACTTTGGGGGTTAAATATTTAGTAAATAATCAAAACTGAATGTAAGATATTAGTTTTTCGTCATATTCTATGTGATAATTATTACCTTGACGTTAAAGATAGATTAATTCCTTATTTTTACTTCCTGACAAAAACTAAATGAATGTTCTCATATTTTAAATCTTCAGGCAAAAACAACCAAGCCTATACAATTGCTTTTTATAATTTAGAAAACTTGTTTGATACGACCAACGACCCAAAAACTTTAGATGATGATTTTACACCCAATGGCAAAAAAAAATGGAACTATAAACGCTACAAAAGAAAACTTAAAAAATTAGGAAGTGTTATAGCTCAATTAGGAATAGAAAGATCATACCACACGCCAGCAATTGTAGGTGTTGTTGAAGTAGAGAATCAAAATGTATTAACTGATTTGGTTAATTCTAGCTCTTTAAAAAATCATAATTATGGGTTTGTTCATTACGACTCGCCTGACGAAAGAGGAATTGATGTTGCTTTATTATACAAAAAAGAACTTTTTGAGCTGTTAAGTTCCGAAACATTCCCTCTTTATTTGGAAGGTTCTAATGGCGATCGTGATTATACCAGAGATATTTTACTTGTAAAAGGAAATTTAAATGGAGAGCTAATTCATGTTTTGGTAAACCATTGGCCATCACGAAGAAGTGGTTCCGATGAAAGCGAAGAAAAAAGAGTTAAGGCTGCTGAATTAGCACTTTTTATTGTTGATAAAATTAACAATGAGACAGAGAATGCTAAAATAATAATTATGGGAGATTTTAATGATGACCCTTCAAATAGAAGCATTAAAAAACATCTAGTTAATGATACTTTTTACAATCCTATGGAACGATTGATTGACACCGGAAATGGAACTTCAAGCTATAAAAGAAATTGGCATTTATTCGATCAGATTATTTTCTCAAAAAACTTTTTTAATATAGAAGACAGAAAACATTCATTTAAATATGCCGAAGTTTTTGATAAACATTTTTTAAAAGAATGGAAAGGTAAGTATAAAGGAAATCCATTTAGAACTTATATTGGAAAATGGTATCAAGGAGGATTTAGCGATCATTTTCCAGTCTATGTATATTTAAAACAACATTTAAAATAAATCCAAAAAAAAACTCAAACTAAATCAGTTTGAGTTTTTATGTTTTTAAAGATATTCTCATGAGGTTTTCAATTTTAAAGGCATAGTATATAATCTATCTCTTTCTCCTGGGCTTTTAACCTTTTTATAATTTAAGTTTTCTCTTAAATAATTTAATACATTGTGATTTTTAGAATCAACATTTAGAATTACAATTTCACCAGCTGAGCTAAAGGTAAATGTAAGCATCACACTAATTTCTTTTTCTACAGAAAATTCTGGAGTTTGTAATAAATCAACAATTTGATTTCTAATCTTCTTATTTGCTTCTTCAGGAATTTCACCATTGACAGCAAATACACTAGCTGAACCAATTACTAATGCCAAGACCAATAATTTTAATTTTTTCATAATTAATAGATTTTAGTTAAAATTTGTTTGTTTTGATATATCAAATGTATTTCTAAAATCAGTTCATATCACACCTTTTAACCTGATTAACAATTGTTTAACTGTAAAAAATATTAGCACTCAACTTGATAGTGTGTCTCAATTTTAAAAATTAAAGGCAATAGCCTCATTTCCATATCGTTATACGGTTTTTAAAAATACTAAATACTCCTATTTTATTAGATTTTATTAACTTAAATTATGTTAAACACACATTTTTACCACATTTAATTTTCGGTTCTTTAGATAAGAACAAAAAAAAACTCAAGTTTAACTAACTTGAGTTTTCATTGCTTTATAGTTGATTTCATGCAGCTTGGATTTTTAATGGCATTAAATAAACTTTATTCCTTTCTCCTGGGTTTTTAAATTTTTTATAATTTAAATTTTTACGAATGTAGTTCACTATTTTTTGGTTTTCACAACCAGGGCATATTACTACTATTTCACCTTCTGAACTAAAGGTAAATTTTAAAACAACTGTAATATCTTTATCAATAGTAAATGCTGGTTGCTGTAACAATTTTACAATTTCATTTCTAATTTCTTTACTTGGTTTTTCAATTTCATCTGCATTGAATGCAAACAAACTAGCCGATCCTACTACTAAGGCAATGACCAATATTTTAAATTTTCTCATAATAGTGTATTTAGTATTAAACAATTATTTTTACACTACTAAATTTACTGCTGAACTCATTCAAATTCAACCATTACTTACTGATTAACATATATTTAACCGATTATGTTTTTCTTAAATTTTCCAAATTTTCATAATTCAGTAACTATATCCACAATTTAAAACGATAAAATACAAGTCAAGAATAAATTCAAAAATTTAAGAAACTATTTTTTATTAACTTAAATTATGTTAAAAATCAATTTCCTCTGAAAAAACTCTATCTATAAATTACTTTTAGGTCTCTAATTTCTTAATTACCTTAGCATTTCAAAACAATAAAGTAATCCATGTCCAAATCATCCCTAATTTATTTCATTCCATTTTTATTTATATTCTCGTTTTCAAATGCCCAAATTAAAGGTAGTGAAGAAGGATTGAATGCTATTACTGAACAAGTTGTAAAAAGCCAACTAGAGTTTCTTGCATCAGATTGGACGGAAGGTAGAGAAATGGGTACAAAAGGAGCTTATATAGCTTCAGACTATATTAAAAGCATGTTTAAACTATATGGCTTACATCCTGCAGGAGACAATATTAATTACACTCCTAATAGGTATGAAAAATTACTTGGTGCAAAAAGTGATAAACGCGCATCCTATTTTCAAAATTTTAGTGTTATAAAGTATCAACCTTCAATGAATCAAAAATTGTCACTTATTGTAGGAAACAATAAGCAAGATAAAATTTTCAATTTCAATTATAAAACCGATTTTTTTGTAAAACCAAATGATGTAAATCAAGAAGCGAAAGCCCAGGTAGTTTTTGTTGGATATGGTATAAAACAAGACGAATTTGACTACAACGATTTTAAAGGAAAAAACATAAAAGGAAAAATAATTATTCGATTAGCAGGATATCCAGGGCATTTAGACTCAACATCAACTTCATTTAAAAAATTTAATTCACAAAGTTTAAAAGATTTAAAGAAATTAAAAAATAAAGTTGCAAAAGAACAAGGAGCCATTGCTATTATAGAAGTAAATACTTCTAGAAATGTGGCACTTAATTGGGCAAACAACACTCCTTTTAGACAAAATTTGCCAATGTTTGAAGGAGACACACCAATTGTATGGAATTATAGCTACTCTTACACTTCTCCAAAAGATCAAATATCACGAAACTTGCCATTTTTTGAAGTAACTACTAGGGTAGCAAATGAGATATTAGCCTCTTCAAAAATTGATTTAAATAGTTTTGAAAAAGAATTTGCTTCAAACATAAATCATATTGTGGCTAAACTTAAAAACGTTCATATTAAATACAAAACTGAAGTAATTTCAGAACGTTTAAATATTAGAAATGTATTGGGTGTAATTGAAGGTGAAGACACTGAAAATGTTGTTGTGGTTGGCGCCCATTATGATCATTTAGGTAAATATGGAGGCTATATTTGGAATGGAGCAGATGACAATGCTTCAGGAACAGTTGGAATTATGACCATTGCAAAAGCCTGTATGGCCACCGGAATTAAACCAAAACGCACCATTATTTTTGCCGCCTGGACAGGAGAAGAAAGAGGTTTATTTGGATCTAGACACTTCGTTAAAAACTTTAATGATAAAAATATTAGTGTTGCTTTAAATTACGATATGATTTCAAGAGATTCGGACTGGGATCAAGATGGTAATAAAGTCAGCATGATTTATACTAAAGCATATGAAAAAATTGCTTCTGTGACAAAAACACATAATATCAATAAAAATTTAGGTTTAAACATCAACTATGCTCCAATGGATAAACCAATTGGAGGCAGTGACAACAGCTCTTTTGCTGAAAAAGACATTCCGGTTTTTTGGTTTTTTATAGGATCACATGAAGATTATCATAAACCTTCTGATCATTTTGAAAAAGCGAACTGGAAAAAATTCACAAACATCATAAAATTAGGTTTTTTAAATGTGTGGGAATTTGCCAATAGCTCAAATGGAATAGAATAGTTACTATTTATATCTTTCTTCACTTCAAACTGATTTTATAAAACACTTTTGGATAGAAAAAAAGCGTTTTTATTAAGTTGAATTTTATCAAATTTTAGAGCACTATTTATCAAAGAAATTCATGGATTCAATTTTCCTTTTCTTCTGAATTAAATTAAAATTAAAATGATAAATTTGTGAAGCAATTTTAACTTAATAAAGGATTCAATATCATGAATAAAATATTTTTTAGCTTTTTATTTTCAATGATGTTTTTGGGGCTTACTGCTCAAAATGTCATGACACCTGAAATGTTAGTTCAACTAAACAAAGTTTCGGGTAAAGGTTTAACCAAAGATGGTAAACATATTATTTACAGCACTTCAAAATATAGTGTTGGAACAAACAGTAAAACATCAACCGTATATCAAATTCCAATTACAGGTGGAGAACCACAGGTAATAACAGATTATGCCTCTCTTTTAAACGATAAGCATATTTCACCTAATGGAATGTATAAAATTACAACCGCGGATGTTAAATTAAAAAAAATTACTGGTCAGGATTATTATAACGATGTTGCAAATTCTAACGTTATGATTATTGATGAACTTAATTATCGTCATTGGGATACTTGGGAAGATGGAGCTTATAGCCATGTAATGTATCAATCTACTTCAGATAAAAATTCTGAAAAAATTGATATTATGGGAATTGAACCATTTGACTGTCCTCAAAAACCATTTGGAGGATCTGAAGATTATATTTGGAGTCCTGATAGCAAAAGTATTTTATATGTTACAAAAAAATTAAGTGGTACAGCATATGCTACAAGTACAAATAGTGATATTTACGAATATAATCTTGCATCAAAAACTACTACAAATTTAACTGCTCCAAACAAAGGATACGACAATAGTCCGGCTTTTTCTTCGAAAGGGCAATTGGCCTGGTTACAAATGAAAAGAGATGGGTATGAAGCTGATAAGAATGACATTATTGTTAAAATTGATGGCGAAGCTGTTAATTTAACTGCAGGATGGGATGGCACTGTAAATAGTTTTATTTGGCAAGATAAAGCTGATAAAATTTACTTTGTAGCTCCTGTTTTTGGAACGGTTCAATTATTTGAAATTGAGGTTCCTTCTTCAGCTAAAAAAATAAAAGCACCAAAACAAATTACAGAAGGCCAGTTTGATGTTAATGGAATTGTTGGTCAAATAAAAAACACCCTAATTGCAAGCAGAAGAGATATGAATCATTCTGTTGAATTATATTCTATAAATCTTCGCAATGGAGAAATGACTCAAATTACTCATGAAAATGATGCAATATACAATAGCATTACTTTAGGTAAGGTTGAGAAAAGAATGACTAAAACTACGGATGGAAAAGACATGTTATCATGGGTTATTTACCCTCCAAATTTCGATCCTTCTAAAAAATATCCAACATTATTATATTGTCAAGGTGGACCTCAGGGAGCGCTTAGCCAGTTTTATTCATTCAGATGGAACTTCCAATTAATGGCTGCTAATGGTTATATAATTATTGCTCCAAATAGAAGAGGAATGTCAGGTTATGGTGTTGAATGGAATGAGCAAATAAGTAAAGATTATGGTGGTCAAAACATGCAAGATTATTTAGCAGCTATTGATGATATTTCTAAAGAATCATATGTTGATACGGATCGTTTAGGATGTATTGGTGCTAGTTATGGTGGTTATTCGGTATTTTTCTTAGCTTCAATCCATGAAGGTAGATTTAAAAGTTTTATTTCTCATGATGGAATTTTTAACTGGAGAAGTATGTATGGTACAACTGAAGAAATGTTCTTTGTAAACTGGGATATTGGTGGTGCTTATTGGGATAAAGACAATGCCGCTGCTCAAAAATCATATGAAAAATTTAATCCTGTAAATTTTGTAGATAAATGGGATACTCCTATTATGATTATTCAAGGAGGAAAAGATTTCAGAGTGCCAATTGGGCAAGGACTTGAAGCATTTCAAGCTGCGCAATTACAAGGAATAAAAAGTAAATTATTATTTTTCCCTGAAGAAAATCACTGGGTATTAGACAATCAAAATAGCCTTGTTTGGCAACGTGAGTTTTATAAATGGTTAAAAGAAACATTGTAAACATTTAAATTATATTTTAAAAAAAGCCCTTAAATATTTAAGGGCTTTTTTATTGTTATCTATTACCTGGATTAAAATCATCAGGTGCATTTTGAGGCGAATTTGGATTAGATATTAACGAGTTTGCAGCACTTGAATAAATAACCCATTCACTAACCGAAAAAACATGGTTGGGACTTACAACATCCATTTTTCTAACTGCTCTCCCATCCAAATACTCCCAATTTTTACCATTTCCATCTTCACCAATTATTCCAAAAACATCAATAGTTTCATCTAAATTATTTACTAATTCATACACATCATCTCCATTGCCTGAAATATAGGTTGACCCAATTCCTGGCATCTCACCAAAACTTGCGGCATAGCCCGTATTTGCAATAATTAAAAACGCTCCAGGAGCGATGGTTTTTCCTGTTAAGTCTATTGGGGAGCTAGAGAAAGTTGATGTTCCATTTATATATTTATTCAGTCTCCAATTTGATAAATTTATCTCGGTGTTACCTGCATTAAACAATTCAACAAAACGAGAAGATGTACTATTTTTAGGATCCGCTATTTCCGTTATCATTATTTTTGGAATTATTACAGGACACGGCTCAAAATCTTCATTAAAGTTTATATCATGAATAGATCTTAATTCTAAAAGACTTGACAAAACTCCGATAATTGAACCATGTCCTTTAGGAAACAAAGAGTTTACAAAAGTTGCATCTCCATTTGTATATACACCCAATTTTGTAATTTCTCCACAAGTTTCTAATGTTCTAATTCCATCATCACTTCCTGTAAAATTAGCAAAAGCCTTTCCCAGTTGATTTTCAATCAATTGAACATTTAAAACATTTACCAAAGTATTTTCATGCTCCTTATTTAAAACCTCAGATATTGAAATTTCTTTAGGTTTAATTTCATAATTTTCCCCACTATTGTAAATAAAATTACCCATATCACTTGATTTAATATTTGTGATTTTATTTCCAGTAGGATACCCAACTGTTAACACACCGTCATTTTCAGCCATATATAATTTGTCAAGTTTTATAAAAACCTTATCACCAATATTAAAATCCTCATAAATAGTCTCATTTTTAATTAAAACTTGAATTCCAGCTGTAGGGTTTTCAATGGCATCTTGAATAACTAGCTTTTCTTTAAAATTACCATGTTCATCACTTGATATTACAAAACCTTCAATTATATAATTATTTTCAATTCCAAATTCAACCATATCTCCATCATACATTTCTTTGACTTCTAAAATTGTAATATTTGGAGAAAAGGCATTGGAATATTCACAACGTTCATCGGTAAATTTTACATCATTCAAATCGCGTAAAAACAATTGAAAATCATCATAAAAGTTTCCAAACACTCCAATTACACTTCCCTTTCCTTTAGGTAGCAACTCATTTTTAAATTTAGAATACCCACTATTTCTAACAATAAGCTCATCAATTAAGCTGCAGTTACTATCAAAACTTTCTAATACTCGATTTACAGTTAATGTATTATCAATATTTCCATAGGACATCCCTAAATTGGAGGTTTTAAATTGAACATCTTCAATCTCAATTAACATTTCTAATAATTCTTTATTCAACTCTGAAACACTAACTTTTTTAGGAATAACTTCTGCTATTTCACATGATCTAAATATACGCTTATCAACTTCAAATGTTGAAATTCTTGTTAATTCTCCCTCTACAACCTGGCCAATTTGAATACTTCCAAAACTATAGCCAACTCCCAACCCTTTTAACTTTATATATATTTTTCTACCAACATTATATTTAGTGTATAAATTAGTCTGATCAATTGATATTTTAATGGCTGAAGTAGGATTCTCAGGTTTGTCTTGAATTGAAATAGACTTATAAATATTTCCAGATTTGTCATTTGAAACTACATATCCTTCAATAATAACATCGGTATCAATAACCGTTGCCCTGCCGAAAGTGTACATTTCTTTAACTTGTTGAATAGTGTTCGTTATACTAATTTCAGAATCTACACATTCTACTATTGGACTTGAATAATCCTGATCTTTCACACACCCAAAAAAGGTAATTATTACACAAAATATTCCTATTAATTTTATTTGTTTTTTATAATTTTTCATAGCGCTATTTTTTAAAATCTTACATAAAAATTTAGGTAGTATGATGTATCATTTCCATACCAGTATTTAGGACCAAAAATTGGTTTATCAAGTTGTTTATCTTGTTTTAGTTCTTTGTAATTTGCATTTCGAGATTGCTCGAAGCCACCAGTTTTAAAAAGCTCACCAAAAACGTTGTTAATTCCCATAAAAACACCTATATATTTAGATTTTATTTTCCATGATTTTCCTCCAACTACATTTACTAAAAAAGCATCATCAAATTTTTCCTGAATTAATAAAGAGTTTACTTGATTTTGAGTGACTTCAACTCCTGTTTTATCATCTACAAATGGAACACCATCTGTATCCAAATAGAAATTATCTGTCCTCAATAGTGGAGAAATATCTAAATAATTGTTTGATAAAAAATTTGCATTTACTTGAAACCACCAATACTTTGGATCTCTATATTCAAAACCTAATGAGTAAGCTCTTTGAGGAGTTCCAGAGACTCTATAATTTTTTAGATGAGCAATTCCAAAATTGCTATTTTCTTCGTTAAAACTTTCAGACTGCAAGTACAATTGTGGATTGTTATCATATGTAAACTGGCCAATACCAGCAACTCCTATAAGCTTAACACTTGGAATAGCTTGGTATTCAAAACTAAGTTCAGCACCAATATTCTTTTTATCAACACCAGTAATTATTTCATTTACAAAATCGGCCTGATCGCCTAATAATCCTTCAGCAAAAAAGAACGATGTTTCAATGGCATCACTAAACTTTGTATAATATGCTGTTAATCGTGATTGAATTTTTGGAGATCTAAAAATATAGCTTGCATCAGTTGATATTATTTTTTCACTTGCTAAATTGGGAGTCACATTATTATTAACTCTTGAATTTGAAAATGAAGTTCTAATTGATGGTGCATTTGAAATAACTGCTCCATTAATATTTAACAAATGGCGGCCGGTAATTTTATAGGTAACAGCTCCTTTAACACTGAAATCTAAAAAAGATTGTTTTACTCCTTTTCCAAAAGAATTTTCCGGATAAGTACCATTCTTATAAAAACCATTTCGTTGATAACTCGTATTTTTAAAATTTAATCCAACAAAATAATCTACTTTTTTCTTAGTGAATTGCAACTGAGAAAAAGCATCTATTATTGAAGCATTTATTTGATAATTATATTGAAATTTATCTCCTACTCCAACAACTCTATTTGGCTTGTTTAAATTATTTTGTTGCGCATTTCCTATGGCATACTGATCTAAATCTACAAATCCATTTCCTCCTAGTAAATCTAACATATTTCCATAATTATGAGATGTTAGATTCTTAAACGATACACTTGCATTTAGTCTAATATTGTCACTTAAATTAGCATTTAGGTTTGATTTAATTGATATTTGAAGGTCATCAACTTTATCTTCATATAAATAATATAAAGAATTGCCATTGTTTGTATTGGTCTCATATAAATTCCCCAAATTTAGCTGTCCGTCTTTAAGCAGTTTCTGTTCAGCTAAATATGCATTTGAATAATCCAAATTATCTTCAAAACGCAAATAATTACTTGGTAAATTTTTCCAATATGTAGGATCAGGATTTGGAGCATTAAAATACCCTAATCTGCCATTTCCAATATGTCCAAATTGATAAGCAATTGTAGTTTGTACTGAAGTATTTTCTTTTGTGTAAATATGACTTAGCATAATTACAGGCTCTTCAATTTCCTTAATTCTGGAGTTTCTATTATCACCTTCTTGTGTTCCCCAATAAGAATTGTACTTATAACCTTTTAAATCATAAACTTCCTGTGTATTAGGAGAAGACTTTCCTCTTCTGTTTGAAGCCGTAAAAGCGGTTAAATTGAAACTATGGTTGTTATTTAATTTCTTTTCCAAAGCTAAAAAAACAGCCCAAGCATTGTAAGAAGTACCTTCTATATAACCTTCATTAGCAAATCTTCGAGATCCCGAAACCACAAATGCCCAATCATTTTTATTTAAACCAGATGCATAGGTTCCCATCACTCTTCCATCGTAACTTTTATTTGTTGAGGACATTGAAACTTTAGTTGTTTTTCGGTAATCTGATGCCTTTGTAATAAAATTAGTCGTACCTAATATTCCACCGAAACCATGTCCTGAAGCCGCTAAACCATTTGAAAATTCTCTATTCCTAAATACATCATTTAATCCACCCCAATTACTCCATTGTGGCCTGCCGTCAAATAATTTATTCATTTCAATACCATTTATTGAAACCGTTCCATAACTTGAATCGTACCCTCGCACTTTAAACCATGCCTGACCAAAATTAAAGGCTGCCGCTCTTAAGTAAGCATCTTTTGAAGATTGAAATAGCCCTGCTATATAATCTGAATTCTGCTCATTGTCATCTAACAAATCATCATCAGTTAAGGAAATAGTACTAACATCTTGAAAATCATTCCTTAATTCGGATAAAAATAAAGTACCTAAATTAAGCTGTTCCTTTTCTAATAAATTAATAGGAAAAATCTTCTCTTCATAACCATCAATTGATAGTTTAATAATTAAATTTCCTGAAGGAATATTGTGAAGTTGAAAGTTTCCACTCTCATTGGTTTTAACAAAAATTGAAGTGTTTTCAATTTTAACCAAAACTCCATTTAATGGAGTTCTTGAAGTAATATCTACTACCTTTCCTTGAAGCGATATAGCCTCTTGAGCAGATACATTAATTGCATAGCAAAGCCACACAACAGTTATCATAACCATTATTTTCATAAGCAATTTTTTTCTAAAAATAGTAAAATTTTATTAAATCAAAAACCTCAACCTCAACACATTAAAGAAAATAAAAAAAGGTAAGCTATATAATTAAACTTACCTTTGATTGCTTTGGGACAACCTTTTTAAATACCTATTTTCCAGACTTGACTAACAATAGACTCAGTAATTTCTTCCCATTCCTCTAATAAATTAGTCCAACTTCCTTCTCCATTAATTTCTTCATATGTTTTTTTAATACCTCCATCATCATCGTCTAATTCGGCCCAACTATTAAATCCCCAAATAATAGCAACATCTCTTCCATCTCCAGCATTAAATTGATTGTCATAAACATAAATGCTGTCATCATTTTTTTTCTTATAAGCCTCTGCTATTTTTTTCATCAACGCTTTGAAACGATAATAATCACCTCGTTTTAAATCAACAATCCAAACATTTTCATATTTTGGAATAACATCATTAAACTTATAAGATAACTTATCATTATACCTCCAATATTCAGATCTTCCATATTTCTTAACATTTGGAGCTACAGTATTTGTCCAATGATCAGTATGAGCATCGTCATCAGGTCGTTTATCTAAATCTGTAAACGTACACGGTCCCATAATCCATACATACCATCCAGCTTCATTACTAGTCAATATGTTATCTAGATGAGCTTGGAACGGTCCTTCCTTGTGATATAAATCATTATGTTCTTTAACTGAATTAACAAAAGCTTTTTCCATTCCAATTTTTGGCATCATGTAGGTTATTTCAACCATAGCATACGATTTTTTCTCTTTTTCCTGTGCAATTCCTACCGATGTTAACAAAAACGCACCAATTAGCATCATTGCGAACCATTTTTTACTAGTTTTCATAATTGTTTAATATTAGTTAGTTAATAAAATTATATATCAAATTATTTGATATCGATTAAGTTTTATGAGGCTAATAAATGGGTTTGATATTCTTTAGGATTTTTCAATTTATACTTTTTAATGAGGTCAGAAATAAAACAAGCATCAAATTGAACTGCTAATATAGTGATTTTTAACTTATTATATTTTTCAATGAAAAACCTAGAATAAAAGTAGTTCGAAATATTATGATTCAATGGTTGAAAGCTATTTCATTAAAATTCACCTCTTTAAAAAACTGAAATTGTCTTCTTATATAAATCAATTCTAAACTATAATCTTATGTGATTCCGTTAGTAATATTATTTAAATTTGATACTACAAAAAAAATTCTATTACCAAATAGATTTAATATTTCCATGTAACAACATGTAATAGATTAATTCAACACAAACAAAAAACAAAAAACAAATGAAATTATTAAAAATTGCTTTATTATTGACCTTGACTTTACTTTTAAATAGCTGCGCCTCTAGTTACAAAATTATTGACCCAACACATTTAAATTATAATTCAAAAAATGAAAACCAAGGAGTTACTCTCGAGTACAAATACAATTTATTAGATAAAAAATATGAGAAGAAAGAAAACAAGAATGGAATAAGGCTAGTAGCAATTAAAATCAAAAACAATTCAGAAAGAGATTTAATTTTTGGTAAAGATATATTGCTAACAAATTCTTATGGAAAGCAAATTTCAATTTATGAAAACACAAGAACAGTAAAAATGCTGAAGCAAAAACCTGCGTCATATTTATTATATTTATTGTTAACCCCTATGAATTTATATACTTCCACCACAAATTCCCGCGGAATGCAAGAAACCACAAGTTCTACTCCAATTGGTTTAGTAGTAGGTCCAGGGTTAGCTGCTGGAAATATTATAACAGCAAGTTCATCCAACAAAAGATTTGAAACTGAAGTTATGAAATTTAATATTCTTGGACAAACCATAAAAAAAGGAGAAACATCTTATGGATTAATTGGAATTATATCAGATAATTTTGACTACTTAAAATTAAAAATTGAATAATTTAAATAAAATATTTAGATTAGAATTAAAGTCTCTTTCGACTAATTATACTAACAAGAAAATTTTAAAATTCCTTTAATACCTAAAAGAACCTATAACTATTTATCAGGTTCTTTTTTTGGCTCAAACTTTGTTAGTAGATTTGCATCAAATAAATCTAAAGCATGAAAGAATATTCCTTAATTATCCTATTTATATTTTTTATTTCAAATACAGTTTTTGGTCAAAAACAAAGTTTTCAGATAAAAACCATTGCGTTTTACAATCTTGAAAATCTTTTTGACACCATTAATGACCCTAATAAAAATGATGAGGCAAGTCCAATGATGTCTATTAAAAAGAATAGATCATATGTATATAATAAAAAATTAAACAATATGGCAAAAGTTCTTTCTGAAATAGGTGTAAAAGAAGCTAAAAACACGGCGGTAATTATTGGTGTTTCTGAAGTTGAAAACCGAAAGGTACTTGAAGATCTTGTAAACACTAATTATTTGAAAGATAAACATTATGGAATTATTCAATATGATTCTCCAGATGAAAGAGGAATTGATGTCGCCTTATTGTATCAAGAAAATCATTTTAGACCAACACATCACGAAACTTTTGAATTGAAATTATGGGATGAAAATGGAATACGTATTTACACTCGTGACCAATTATTAGTAACTGGGTATTTAGATGATGAATTAATCCATGTTATTGTTAATCATTGGCCATCAAGACGAGGTGGGGAAGAGAATAGCCGTTCAAAAAGAGAAAAAGCAGCTTACTTAAATACTCAAATTATTGAAAAAATTAAATTGAGTGACCCTAATCCTAAAATTATTATGATGGGTGATTTAAATGATGATCCTACTAATTCAAGTCTTAAAACTGTACTAAAAACAAAGGCAAAAAAGGCTAATGTTAAAGATGGAGATATTTATAATCCGATGGAAGACATGTTCAGAAGAGGGCAAAACACCTTAGTTTACAGAGATAATATTAATTTATTTGATCAAATAATGTTCACCTCTCCACTTTTGACAACAAACAAAGATTATTCTACTTACAAAATGTATAAAACCAATATTTTTAACCCACAATATTTAACTACTCAAACAGGAAAATATAAAGGGTATCCTTACAGAAGTTTTGCTGGGAATAGATTTATTGGAGGATATAGCGACCATTATCCTGTATATATGTATTTGATAAAAGAAGATTAAATAACAACACCTACCTCTGAATTAAAAAATAGGATGATTGATTGTTTTCTTCAATTATAAAACAGAATATCAAAAGCTTTTTGTGAATTTAAAAATGAAATTTTTACCTTAGTGTAAAAATTGATTTGAAAGCTCTATTTTCTAACATAATAGTAGTAATAATTTCGTTAAATACAACTTTTATCTTTTCACAGGAATGGAAAAATTTAACTTGTTACCAAAAGGAAACTGGGCACACAACATTGCAAGATGGTTGCTGGTTAAAAAAAGATAGAAAAAGGCAAAATGCAGTATGGCAACAAGCTAATACTTTCAATCTTACTTTAGTGCATGGTAACAGAAAGTATACCTCCATTAGTCAAATAAAAGATTTTTATTTGTGGTTTGATAGTGAAAGAAAAAAACAAGGTCATGAAATTAAGGGTATTGGAATTGCAGCAATTGCGGCGTCTCAGCTTTCAAAAGTAGATATTTGGTTTATACGCTGTTTTATAGTAAGAAATAAAGAAGTAGTCAACTTTGTTCATGAAGGATCTGATAAAGTTTTTGAATTTGCCTTCCCGTTATTAAATAAAATCTATTTTTCTAAGAAAATAATTAAAGGAAATGAAGCGATAAACTGGAGTTTAAAATATGGTGAAATTGAGCAATGCGAAATATTAGAACCTCTGTATCAGAATTTATCTCCAAGAGCGCTTCAAAAGCTTAACAAAATGGCAAAAGGAAAAGGTATATTTAAACTAGGAGTTCCACATAGATTAAAATATGAAGGAAGAATAGAAGATTGTCAAACTAGATTTGAACATGCAACAACTAAATTACTTTCATTCTATTTGGATAATCATACGTAATTAAAAAATTAAAAAGCAACTAGGTTCTCAAGCTGTTCCACCAAATTTCAAGCCATTAGTTTTTTCTATTCTTCGTTTAAATCTTTTAGCATTAATTGCAAAGAAGTATAACCATTCCAATGGTTTTCATCAATATTAAAAGCTGCTTTAAAAGAAGCTCCATTTTTTGTTAATTCATGCTTATTTCCCATGCTAAAACCAATAGCATTATAGGTTTTTTGGTTTGTTCCTTCAAAAATATTTAATTTTAAATGAGTTTCATCGGCACCTACTTTTTTACCATATCCATTATCTCTTAATCCACATGCCATAAAAGTAGGTTTCATATTTTGAGGCCCAAAAGGTTCTAACTGTTTAATTATTCGATAAAACTTTGGGGTAACTTCAGATAAACTAATTTCAGCATCAATAGTAATTTCAGGTGTTCTCAGTTCTTCTGGAAGTGTGTTTTTTACTACTTCTTCAAATTTATTTTTGAAATTTTGATAATTTTCTTCCTTTATAGTTAATCCAGCAGCATATTTATGACCTCCAAACTGTTCAATAAATTCAGAACAAGCTTCTAAAGCATTATACACATCAAATCCTTTAACAGAACGAGCTGAAGCTGCTAATTTATCACCACTTTTTGTAAAAACTAAGGTTGGCTTGTAGTAAGTTTCAATCAATCTAGAAGCCACAATACCAATAACACCTTTATGCCAAGTTTCAGCATAAACAACCGTTGAAAATTTTTGTTGTTCATTATTTTCTTCAATCTGTTGTAAAGCTTCCTTGGTTATGGTTTTATCTAGTTCTTTTCTGTCTGTATTATTTTGTTCAATTTCAGCTGCAAAGTTCACTGCAGTTTCTAAATCCATTTCCGTTAATAATTCAACAGCATAATTTCCGTGTTTTATTCTACCTGCAGCATTGATTCTTGGGGCAATTGTAAAAACAACATCAGTAATTGTAAAAATTTCTCTTTTCACTTGTTGAATCATTGCTTTAATTCCAGTTCTTGGATTATTATTAATTACTTGTAAACCGAAATACGCTAAAATTCTATTTTCTCCAGTAACAGGAACAATATCTGCGGCAATTGCTGTAGCCACCAAATCTAAATATTCAGTTAAATCTTCAATAGTTTGATTTCTATTTGAAGCAATGGCCTGAATTAATTTAAATCCAACTCCACAACCACATAATTCTTTATATGGATATTCACAATCATCTCTTTTTGGATCTAAAACGGCAATAGCATCAGGAATTTTATCTCCAGGTCTGTGATGATCACAAATAATAAAATCTATTCCTTTTTCTTTGGCGTATTTAACCTTGTCAATTGCTTTTATACCACAATCCAATGCAATAATTAAACTAAAACCGTTGTCTTCAGCAAAATCAATCCCTATAAAAGACACTCCATATCCTTCCTTATATCTATCTGGAATATAAGTTGCAATATTTGGGTGCAATGTTTTCAAATAAGAGGACATTAATGAAACCGAAGTTGTTCCATCAACATCATAATCACCATAAACTAAAATGTTTTCACCGTTCTCAATGGCTTGTTCAATACGCACCACTGCTTTATCCATATCTTTCATTAAATATGGATCGTGTAAATCACTTAAATTTGGCCTAAAAAACGCTTTAGCCTGATCAAAAGAATGAATACCACGTTGAACTAAAAGTTTAGCCAACGTGTTTTCAACTCCTAATTCTTGAGCTAATTTAGTTGTAATTTCTTGATCTACTTCAGGCTTCAATTTCCAGCGCATAGCGTAAGTTTTTGCCCAAAAGTAATGAAATTATTTTATTGCTCTATGTATATAATTTCAGTAGTAACATCAGAAAATTTACGGAACATTTCCATAACTCCACAATAACGCTCTACTGAAAGATTTACAGTTTTTTCAATTTTATCTTTTTTAAAATCGCTACCATAAAACCTATAAATTACGTGTACCTTATCATAATATTTAGGATGCTCATCTGTTAGATTTGCTTCAACTTCAATTTTAAAATCATCAACTTCTGCACGCATTTTTTTTAATAGTGATGCAACATCCATTGCCGAACAACCAGCCAATGCAGTCAACATCATTGCCTTTGGGCGTAATCCTTTTCCTTGTCCACCAACTTCTTCAGCAGCATCAATCATTACATTTCCTTCAGGAGCAACAGATTCAAAAAGCATATTCCCTTTCCAGCTAACTTCTATTTTATTTGTCATATTTGGTTTTATTTTTTAATTCTTCAAATTTAAAAGAAAAATAGTCTCTTTACAGTAACAATCTTTACAATTTATGCTCATAAAATTAGAGCCAAGAAAAAAAACTTATCTTTTTTGTGATTTTCTGAACTGTTTAAATACTAATTAAGTGTAAATCATTTTTAAATGCAGCAAAAAAAAGAATTTATTTCAGCCATTAAAGAAAACGAAGGGATACTGTTTAAGATAACTTCAATTTATTGTGCTAATAAAGAAGATCAAAAGGATTTGTATCAAGAGATAGTGTATCAATTATGGAAATCATTTCCTTCGTTTAGGAACGATTCTAAAATTAGTACTTGGATGTATAGAATAGCGCTAAATACTTCCATTACGCATTTAAAAAAGGAAAAAAGAAATGGTACCAAACTGGAACTAGATCAAATTATTGAATACAAAATTGATCATAAAGACACTTTAATAGAGGAGCGTATTAAAATAATGTATGCTCATATTAAAAACTTAAACAGTATTGAAAAAGGAATTATTCTACTTTTTTTGGAAGGTAAAAGTTATGATGAGATTGCAACCATCACAGGTTTTTCAAATACAAATGTTGGAACTCGACTAGGTAGAATTAAACAAAAACTAAAAAATGAAATTAAAAAATAACAGCATATGGACTTAGAAGAAATGAAAAATGCCTGGGGAGATATGTCTAATGAAATAGACAAACAAAAAAAATTAACAGATAAATTAATTATGATGATGACACAGGAGAAATACAATAAATCATTGAAAAAAATATCAGTTCCTGAAACTATTGGAACAGTTATATGTTTTATAATGGTTTTAATTATCCTTTTCAACTTTGAAAAGCTTGACACATGGTATCTTCAATTAAGTGGATTAATAACACTCGCAATACTTATAGTTTTACCAATTCTTTCTTTAAGATCTATTAAAAAAATGAATTCCATTAATATTTCTAAGAACAATATTAAACAAACTATGTTAGAATTCAACAAAGGAAAACAACAATTTAAATTAGCACAAAAATTAGGATTTTATATGGGATTTGTAATGTTAATAGTAAGCTTACCAGTAGCAAGTAAATTAATTAGTAATAAGGATTTATTTTTAGAAGAAAAGGTATGGCTATGGTATATTCCTTTCGGTTTTTTATTTTTATATATTTTTGCGAAAATTGTGTTTAAATATTATAAAAGATTAACCACAGATGCTGAAAATTTATTAAAGAACCTTGAAGATTAAAAACTTCAAAATAAAAATAATACAAACTAGATAAAATCAAAAAAATCACAATTTTAAGTAACAATTGAATTACTTCTGATACTAATAAATAAAACAGTTCTTATTCTTTATTAAAAGGCTAATAATTAGTATCTTCGATAACTTCTTAAAATTGTGAAACTATGGAAACTTTTTTTGAAGGGATGACCTCCCTTGAACAGACTTATTGGATAATAGCTCTACTAGGTTCTGCTGCCTTTTTAGTCATTTTTATTTTAACATTTATAGGCGGTGGTGATTCCGATATGGAAGCAGATGCTGCTGAATTTGAAGCAGATGATGGAGGAGTTGGATTTCAGTTTTTCACTTTTAAAAATGTAGTTGCATTTTTTACCATATTTGGATGGAGCGGAATTACCTGTTTAGACAATGATTTATCAACTGGAGTAACACTTGTTATATCAACTATTGCAGGGTTAATAATGATGGTATTAACTACATTATTGTTTTATTGGATGCACAAATTAGCTGAATCTGGAACTTTACAAATGAAAAATGCCGTTGGAGTAATTGGTGAAGTGTATTTACCAATTGGAGCTGAACGCTCTAAAATGGGAAAAATTCAAATTAAAGTTCAAGGAAGTTTACGAGAATTAGAAGCTATAACCGATGAAACAGAAGAATTAAAAACGGGTTCAATGGTGAAGGTTACCGAAATTGTTAGCGCCGAAATCCTATTAGTAGAAAAATTATCTAAATAAAAATAACTATGAATTTATTATCAGTATTATTACCATTACAATCTGCCCCTACCGGTGTTTATCTAGTTGGAGCAGTAATATTTATTATTGTGGTCTTCTTCTTTTCAATGATAAGAAGATACAAACGTTGTCCTTCTGACAGAATTTTAGTAGTCTATGGAAAAACAGGTGGTGGCAAATCAGCCAAATGTATTCATGGTGGTGCCGCATTTATTTGGCCAATAATTCAGGATTATGAATTTTTGGATTTGACTCCAATGTCAATTGAAGTTAACTTAACAAATGCCTTAAGTAAACAAAATATTCGTGTAAATGTACCTTCGCGTTTTACAATTGGTATATCAACAGAACCAAGTGTTATGCAAAATGCTGCAGAACGTTTATTAGGTTTGCATTTAGACGCTGTACAAGATTTGGCACAAGAAATTATTTTTGGACAGCTTCGTTTGGTGGTTGCATCTATGGATATTGAGGAAATTAACTCGGACAGAGATAAATTTTTATCACATATTACACACAGTGTTGAAGCTGAATTGAAAAAAGTTGGTTTAAAATTAATCAACGTAAATATCACTGATATCCATGATGAATCAGGTTATATTCAAGCATTAGGTAAGGAAGCTGCTGCAAAAGCAATTAACGAAGCAATAGTTACAGTTGCTCAAAAAGATAGAGATGGTGCAATTGGCTCAGCCAATGCCGTACAAGATCAACGTATTCAAGTGGCTGCTGCAGATGCAAATGCTGTTGAAGGAGAAAATACTGCAAAAGTTCAAATTGCAAATTCAAATGCAGATAGAAGATCACGTGAAGCTGAAGCAGAAAGAATTGCTAATGCTGCTGAAAAAGTACAAGCTGCAAAGGCTTTAGAAGAAGCTTATGCTGCTGAAAAATTAGCTGAAGAAGCTAGAGCAAAACGCAAGGAAGCAGAACAATTAGCTGACATTGTTGTACCTGCTCAAATTGACAAGCAAAAAGTAGAAATTGATGCTGAAGCAGAAGCAGAACAAATAAGACGTATTGCTAAAGGGGAAGCAGATGCAATATTTATGAAAAAAGAAGCTGAGGCAAAAGGTATTTTTGAAGTATTGACTAAACAAGCTCAAGGTTTAGATCAAATAGTAAAAGCAGCAGGTGATGATGCTCAAAACGCCGCTTTATTATTAATTGCTGATAAATTACCTGAATTAGTCAAAACACAAGCTGAAGCAATTAAAAATATTAAAATTGATAAAGTTACTGTTTGGGAAAATGGTAGTGGAAAAGATGGAAAAACATCAACTTCAAACTTTATTTCAGGAATGTATAAATCTGTTCCTCCATTACAGGAAATGTTTAACATGGCAGGTATGGAGTTACCAAAGTATTTAAAAGGTGAAAATGTTGAAGATATAACAGACACTAAACCAGTTATTGATCCTACTATAGAAGATAAATAATCAATAAAACTTTTTGAAAAAATTAAAAACTACTGTTTTAACATCGTTAGAACAGTAGTTTTTTTATACTTAAATTTTGATTAATTTCACCTAGCTTAACTTAAAGTTAAACAAAATGAAAAAGCAATTTCTAACCATTTTTCTTATTAGCTCATTATTTTATTCCTGTATTATGACTACAACATCTGAATCCATTGAAAAATGGAAAAATGAAATACTTCAAACAGAACAAGATTTTGCCGAATTAGTTCAAAAAGAAGGTATCAATAAAGCTTTTTTGAAATATGCCTCTGAAAAGGCAGTATTAATGAGAAATAATTCCCTTATTATTGGAAAAACAGCTATTAAAAATCATTTTGAAAATCAAGCAACCGAAAACAAAAAAGTAAGCCTCTCTTGGAAACCTGATTTTGTAGATGTTTCTAATTCTGGAGATTTGGGTTATACCTATGGAAAATATATTTATTCCTATGTTGACAATGATGGAAAAACAATAAAAACTGAGGGGATCTTTCACTCTGTTTGGAAGCGTCAGGAAGATGGTTCTTGGAAATTTGTTTGGGATTAATACCAACTTATTCCTTTTCATCACAATAGGTAGGAGCATAAATAAAAAGAGGATTTACTTACTAAGAAATCCTCTCTTTATTACTAAAATTTATTCATTATATTTGATTGACATTTTCAAAAAATATAATCAACTAGGTTAATTTTTTACTGGAACCATCCAATAAGAATAACTATAAGATTGATAAGGCAACCTATATTGTTCTAACGGAGGTGTACCCCAGCTATTAATACTTCCTAAACCTTGTTGAAAGCCATCTATATTTACAAATACTTCTTTTCTTGGTGTTAATTCTCCTGCATGCTTTTGCGTTTTTTCCATACCAGAATCCAAATCTTCTCTACTAAAATTAAGTGCGGAAACATTTAGTAATTTCTCTCCATAAATTTTTAACCCAGAGCCATCATTTCTCGTAAACTCAACCCATCTTACATCTAGTTTATTTCCTGTTTCCTGGGGCCTGATATATGGAAAATACTGATCGGAAATACTTCCTTCATACAAACCTACTTTGGCAGCATGTTGTCTATCTGCATAAGATTCAAATGGCCCTTTTCCATACCATTCAATGGTTTTAAATTCTTTAGGTAATACTAATTCATTACCAAATTTGTAAAAATTAGAATGTTCACCTTTTACAGCTTCAAAATTATTTTCAACTTCAACAATTCCATTTCCATCAATTGTAAATATTTGACTTAAAACAGCATCTCCTTTAAAAATTTCCTTCTTAAAACTAATTGAAATTTTATTTTTGGAAATTTTCTTAATCTTCATTTTAACATCTTTTATTTTTGCGACGTGTTTCCACTCTGAAAATTTCTTTTGAGAGCGAGCTCCAAAGTCATTATCAACCGGGGCTCTCCAAAAATTCACTTGAGGACCTTCTTCAACCAATGGTTTCCCATCAAAAATAAACTTAGAAAGTTCACCAGTATTTTTATCAAAACTAATATTGAAATTTGCTCCGTAAACATCAATTATATCCTTATTAACTCTGTAATTTACTTCTTCAGTAGCTTCATTAGGAGCATTAACATCTATGTTTTTTAATTGAAATTGCTCATATCCTATTTCATACCCAGCATCTAATAAAGGCTCTTCATTTTTTAGTAAAGCTTTCACATTTAAGAAATATTCAACACCCGATTTAAATTTGGAAGTAAATGGAATTTTAATGGATTTAATTTGTTGTGGATTTACATTGATATCGTTCAAAACACCATTTTCAACAACAACACCATCAGCAATAATTTCCCAATTCAGTTTGTAATTAGCTAAATCTCTAAAGAAATACCAGTTTTTAATATCAATGATTCCCTTTTTAAGGTCGTTTTCATAAAACTTAATATTTTGCTGTATATGCTTCACTTCATAAATATGTGGATTTGGTTTTCTATCAGGCTGTACCAATCCATTATTTAAAAAGTTATTTGAACTTGGTACATCTTCAGGTCCAAAATCACCTCCATACGCAAATATTTCTTTTCCGTTTTTAATAGTTTTTAACCCTTGATCAACAAAATCCCATATAAATCCACCTTGTAGTTTTTCATACTTTTCAAACAAATCCCAATATTCCTTAAAGCCTCCCATGCTATTACCCATAGCATGTGCATACTCACATTGAATCAAAGATTTTTCCCAAGCATCATTTTCAGCATATTCTTTTATATGTTTAGGTGTTGCATACATTGGAACATACAAATCGGAATTCCATTCTAACCCAGCTCTTTCATACTGAACTGGCCTTGTTTCATCCATCTTTTTCGCCAATAAATAAGTATTGTAGAAATTGTATCCGTTACCCGCTTCATTTCCTAAAGACCAAATTATGATGGAAGGATGGTTTTTATCACGTTCAATCATTCGCTCTGTTCTGTCTAAATGTGCATTCAACCAAGCTGGATTATTGGCTAAAGTTCTTGCCAAATTATAACCCATACCATGTGACTCAATATTAGCTTCATCAATAACATAAATACCATACTCATCGCATAGTTCATACCAATAAGGATCATTTGGATAATGACAAGTTCGCACTGCATTTATATTGTATTGCTTAAACAATTGTACATCTTTTAACATTTCTTCTTTAGATACAACATGTCCATTATCTGCATTGTGTTCATGCCTGTTCACTCCTTTAAATAAAATAGGTTTTCCATTTATTAAATAGCGTCCATTTTTCACTTCAGAAGTACGGAAGCCAATTTTTCTTGAAATAGCTTCTAAAATTTTTCCTTTTTTATTTTTTATTACAATATTCAAATTATATAATTCAGGAATTTCAGCTGACCAGTTTTTTACATTTGAAATTGTTTTATTAAAGTTTAAACTTTCTTTGTTTTCTGAAGTTATCTCATAATTTAAAGACGATGTATAAATCGTTTCACTATTCTTCGAAATTTCAACAGAAACACTTCCTTTTTGCTTTTTAGATGCAACACTGCTCAACACAATATCTAAATCAAATGTTCCATTTTTAAAATCATTAGTTAATCCAGCTTTTGCAAAATAATCTGCTAAATGAACTTTTGGACGCGCATAAAAATACACATCTCTTTCAATACCAGAAATTCTCCAAAAATCCTGACATTCTAAATAACTCCCATCACTCCAACGGTAAACTTCTAAAGCAATATTGTTTTTTCCAGGCTTTACAAAATTGGTAACATTAAATTCAGCCGGTAATTTAGAACCTTGACTATATCCAACCTTTTCACCATTTATCCAGATATAAAAAGCTGATTTTACGGCTCCTAAATGGATAAACAATTCTTTTCCATCCCAATTTAATGGCACTTCAAATGACCTTTTATAAGAACCTACTGGATTGTATCCATCTGGAATATCAGGAGGGTTTGGATTCGTAACAGCAAAAGGATATTCGGTATTTGTATAAATTGGAATTCCATACCCTTCAACTTCCCAGTTTGCAGGAACTTTTATATCATTCCAACCACTTGTATCATAGTTTTTTTTATAAAATTCTGTTGGTCTTTGTTCGGGACTTTTAACCCAATTGAATTTCCAAATACCATTTAACATTAAATAATTTGACGCTTTAGAAATATCATTTTCATAAGCCAACTCTTTAGATTCAAAAGCGAAAAATGATGCTCTTGCAGGTAATTTATTTTCAGAAATAACAGCAGGGTTTTCAATTACAGGATCTAAAGTTTGAGCCTTTAATAACGGTGCTGATATTACTAGAATAATAACATACTGAATACTGCTTAAAATATATTTTTTCATATAAATGATATTGAAATTAATTCTTAACTCTTTTTGCTTTTACAAACTTATCTTTCCCGTTGGTTAACCATTCCAACGTAAATTTTACAAATGCATTTTCTTTGTATTCATCTTTCTCGAAAAACAATCCTATTTCACCATTTTCAAGAATACTCATTGAAGAGTAAGCTGAACCTCCTGTATAAATTGTTTTTCCTTTAGACCATGTTTTTCCTTCATCATAGCTTATTTTGACAGTCATATTATTTCTACTATTCTTATCATTTGCATTTGAAAATAACAATCTATTTTTATCTGAACCATCTTTTATAGAGGTGTATCGAATTATACTAGCATTACAACGTGGATCAATAAGCGTCGAGTCGGCTTTACTTTCCCATGTTTTCCCTTCATCTTTTGAAGTATGTATAAATCTATATCTTCCATCATTTATTCTACTATTAATCATCCAGGTTCCATCAACCAATTCAATAATTTTAGATTCATTTGCTGGTTTAATGGATGTTTCAATTAAACTCCAAGATTTACCATGATCATCACTTTGAAATACATGAAGACCATTTTTAAGGTTTACTAAGGTATGAACCAATTTTCCTGAATGGGTTTGAATTCCTCTTCCTGAAGTTATAAATTTAAAATCTTTGTGCCATTCAGGTTTACTTATTTGAGAAGTAATGTCTTTTGGTTTACTCCATGTTTTTCCATTATCCTTGCTACTTATAACACGTAAATAAAAAATATCCAATTCTTTATCTAAATCCATATAATTGAAGAACAAGAAAATTTCTTTTGAAACCTCATCAACAATCATAGAAGGATCCGAAGCTGATTTTCCAAGAGGATAATCAACAATTGTTTCCATTTTCGACCAATTTTCACCATTATCTTTACTACGTCTTATCACAATATTAATATCCTTGCTCCATTTTAAATCTCCACATGAAGGAACACGCTCATCAATGGCGGCAATTAAATCTCCATTAGGTGCAGTCACAATAGCTGGTATTCTATAACAGGAAACTCCTTCTTTCATAGATGAATTAAACAAATCGACAAATTCAATAGAAGTATCTTTTGTTTGAAGATTAATATCTTGGGAATGCATGTTAGAAAACACGCATAAAAAAAGTATGGCTATTATATTTTTCATTTTCACTGTTAGATTAAACATTTAAATATTAACGTATAAGAAACGTAAACATAGAATGAATCCTTAAAAATAAAAAATAATTTCGACAATAAACGTAACAATTACGTTTAATAACCGTTTTAACGTATTTTAAGACTCCAATTTTAAAAGAATAGTATTTATGAAGGTGAAAAACCTAATATAATTTTTTAAAATAACTGCTCAATCATATTAGCAACACCATCATTTTTATTGGTATCTGTAACTTTATCAGCAATTGCTAAAACCTCATCATTCGCATTTGAAACAGCAACTCCTAACCCTACAGATTTTAACATTTCAATATCATTGTAATTGTCTCCAAAAGCAACTACGCTTTTCATTGAAATCATAGGAAAACATTTATCCAATAACACTTCTATAGCCGTTTTTTTAGAAATTGATTTGTGTGAAATTTCAATATATGTAGGCTTTGATCGATACAACATAATTTCATTTGAATGCTCTTTCTCTAAAGATTTGTATAATATGTCAATCTCCGCTTGATCACCCATACACATAATTTTATGTGCTCCTTTGTTTTCACTTTTCCATTGAGACAAAACTTCAATATTCGATTTTACAGTTGGAACTACTTTGGTATTATTTGCTTCCCTGTTTGCCCAATAATCCATTGACGGAACATACCATTCATCAGCATAATATAAGCTTAAATGAATTTCAGTAGTAACGCACTTATTAATTATTACTTCCAAAATATCATTATGAATAAATGTAGAGTGTAAAATTTTATCATTATCTATAACCAAACCACCATTATAGGCAATTAAAGGAGTTGCAGTATTCCCAAATTCGTTTTGTAAATGCCTCATTGCTTTTGGCATTCTTGAAGAAATAAGTACAAATGGCAATGGAGCTATTCGTTGTACCTGTTCAATAGTTTTTTTAGATAATTCTCTGTCTTTGTTTAAAAGCGTACCATCAATATCGGTACAAATTAATTTATAACTCATCCTACATTTTTTAATCAGCTGCAAAAGTAAGCAATCTATTCTTTAAAATATATTCAAAACTAGACTTTTACAATTCCATACCCTTCTGATATACTGCCAATTAGCCTCTCCTTTATAGAAATTAGTTTATTAAAACAATTCAACTACCTTTGCGCCACTTATTTAGAACACATGAAATTCACAGATTTAGGAATTATTGACCCTATCCTGAAAGCAATTCAGGACGAAGGATACACACACCCAACACCAATTCAGGAACAATCAATTCCAATATTATTGGATAGAAAAGACTTACTAGGTTGTGCACAAACCGGTACAGGAAAAACAGCTGCTTTTACGATTCCAATTTTACAACACATATATAATGGTATAGATAACCAAAAAGGAAAACGAAAAATAAAATCACTTATAGTTACACCTACTAGAGAACTTGCTATTCAAATTGGTGAAAATATTACTGGATATGCAAAATATACTGGAATAAAAAATGTAGTGATTTTTGGAGGTGTAAAACAAGGTGGGCAAACTGATGCCCTAAGAAGAGGTGCTGATATTCTTGTTGCAACTCCGGGACGATTATTAGATTTAATTTCTCAAGGATATATTACTTTAAAAGATGTAAAATATTTTGTATTAGATGAAGCTGATCAAATGTTAGATATGGGCTTTATTCATGATATTAAAAAGATTATTGCCAAATTACCTGCAAAAAGACAATCACTCTTCTTTTCTGCTACCATGCCATCATCTATTGTTGAGCTATCAGGAAAAATTTTAGGAAAACCTGAAAAAGTAACAATAAAACCAAAGCAAGCAACAGCAGAAAAAGTTGAGCAAGCAATTTATTTTGTGAGCAAACCAAATAAATCTAAATTGCTAATTCATTTATTAGAAACAAACCCAGTATCATCTGTTTTGGTATTTTCAAGAACTAAACATGGTGCTGATAAGATTGTTAGAAAACTTAATAAAGCAAATATAAAATCAGCCGCAATTCATGGAAATAAATCTCAAGGAGCACGTCAAAGAGCTTTAGGGAATTTCAAAAAAGGTGAGCTAAATGTTTTAATTGCAACCGATATCGCTGCAAGAGGAATTGATGTTGAAGAATTATCATTAGTTGTTAATTACGATCTTCCAAATATCCCGGAAACTTACGTTCACCGTATTGGAAGAACTGGAAGAGCAAAAGCAAGTGGAATTGCCTTATCATTCTGTAATGCTGAAGAAAAAGCATATTTAAAAGATATTCAGAAGTTAATTAATCAACAAATTCCAGTAATTTCAGAGCACCCATTTATTGACGATGGTATTGAAGAAGCTCCAATTCCTAAAACCACAAAAAATCAACGTAAAAAAACACAGCGTAGAACGGAGAATAAACCCAAGAACACTCAAAAACAAAACAGTCCTAAACAAAACAAACCAAAATCAAAAAGACGTAGGTATTAACCTATTTGTTGTTAGGTAATGAATTAAATATTTGCCTCTTTTTTTCTAACCACATTTCAAAATCTTCAGGTGTTTTAACTAATTCCTGCATTTTTTTCATGGCATTTAAATGTGGTTTGTCATTTATTTTAAACATTTCTATTCCATGATCTTTACTCATTTTTGCAATTGCTTCAAAAGTATCAGCATAAGATTCTTTATCACACGCACCTCCTAATTGTCTACAAGTCATTGTTTTCATAATTATTAATTTTAAGTTAATACTTCTTTATGGTCATCAATTTAAATCACTTCAATATAACAATAATTTAGGTAACTTTTAGTTTCAAAAGGATAAACGAACAGATTACATTTGGTATATTTGATTCAAATTCAATCCTATAAAAAATACTACTAATTACAAAAACCAACTTATTTATTTCTCAATCAAACTTTTTAAAATATGAAAAAAATAGTAGTGCTATTAATTGGTTTAATGTTATTTTCTTGCGTTAAAAAAGAAGCAAATGAAAAATTAGCATTAGACAGTTTTACTGAACAAGATCTGGAAAGACATGCCAAAATTTTAGCTTCAGATGACTTTTTAGGTAGAAAACCTTTTACTGAAGGAGAAACAAAAACAATTAATTATTTAAAAGATGAATTCACCAAAATTGGTTTAAAAAGTTCTTTTCAGGAAGTTCCTTTAGTTCAAGTAACTGGAGAGCCAGCTGAAAAACTAACAATTACTAAAAATAATAAATCGTTAGAATTGTCTTTAAATGATGATTTTGTTGCTTTTTCAAGAGTTCAAGAAGAAGTTGTTGGAATTGATGCTTCCGAATTAGTTTTTGCTGGATATGGAATTATTGCTCCTGAATATAACTGGAATGATTATAAAGATATTGATGTAAAAGGCAAAACTGTTGTTGTAATAGTTAATGACCCTGGAATTACAACTGGAAATCCTGATTTTTTTAAAGGAAACACAATGACTTACTATGGACGCTGGACTTATAAATACGAAGAAGCCGCGCGACAAGGTGCAAAAGGATGTATCATTATTCATGATGATAAAGGTGCAGGATATAATTTTAGTGTTGTAAGAAATGGTGCAACGTTTCCAAAATTATATTTACAACCAAAAGATGGCTATAAAAACCGATGTGAAATTGAAGGTTGGATTACAACTTCAGCTGCAAATCAACTTTTCTCTTTTTGTGAAGCTGATGCAGATTTAATTGAGGAAGCTGCAACAAAAAACCATACTTCTCAATCATTAGAAGCTCAAGCAACAACTTCAATAAAACAATCATTTATTTCAAAAAAATCGAATAATGTTTTAGGTTATTTAGAAGGATCTGACAAGAAAGATGAGTTGATCATTTTTTCAGCACATTGGGATTGTTTTGGGATTGGACCTAAAGTAAATGGCGACTCTATTTATAATGGAGCCATAGATAATGGAACATCTCTAGCATGGATGCTTGAGACTGCTGAAGCCTTTAAAAAATTAAAGAAAACCCAATCGAGATCTATTTTATTTTTTGCTCCTACAGCTGAAGAAGCTGGATTATTGGGATCAGCTTATTACGTAGAAAATCCTGTCTATCCTTTAGCAAAAACGGTGGCTGTTTTTAATAACGATTTAATGTTCCCTTATGGAAAAACGAAAGATGTTATGGTTACAGGGTTTGGCCAATCTGATCTTGATGATTTATTAGAAATTGAAGCAAAAAAACAAGATAGATATTTATTACCTGATCCAAATTCACACACTGGTATGTTCTTTAGATCAGATCATTTTAGTTTTGCCAAAGTTGGAATTCCAGCTTTATTTGCCAGAAGCTACCATGATCATTATGAAAACGGTAAAGAATGGATGCGCGCTAAAGAAAAAGATTATTTATCGAATAAATATCATAAAACAACTGATGAAATTGAAGATGACTGGGATTATTCTGGAGTAGTTTTAGATAGTAAATTACTCTTCAATTTATCTTATAATTTAAGTAATTCTGATGCGTATCCCCAGTGGAAAGAAACCTCAGAATTCAAGAATGTAAAAAGATAGCAACAAAATAATATTATCTTATTTGTAAAAAAAGACAACTCAAATTGAGTTGTCTTTTTTTTTCTCATTTCAAAAAGAATCTTTTTATAGCTTAATTATTTTAAAAAATTCCTGGAATCCCCGGAAGCTGTCCTACCAAGGCCAATGAAACTATACAAACAATAAACATAGCTCCAGGAATAATTAGTTTTTCTTTCCATGATAATTCTTTGGCTCTTTCTTTATCTCCAATTAGTCCAAGATTATCAAGTAACATAGTAAATGCCCAACCAAATACGGGGTTTACAAATGCACAGGCAAAAATACAAGTCCCAGCACTTAAAGAATCTTTATGTTTTCTAACCATTTGCATACCAGCTTCAAGTAATGGCAAAAATACACCAACTATTAAAGCTATTCTTAGCACTGGTTCCCACATTGCCAAATCCATAGGATATCCAAATATCGAAGCTAAAACACATAAAATTGCGGTTAGAATTGCACCTCCTGGTATTGGACGTTTAGCAATCGCAGCTGGAATCATATAAGTTCCCCATGAAGAAGCTATGTTTCCTCCTCCAAGAGCAGCCCCAATCATTTGTCTAAGCGATGCTACAGTCATAGTATCATCAACATCCATTAAAACATTCTTCGCTTTTTTAGGGTAATTTAATTCCTGAAATACTCGATGTCCTAAATAATCCGGAGACCACATGGCAACAGCTAAAATTGCAAAAGGTATTACAGCAATAAAATGGCTAAGATCAGGCAAACCTAATTGCCATCCAGTATTTTCACCCCACCACCACATTGGATTCATATGCGGTAATCCAGGTTCTGTAGTAAATGCAAAATCAGCTCCCATAGCATAGGCTATTATACCTGCAAGTGCAGAACATAGCGGAATAGCTAACCAACGTTTGTTTATACGAGCTAAATAAGCATAAATCAAAATAGTAACACCTATTACAACAAATGATATTCCTCCAATATTTGTTGCTCCTGCCCAAGTTTCTAATTTGGTAATTTGCCCTATTAAACCAACAGCTCCCAAATAAATAAGCAATCCACCTCTTACACCAACTCCTGTCAAAGTCATTAATTTTGACCCACCTTTTGTAATGCTTAAGGCTAATCCAAAAACACCAATTAAAATTCCTAATGCTAAAGGATGACCTCCAGCTGCAGCAATAATTGGAATTAGTGGAATCATTGGACCGTGGGTTCCAGCTAAATTTGCATTTGGATTTAAAATTGCTGAAAACAATATTACAAATATACCTCCTGCAATTAATAGTTCGTAGCGAACATTTTCTGCAATAAATTCGGGTGATAGTCCAAATTGTGCTGCAAAAGCTGCCACCATTGCAGTTACCATAACCACTTTACCAATTGTAGCTGCCAAAGCAGGGACTAAATCTTCAAATTCAATATGAAAATCTCTAAATGGAAGATGAACTCTCCATTTTCTAAATTTCATTATTGTTAATTCATGTTCTAAATATTCTTCTCTATTTTTAAATTCATGAGAGCCTTTACGCTGCTCCTTGTAGGTTGGTTCATTAATCTTATTCACTTTAGTATGTTTTTATAGTTTAGTCAATCACAAATAAAATTCAACAGACCTGCTGGAATACTAATTTTATTTATGTAACAAAAGTAACATTTCAAAAAAGTTTTTAAGATGATAAAAGTCAAGCTATTGAACATATTTCGACCACAATTAGAAAATATTTCATAGCTATTAAATCAAAAAAAAATAAGAATAAAGAACATCTAAAAAAATAGGAAAATACCTCTATTTACAAATGTAAAATAGAGGTATTTAACAATTAAAAAAAACACCCTATGATTTCATAGAGTGCCTTGTTTTTATAACATTTAATTATTTTTTTTGTTCCGAACGTAAATGAGTTTAAACCTACCGCTAGATTTAGAACGATCTCTTTGTTCAATTTCAAACTGGTTCAACGACTTAAACAATGGTGTAAGTTTATCAAACCCAAAGTTACGAGCATCAAAATTAGCTTGTTTCTTTAAAAGTAGTGATCCAACATCACCCATAAAAGCCCATCCATCCTCGTCAGCGGCATCTTCAACAGTATTTTTTAAGAATTTAATAACCTTAGGGGTAATTTTATCAATACTTGCTTTTTTCACTTTTGGCTTCCCACTTTGGGATTCATCATCTTCTGAAGATTCTAATATTTCGAGGTAAATAAACTTATCGCAAGCAACTATAAAAGGATCAGGCGTTTTCTTTTCGCCAATTCCATAAACTACCAGACCAGCTTCTCTTAATCTTGTTGCTAATTTTGTAAAATCACTATCTGATGAAACCAAACAAAAACCATTTACCTTATCCGAATATAATATATCCATAGCATCAATAATCATTGCCGAATCTGTTGCATTTTTTCCTGTAGTATAACCATATTGTTGAATTGGTGTTATTGCATTTTCAAGCAATATATTTTTCCATTTAGACAAATGAGGTTTAGTCCAGTCTCCATAAATTCTTTTTATAGTAGGAGTACCATATTTTGTAATTTCCTCCATCATTTCTTTTATATATTTTGAAGGAATATTATCACCGTCTATTAAGACAGCTAGTTTTATATCTTTTATCATAAGAATTAAAGATAAGGAATAATTTATTGAAATGATAATTCACACTCCAGTTATTAAATAACTTTTATTTAAGCGTTTAAAAACTTATGTTTGAACTGAAAAAGAATTGTCAAAAAGAAAACACTAAAATAAAAATGAACAAGAAAATAACTCCAATAATTAATGCAGACGATCTTTTAGAAATATCAAAATTTGAAAATTTAATTCTTGTAGATGTTCGTACTGGAAGTTCAGCGAAAGCTAATTATCTAGAAAAACATTTAAAAGGTGCATTATTTATTGATTTAAACACTCAATTAGCTGATATAAAGGAAAACGTTGCTATTGGAGGAAGACATCCACTGCCTAATATTGAGGCTTTTTCAAAAACAATTGCTGATTTAGGAATTTCAAAAGACAGCCATGTAGTAGTTTATGACGATAAAAATGGAGCAAATTCTGCTGCTCGTTTTTGGTGGATGCTTAGAGCAATGGATTTTCAAAAAGTTCAGGTATTAAATGGAGGTATTCAAGAAGCAGAGAAAATTGGCTTTCCTTTAAATAGTGGTCAAGAATTTAATTCAAAAGCAGAGGTGATAAAAAATGATTTATGGACACTTCCAATGGCTAATATAAATGAAGTTGAAAAAGCCTCTAACAATAGTGACTACACTATTATTGACGTAAGAGAAAACAATAGGTATCTTGGTAAACACGAACCAATTGATTTAATTGCTGGACATATTCCAAATGCAGTAAATATTCCGTTTGAATCAAATTTAGATGAGAATGGGCTTTTTTTAAATCCTGAAAAACTAAAAGAAAAATACCAAGAATTATTTCAAAAATACTCTTCAGAAAATATCATTGTGCATTGCGGTTCTGGAGTTACAGCATGCCATACACTTTTAGCAATGGATTATGCCGGTTTTAAAATTCCAAAACTATATGTAGGTTCATGGAGCGAATGGTCTAGAAATAACAAAGCCATGGAACAAACACTTTAACTTTCTCATAAGGAATATCACATATTTTACGACAAAAAAATTAGAATAATTTAGCACTATTAATTTGAATATTCTTAATTTTGGTAGCTGAGAAAATAACTTTTTTCTCAAGTTAAATATTACCTATTCTAACCCTTGTTTTACAAACTTAAAATCACATATAAAATGTTCCTTATAGCATTTTAAAAACATTTACCATGAATAATATTAAACAAAACACACATTTATTAGCTTCCAAAAAATTTGTTGGATCTGTAGTATCCATTGAAAAAAATGGAGCAATTGTTAAACTTAAAATCACCAAAGAAATGCTAGTTGATGAATTCAACCTGGCACACGGTGGATTTGTATTTGGTTTAGCTGATTATGCTGCTATGGTTGCCATTAACGAGCCAACTGTTGTATTAGGAAAAGCTGAGGTTAAATTTTTAAAACCAGTTCAAATTGATGCTGAATTAACCGCAAAAGCAACAATTAAGAATAAACCTGAAGGAAAAAAGACTTCGGTTTCTGTTACAGTTGAAAATGAAAAAGAAGAAATTGTTTTTGAAGGAGAATTTATTTGTTTTGTTTTAGAAAAACATGTTTTAGACAAGTAATAATTTCATTCAAGTTTAATTAGTAACTTCACAAGGTTTAATTATTGAAATTTCTTTCTAAATGAAATTAGACCTATACCAAATAGATACGTTTACCGATAAAATTTTTGGAGGTAACCCAGCATGTGTTGTTCCATTAAAAAAATGGTTGGATGATGATCTTTTACTAAAAATCACCAAAGAAAATGCCGTTGCCGAAACGGCTTTCTTTGTTATAACAGATGACAAAGTTCATTTACGTTGGTTTACTCCGGAAATTGAAATGGATTTATGTGGACATGCAACCTTAGCAACTGCATATGTTTTAAAAAACATATTAAAATATCCAAAAAACAACATTATTTTTTCAACCTTAAGCGGAGATTTAAAAGTTTCATTTAAAAATGATTTAATCACTTTGGATTTTCCTTCAAGAAAACCTTGGACTTCAGAACTTCCACAAGTCATAAAAGATTCATTAAACATTCAACCAACAAAGGTTTTAAAAGCTCGAGATTTTGTATTGGTTTATGACTCAGAAGAGGATATAAAAAATATAACTATAAATCGTCAACTCTTCGATACCATAAATTTAGATCCTGGAGGTGTTATAGTAACTGCAAAAGGATCTAACAACGATTTTGTTTCAAGATTTTTCACTCCACAAGCTTCTATTTTAGAGGATCCGGTTACAGGATCGGCACATTGCTCATTAATTCCTTATTGGAGTGAACAGCTTAACAAAAAACAGATGAAGGCCATTCAATTATCAGATCGAAAAGGAACTTTATATTGTACTGATAATGATCAAAGGGTTTTAATTAGTGGTGAAGCTAAAATGTATTCTAAAGGGCATTTATGGTATAAATAGCATTCTACATTAAAATAAATGCTTAAATTTAATATGCTAATTTACATTAACTTTTCAGTTAGAATTTATTTAACAAATACCAATTTTAAATAATGAGAATAGCATTTATCTTATTAGTTGGAATACACGGAATTATTCACTTATTTGGGTTTCTAAAAGCATTTGATTTTATTGAATTTAAAGCTTTAACTCAATCAATTTCAAAACCCATGGGCATCATTTGGCTCATTGCTTTCTGTTTATTTATAATCACAACTATTTTAATCATTTTTAAATCATCCTATTGGTGGTTGTTTGGAATTACCGCAGTCTTAATATCGCAATTATTAATTATTTTATTTTGGCACGATGCTAAATTTGCCACGATACTTAATATTCTAATTCTTATTGTAAGTATTATGGCCTTTTCAAACTTCAATTTCAAAAAAAATCTTATATCTGAAAGAGCTTTAATGCATTCTAAAATAGAATTAAACTCGAATAATACTGACTTAGATAAAGCAAGAGAAAATTTACCAATTATTGTTCAAAAATGGCTTCACTATTCTGGTATTCAGAAAAATCATCTTATCAAAAGTATTTATTTAGAGCAAGAAGCACTTATGAAAATGAAACCTAATCAGAAAGAATGGTATAAAGCGAATGCTGAACAAAACTTCACTACAAAACCACCTGCATTTAACTGGTCGGTTAATTTATCGATGAATCCGTTCATGAATATAGTTGGAAGAGATAAATTTGACGATGGAAAAGGTGAAATGCTTATAAAATTATGGTCCATTTTTCCAATTGTAAATGCAAAAGAAAACAAAAAAATAAATCAGGCAGCTTTACAACGATTTTTAGCAGAGATTGTTTGGTTTCCTACAGCCGCTTTGAATCCATATATTTCTTGGGAAAAGATTGATGAAAAATCTGCTAAAGCGACAATGAATTATAATGGTACTTCAGGTTCAGGTGTTTTTTATTTTAGTGAAAATGGAGAATTTTTGAAATTTAGCACAATGCGATACAAAGACCTTGAAAAAGATTCAAAACTCATAGAATGGACTGTTGAAGTAATAAAAACTAAAGAATTTAATTCTTTTAAAATCCCATGTGAACTTAAAGCTACTTGGAAACTAGAAGATGGAGATTGGACATGGTTACAATTAAAAATAACAGATATTAAATATAATATCTGCAAAATTTAGCCCAATTAATAAAAACCTATCTTTTTTAAACCCTTATAATAAATTGAAAAATTATAAAAAAACTACCCTAATTAAACCAATATTTCCATAGAACATTCCACCTAATTTTTTTAACAAAAAGCATATTAATTTAAAGTTTAATTTTTAATTTTATATAAAAATTGAATCAATATGGAACTTTTTAATATTTCAAAAGCAAAAACTGAAGATGCTCTTGAAATCTCAAAACTACAACAAAAATTATTACTTAATAACAATAAAAATTCTACAAATGGTTTTCTAGTTTCTGCGTTTACTGAAGAAGATTATCAAAACTTTATTGAAACCTATAATCATTTTTATATAGCTCGAATGGAGGGCAAAATTTGTGGGGTTATTATGGCTTATCATAGTAATTTAATAAGCAGTTCCAATCAAACAAATATGCTTTTAAAATACTCTCTTAAAAGTGATTTTATTTTAATAAAACAAGTATTTATCTCTCCAGAATTTTCCACAAAAGGAATCGCAACCAAACTATATAATCATTTATTCGAGCAAGAAAGCAATTCACTTCCATATGTTGCAGTGATTGTTTCTGAGCCTATTAATGTTGCTAGTTATAAATTTCATTTAAAACACAATTTTTCTAATTATTTAGACTTTGAACCTGATGCTGATAAGGATGGAATTGTAAGGGATAGATCTGCTTGGATCAAACTACCTTCATTAAAAGATGATTTATCAGACTATATTAGACTTACAAATCAAAATCAAGGTGATGATTTTGGTGAAACCATATTATCAAGATCGTCAGAATTGGTTTCCTTATATACGCATGAAGATAACTTAAACTGGACTAAAATGGGCATGCAAATCACTCTAATTTTTGCTCTTTTTGCGGCATTTGTTTATTTTTATGAAAAAGAGTTAATTCCTGAATCCATTCCAGTAGTTACAATATTAGCTATTTGGGGTTTTACGATTAACCTAGTGTTTTATCTAAAAATAAAAAGTGGATTGCAGTATATGACCAATCATAAAAATAACATTATAAGGTTTGACAAAAAGATTAAAATGTATTTTCCTTTACTTAATCCCATATTTCCAAATAATAGTATTGTATCTAAAAAATCTATAACCTTAAAACTTCTTCCCTGGTTATCATTACTTGGATTAGTTAGTTGGTTATTAGTTTCACTATTATTATTTTTTAAAGGTTTAAATATTTTTTCATTTGCAATCTGAAAAACCTAACAATTTGTTAAAGATGAGTTATATCAATTTTTAATGTTTACTATTTCGCTACTTTTGTAACCTAAATCACATAATTAGAAAGCATCATGAAGAAATTAGCGCTTATAATTGCACTTGTTATAACACATATAGGATTTTCACAAGAAGATTCAACCAGAGGATATAAAGTTAAAGTTGGAGAACAAGCTCCTCAATTTTCATTTTCATTATTAGATGGAACTCCAGTTTCTAATGAAAGTTTAAAAGGAAAAGTAGTTGTATTACAATTTACAGCTTCATGGTGCAGTGTATGTAGAAAAGAAATGCCACACTTAGAAAAAGAAGTCTGGCAACGTTTTAAAAATGAAGATTTTACACTTATTGGAATCGATTTAAAAGAAACACCTGAAAAAGTAAAGCGTTTTATTGAAAAAATGCAAGTTACTTACCCTATTGGGATTGATACGGACGGTTCTAATTTTGAAAGTTTTACTTTGCCAAAAGCAGGTGTTACACGAAACATTGTATTAGATAAAACAGGTAAAATTATATTTCTTTCACGCTTATATGAGGTTAAAGAATTTCAACAAATGATTGAAGTAATTGATGCCGAATTAAAAAAATCTTAATACTTAATGAATTCAGAAAATCAACAACCAAATAATCCTTTACACGGAGTTAAATTAGCTGAAATACTACAGTATTTAGTTTCAACTTATGGCTGGGAAGAATTAGGTTCAATTATTAAGATAAATTGTTTTAATAGCAATCCTACCATAAAATCAAGCCTTAAATTCTTAAGAAAAACACAATGGGCAAGAACAAAAGTTGAAAATTTGTATCTAAAGTCAATTCAAAAATAAACCACTTTAAAGATTTTTTTGTTCTCAAAGTGAATTTAATTAAGTGTATATTTAAACTTCGTTTAAAATTAAAAAAATGCCAATAATAAGAAAAGATCAAACTCCTCGAATGAGTCGAGTTGTTGAACACAATGGTACAATTTATCTATGTGGTCAAACAGCAAAAGATGCAACTAAAGATATCAAAGAGCAAACTGTAACAACATTAGAAAAAGTTGAAGAATTACTTAACAAAAATGGTTCTGATAAAAAGCATATCCTTTCCGTCACAATTTATGTAAGAGATATGAAAGATTTCTCTGCTATGAATGAAGTTTGGGATGCATGGGTTGAAGAAGGTCACCAGCCAACACGTGCATGTGTTGAGGCTCGTATGGCGCGTCCAGAATTACTCGTTGAAATGTCAGTAGTTGCTGCAAAAAAATAGATACCAAATTAAGTTTAATTATAGGCTTGGGTCAGTTACAAAGTGCGTTTAATTAAATGTATCTTTGCAAAAATCTTGTTTTAAACAATCTATATGCAATTTAAAGACTTAAAGTTAAACAAACCTATATTAAGAGCTATTTCAGAAAAGGGATACGACTTGGCTACTCCTATTCAGGAAAAGACCATTCCATTGGTATTGGC
>Ga0193953_1000079_pt1 | contig 51906 bp, 50 predicted proteins | sample BB_4_MG_FD_140325 | JGI IMG/M metagenome (GOLD analysis project Ga0193953, IMG submission 140325) | Microbial mat bacterial communities from the Broadkill River, Lewes, Delaware, United States - BB_4_MG | ecosystem: Environmental > Aquatic > Freshwater > River > Microbial mats | place: USA...
AGTGGCTCAAAAATGTTTTAGTCAATGTTAGACTTAAGAAAAGAGAGTTTAGAAAGCTTCTCAATCTACTCAAAAACAGCTTTGGAAAGGTGGATTTTGATTTTGTCGTGGAGTGAGATTTTCATTATATACTATAGTTTAAATTAATTTAATAATAAGTATAGAGTGCTATAATTTTTATTAACTATCAAATTATTATATTAGTCAATTATAAATAAAGGAGCATAAGAAATGCAAAAAATTTTACTTGTAATATTTGTTTTTTCACAGTTTTTACAAGCTCAAGAGTGGTATGTAAGTAGTAGGCATGGTGAATGTGTTGTATTGGAAGAGGCAATAAAGAGTTTACCTTATATAAAAGGAGCGAAAACTCCCTTAGAGATAGAGGAAAAATTAATACAACAAGACATTAAGTACACTCTAAAACCAATTGCAAAAACTAATGGTGAAGCTTTTAGGTTTGATGTTCCAACTACAGAATGGGCAATGCTCTTGGTAAAGAAAAAGTTTTGTAAAGAGTTTTATTCTAATCTCCTTTCATTATCTACAAGCAAAAGAGAAAATCCCTAAAGCTTTTTTCATTAACAAAGCTCCTGACTTGATGATAGATATTGTGGCTCGATAGACTAATAGCACTCCAAACTCCAATAGAACATTCACAGCTAGAGCTGTTGAATGAGAAAAACGTTCGATAAAATCGAACCTACAGCTATTTTAAATTTTTATAACTTCACCCACCCCAAAATAGTAGCCACCCCCACCACTATCAATATCGCTCCTGCACTCACTTCTATTTTACTTTTATACTTGGCAAACTCTTCGATGACTCCTTTGGCGACGAGTGAAAGAATAACTCCAAAGAGCAAAAAGGAGGCGAGTACGGCTCCTACTCCAAAGGATAAGCCCATCCCCCATGCACTCCAAATATTCGTGGCGTAGGCACTAGCAGTGATAAGGCTAATGACGGGCATACAGAGGTTAAAGGAGATCATGCTTCCCATTAGAAAGTAGGAGGTTTTATTGGCATTGGTGTGGGGCGAGGTGGTGCAGCAGCTCTTTTTGATGCCCATGCTCCCTTTGATAATCATCACTCCCACAAGTATCGTCACTGTACCTAATAGGGCATTGATGACCATGCGTTCACCGATGAGCTCTTTGATAAAGATAGCACTGTATGATGCCACGATAGCGATGATTGAGTAGCTAAAGAGTCGCCCCAGTGAAAAAGGAATCATTACCTCCATGGAGGCTTTGATGCTTTGGGAGCGATTGAGTAGGATAGGACTTAGAAAAGGCATACAGCTAAAGAGGCAGGCACTGCTTCCGTAGCTTAGCCCCATCAAAAAGAGTGAGAGAAGGGTGAGGTTCTCCACTACTTCTTGCCCTCAACCCATTTGGTTTTGCTAAACTTTTTGTAAAGCTTATTACGCTTTTTAAAGTACTCTTTGTTCGATGCAAAGACTGAGAAGTTAGCGTATTTAAGTGAAAGCACATCATTATCGGGGCAAAACTCCACACACTTCCCACACAGCGTACAATCAGCAAAGGTGATGTTTTTATTCTCCGCTGTCTCTTGAATCTCATAGATATCCATTGGGCAGACATTGACACAATTTCCACAGGTATCACACTTGCTTGATCCATTTTTAGTAAGGCGAAACAGTGAGAACTTCTTAAAGACGCTTTGGAGTGGCAACATCGGACAAATTCTACAAAAGGGTTGTTTGACAAAGAGTGCCAAGGCGATCATCAATCCAAAGAGAAAGTCCGCAATAAGTGAGAGCGTCATATACCCCCATGAGAGTGAACTCACATAGAGCTGAGAGCTATCACCTACTGCCAAAGTCGTCATAATACGGCTTGGGCAGATAGAACAAAAGGCAGAACCCAGCTCATGCCCCAAAAATCCTAGACCCGTAAGAATGGGAAAAATAAAGATCAAAAAGGCAAAGAGAATCCACTTGATGGGGCGAATCTTTTTGACATTTTCTAAGCTTAGCGATTTAACCTGTTTAATCCCAAGTTTTGTTCCTAGCAATGTCAGCATCTCTTGAAAAAACCCAAGGGGGCAGGTCCAACCGCAAAAGGCTTTGTTGAGCAGAACAATGAGTATAAAGAAAGTTACCAAGGTAATAACGGTAGGCATCAACGCCTGCATCGCATCAACCGAGCCATTAAAGAGCCCTGCTACTCTATGATCCATCTGATGTTGCAATGGAATCAAGGCACAGTAATCCCCACTGCTTTTGTCATAGGCACAAGTAAGTGAAGGGAAGGCTTGGGTGAATTTATCGCTGCTGTAAAAGGTGGTAAAAAAGAGCGCCCCATATACAAGTATCACAAAGAAAAAAACCTGAGATACCCGTCTTAGTGCGGTTAGTGTTAGTAATCTATCCATTATTTACTCTCCTATAGATAAAAAATCCTGCCAGTAGTCCCAAGAGCATTACCAAGATCCCATAAGGAATCGAGTGCCAATGGTTTACGGGGTTGATGTGGTAGGGCATCGTGAGCGTGGTAGTGTAGTTTTGGTAAGTCGATGTCAAAATAAAGTTGGCAGGTTTGTTGCCTCTTCTACTCTTTTTGACTTCACTAAAGTCATTGGGCATTGTAACGCTAAATCTACCTTTGGCATCACTTTGGAGCTCTAGCGTCATTCCATTGCTTGTGCTAAAGGCAACTTTGCTATTGGCTTGTGGTTTGCCATCGAAGTAGAGCTCAAAATTGTAGGATTTGGAGGCTTTGTATCGATCATGCTCACGGGGTAGATGGATGGGGCGAATCTCAAAGGTGGCTTTATTAATAGTTGTCAATTTCGTAGGCGATACCTTGGCAGGACGACCGTGACGGTAGATATAGGTGGTGGTTGAGTAGATTTTGCCATTACTCTCACCCGTAGCGACCAAGGCGTGGTAGTTGCCAAGAGGGCTTTGGGGTAGGCACATTCCTCCGTTAGGATACTCCATGCTCTTCTTTTCTAAGTTGGCAAGGTAGTAATCTACCGTAACTTTAGAGTCCTCTTTAAAGCCCTTAAGCTCATAGTGGCTCATTCCACCATGCCCACCGTGATGGGCATTGGTGGTAATGGGTTTGATCTTTTTGGTGGCTTTGTGCCATACCAACCCCTCAGCTCCTAGTGAACTCATAAGTAAGCTAAGAGAAAATATAATAAGCATGGTAATTTTGATTCTATTCATATTAAGCCCCTGTAGCTGTGACCATGTCACACATATTTTTGTGCGACACGGTCGCACCTACAAAAGCGTAGTTGGTTTTGTATTTCATACTTGCTTCCTAAAACTTAACCGAGATACCCGCTGAGTAAAATCGTCCTTGATTAACCGTAATGGAGAGATCTTCGTGGTCAAATACCCCATTTTCGTCTCTATCGTCATTGGCTCTTGCTGAGGAGTAGTATTGTTTATCAAAGACATTATCGACTTTGGCAAAGAGATTGACTTTGGCATCACCCACTTTAAAGTTATAATTTACCCCCAAATCAAGCGTAGTGTGTCCTTCGATATCGAGGCGATTAAGGTCATCGGCAAAGTACTCTGAGCGTGATTCAATATTGGCATTGAAGCTTAAAGCATCGCTAAAGGTATAATCAAGTGCCAAATTCAAACGATGTTTGGGTGTTCGTGGAATCTCATTGCCTGTGACGTTAAAGTTCGCTACCGTAGCGGTTCGTCCTGATCCCATCGACATACCAAAGTTGGCATAGTCAGTATAGGTAGCATCGAGGTAAGTATAGGCTAGATTCATGCTGAGGTTATCCATGAGTTTTCCTCTTACGCTTAGCTCAGCCCCTTGATGCTTGGCTCCACCAATGTTTGCCCACATATCAGTAGCATCGGTATCGCCGTAGTTACCAGAACTCTTCATAATAAAATCTTTTCGATCCAATCTAAAGAGTGAAAGATCGTAGAAGAAGTTCCCCATCTTGGCACGTAGTCCCACTTCGTAGTTGTGGGCTTTTTCAGGTTCAAGGTCAGGATTGTTGATGGTCGCACCCCATGTAGAGACATCCCCTGCGAAGAGCTGATTGATGGTAGGAGCTCTAAAGCCCGTCGAGTAGTTGGCATAGAGTGAGAAGTTCTTACTCATTGCATAATTTAGCCCCAATCGATACGAAGAGACATCAAACTCACGGTTAAGCTCATTGCCTCGTGAATCACTGTAATCAAGTTTGATTTTGTCGTATCGGTAGTTGGATGTGATATGGAGTTTATCGCTAAGGGCATACTTAAACTCTCCATAGAGTGCCAAGACCTGCTCATCGGTGGAGTTGTTGCTGTTGTCATCTCCTGCATTGACATAGACATGAGGCGGTTTATAGGTGACTCTTTGACCTACACGGTAGGTTGTGAGGCTATCGTAGCTGTTGTCTCTTAGGTCTAGCCCAAGCAGAGCCGCCCACTTTTCACTTTTGATACGATACTCACTCTTGATTCCCTTTTGGGTCTGTGAGTAGTCGTTGTTATTGACATAATCATCATCGGTAAAGGTACCACGGTTGCCTAGCTCATCTTTGGTTTGAGGAGAGGAGATATAGGCGGTATCATCTTTATAGACATAGGCACTGATAAGCAAGTTGGATCTGTCGCTAAGGTCATTGGAGTAGGTCAAAAAGTACTTTTGAAGCTCAACATCATATTTGCGTGTATAGTCACGGCTCTCCATATCGCCATTAAAGATACTCTCGGGGTTATTTTGGGCTTCCGTGACTCCTCCTACCGTACCGTGTGAATCCTTTTCACGCTTGGAGTACTCCATACCAAAGGTAATATCCGAACTGTCATTGATATAGTATTGCAGTTTTCCGTTAACGTACTTGGATTTATAGTCTGCATCCTCATGGTATCCATCCGCTCCTCTTTTGCTCACTTGAATATGCCCATTAAGCTTGTCGTTGCTCCATCCTTGACGTGCCAAGAATTTATAGTACCCATAGCTCCCTGCTTCTGTGGCAAAATAGGTGTTGTCGTACTTAGCTCCCTTTTTGGTTGTAATAATCACCGCACCCGAGAGGGCATCATCTCCAAAGAGATAACTCGCTCCCCCTTTGATCACTTTAATGGACTCAATATTATCCAAATCGATATTAACCCGTCCCGTTCGCTCAAATACAGGAACTCCATCGATCACCACTGCCACACCAGGCTTCTCACCCATATACATCTGATTCTCTACCCCACAGATATGGATCTTGAATTGATCCCCCGTAGTCACCTCGGATGTAACCCCAGGAATGGTTTTGAGAATATCATCAATGTTTTCAACATGAGCCTTATCGACTGTGTCACCACTGACTGTAGAGATGCTAGAGACCTCTGTCTTTTTGCTCTCAAAACGATCATCAATGGTCGAAGATTCGACACTGATCGTTCCCAAGTTGTCTGCCAATAGTAGTGAGCTAAGTGCTAGTGATAGCCCCAAAGTGTAGTGTAGTTTTTTCATATATACCAACCTCAAATAAAAACTTTTTGCGTAATTATTTCAAAAGAGTGTTAAGTTTCTGTTAAACATACTATTCTATAATGATGAATAAAAAAGATAAGTTTTCATTATCTCAGGAGAGTACCATGCTAAATCACCCCCTCAACACTACTGAAAGAGCCAAGATTATTCTATTTTTCATCCTACTCCTTGCTACCTTTATCTTTGCCATTATCCCCGTAGCCGTGATCGCCCTCTCCTCTAGCAGAATGCGACGCTACCAAAACTTTGCCCCGATGGATAGTGCAAGAGTGATTATCAGCATCTACTACGCTATTGTGATGATCGGTTTTGCGGTGGCAGGGATTCTTAACACCCTCTACGTCAACGGTGATGAAGCAACGGCTCTCTTTGTGCTCTCCTCCATGGGTGCTTTGATGCTCGTGCTATCTAATCTCCTCTACTTCAACACCCTCAAAAAGCATCAAAATTGGGTAATGCAGTATGGAGTATTTGTCGATGCTATCGATATAAATCCTAATGAGAGTTTGGCTTTGGATAGTGAGGTTGTAGAGAAGTAACCGCAGTTTGGAACTGCTAAACAATTTAAATACATTAAAATTTATAAAACAAAAGAAAGCAAATGGACTTATATTCACTTTTTATTATTGTATGTGTTATATTGGCATTAACAATAACTGTTTATCTATTTTTTAAAACTCCTAAAGAACAAAGAACATGGGAGTATGCAATCAGCCAAACAAATCTAAAAGTTGATTCAGAAAAACTCAAAACATACGATAAAAGTAAAGAAGCAGTTATTATAAAAGGTAATAAGAAAAAAGCAATTTTTAAAAATTTACCTTTTATTATATATATGATTCCTGTTACACTGTTTACCATCTATTTAAGCTTCGTAGAAAATCTTCTTTGTAGTTTTACTTTTGGAATGAATAACGCTTTGATTATATTGTTTATAGCTTTTGAAGTTTTACCTTTTGGTATGTTTTTACTTTCTATTGGATGGTTTAGAGAAGGATTCAAAATAATCAAAACTGGATACTTTCCTCCTCTTGATTCAGTTCAATTTTTTGATACCATTGCTACTAAATCCTTTGATTCAAAATTTAGAGGTTTTGTAGGAGTACTTTCTCCATTTATTTTTTTAATAATGTGGTTTGAAATGCATAATAGTTTTATGAGTCTTATGAAGCATAAACCGATACAATTTATAGAAGAACAATATCAAAAAAAGTGTATTAATCAAAGTTGTAGGAATATGAATTTTGTAACTCTTGTTTGTACTTTATCCAAGGAAAAATATAGAGAGTAAACGAAAATTTTTAAAATCATCAAAAGCCATTGTCGGAGTGAGGGCACTCCGACCTACACCTCACTATCCATTTCAAACTCTCCAAAAATCCAAACTTCACTTTAACGGTGCAATAAATTGACACTGCTCAAAGAGCATCAGATACTAGACTACAAAGCCTTTAAGAGGTATATCGATGCAGCATAAAATAAGACAAAGAGTCGCTAAACTTCGATTATGAAGCGATTGATATTTTGGGTGAAAACGACATTATCCCCAGAGCATTTGCTTATGAGTTTGCAAAAATTGCTTCATTTAGAAACTTTTTGGCTCATGATTATGAAAAGATAGATTATTTGGTGATTTGTGATGAGGCACTCAGTAAACTTGATGAGATAGAAGAGTATTTGAGCTATATAGAAAATTGTGATTGAATTACCTTGCTTATAACTCCAGATGTGACGGTTGAAACTTTCAAATTTTGATTTGTTCTATATTAGCAAACAAAACCCACCCCTTGAACTTTTAAAAAAAATATGCTAATATCAAGAAAAATTAAAATAGGAGTAAATATGTATGAAATTAATGTAGAAAAAGAGTGCGGGTGTTTTAAGAAGAGTGTTTATGAAAATAATAAACAGTTTGAAAACAAAGACGATGCTCTTTTGCAAGCTAATTTGATGGTCAATCATATGAATACAAAGTTTTGTAAAAAACATGAATTCGAGCTAGTAGAAGATGGGAATCACTTTAGAATTTCTGTCGATGAGAGAGGTCATCAGAGTGGTGGATGTTGCGGTGGAGGTCACTGCTCCTAATCGATCTTATTCCCCACTATGGGGAATAAGTTTAACCTTTTTGTACCTCTCCACTAAATGAGATAATACCGTGCTGTAGGTTTCCTACTTGTTTAAATCCTAATGACTTCATAGCGTGCTGTACTTGGAAGCTTCGGCTACCTGTATGACAATATAAGATCACTGCCTCTTCTTTTTTATCGTTTAACTCTTCAATCTTGGCATAGAATTGTGATGTCGGTACCAAGATATCGGTTCCAACGATATGACCCATCATATACTCCATATGCTCACGTACATCTACCAATGTAAAGCTGATCATGCCTAGTGTTCGTGCTTCGATCAACGCTTCAAGCTCATCACCATCAAGCTGCTCTTGTTTGAGTAGTATCTGCGCTTCATCTTTGGTTAGACCACGTGAGTGCTGGTGTACTGCCTCTTCAAGCTCATCCTCTTTTTTCTGTGCCTCTGCATACTCTGGTGTACAGAAGATTCCACAGTGGCATAGTCCATCTTGAGGGATCTCTTTTTCAAGTGCTGGTTTACAAGGGCAGATTCTATTATCGGCTGCTTTTTGTTCCTCTTTGGTCTCACCTATTACCATAAAGCAAGGGCAAAATCGTTTACCGTAAATAATCTTATTTCGGGCAAGTCCTAATGCGACCCCTTCGTTGACCTCTTCATTTGGATTTTGGACAAAACCAAACTGTTTGTTAACTTTTTCTATAAAGCCCCATGTCTTTTCAAGCTCGGCTTGAAACTCATCTGAATTCATATCTATTGGTTGCATAATTCTCCTTTATTTTGTACTGTTTTTATCATTGATCACATCGCGTGCAAATTTATCGACATCATCTGCAATCTTTTCGACCTTATCGCCTATCTCTTTCATAAAGCTCTTGGTCTTGTTGGTATCAACTTTTAAAGAGCCCTCTTTATCCATCTCTATACCCATATCTTTTGTGACCGTTAGTGTCTTATCTTTGATATCTTTTGAAAGCTCTTTGCTTTTATCTTTGATATCATCACCAACCTCTTTAAGATAATCTTTGGCTTTATTGGTGTCAAGTGAGATTGTACCATCTTTTGATGAAAAACCTATCTTATCCATAAAGCTATCATCTTTTTTTTCTTGGGTTGCTTCTTTTACAGTCTCTTCTATCTTCTCTTGGGTCTCCACAGCAGCTTTTTCAACCTCCTCTTTGAGTTGTGTAACTCTTTTTTGGGCCTCTTTATCTTCATTGCTTTCACCGCATGAGGCTAAAAACAGAGTCATAAGTACAACATAAAAATATCGCAATGCTCATCCTTGTAGGTAAAATTTAAATTAATTATATTATTATACCAAATAGAGTTAACTACCCATACAAATAATAAGAGGTAATTGTGAATCGAAGAGAGTTTTTAACATATATTCCCATTGTAGGGGTAAGCAGCTATTTTTTGATTAAAAATCTCTACACTATTGATCACACTGCTTCAGTTGAAATTATTCAAAAAGTACAAGAGCATATACTTCCTACAAATCAGACTATCTCAACTCAAGCCATTCATGCCTTTTTTGCCTCTACTACTGCTCACAACTCTTTTGATACCTCAATCAAAAGCCTGCTGCTTGAAGGAGCAAAAAAAATATATTATCAAAGCGGAGGGGAGTTTATGAGCTATAGTGCTAATAGACAAGAGAACTTTTTACACAATTTTACGCGTACACGATACGGCTATGAGTGGATGCGTAGAATGATTGATATTACACTAGAATCCCTACTTTGCGATAATCTATATTGCGATAATGATAAGATATTTAATAAATTTAGGTTAAAAAGAGGAGAACCAAGACCAACAGTAGCCTATATCAGTGGATAATAGAGCTACTTATTGATAGTGCATCTAGTGGATTAGTATCCACTAGCTCCTACCATATAGGAGATGTATGCGATAAGAGGTTGTACGTAGAGTACAGATGTTACCGTTGCAAATACAGCAATACCAATAATGGTCATCAATGGTTTAGAAATGTTATAGTAGATTGTACCATCATTACTTGCTGGATCTTTGAGGAACATATAGACAATGAGCTTAAGGTAGTAGTATGCTGAAATTGCTGAGTTAATACCCATTACAATTGCCAACCATACATAACCAGCATCAACAGCAGCACCCATTACAAAGATTTTACCCCAAAATACTGAAAATGGAGGTACACCCGCAAGTGAAAGCATAAAGAGTGCCATTACTACTGCACCCATTGGCATTACCTTGATAAGACCTGCAAACTTCTCGTACGGATGATCAAAACGATCATGGTATGTGTTGTTTTTGTGTCGACTAATCCATAGCATAGCAAATGCCCCAAGATTTGTAAAGAGGAACATCACGTAGTATAAGAAGATACCTGTATTACCCTTGGTTGTATCAAGAGCAATAGCCGCCATTACAAAACCAGCATGAGAGATTGAACTGTACGCCAACATTCTCTTGACATCACCTTGAACAAGTGCCATGATGTTTGCCAATGTCATGGTAAGTACTGAAAGTACCAAAATAGCATCACGAATCTCTTCAATACCAATATCGATATACATACCAAAGAGTCTCATAGATACTACAATAGCAGCAAGCTTAGGTACAATCGACATAAATCCAGCTAGTGGAGCAGAAGCACCCTCATAGGCATCTGGCCCCCATGTATGGAATGGGAAAAGAGACATCTTAAAGGCAAAGGCTACAAGCAGCAACAATCCACCACCAATAATAGCAATCATCAATCCAGCCTCATCCATTCGTGACTGCATTACTTCTGCTATCTTATAGAGTTCTACTGAACCTGTAGTTGCATAGACAGTTGCCGCACCCATTGCAAAGAAACCAGCTGCCATCGCACCCATGGTAAAGTACTTAACCGCTGCTTCATAAGAGTTTGGACGGTTGTGCATTGCAATCAATGTATACAGAGCAAGTGAAGCCGTCTCTAATCCTACAAAGATAAGTATAAGGTTGTCACTTGATACCATAAATTGATATCCTGCAATCATAAAGAGGAACAACGCAAAATACTCTGGATATGAGTACTCATGGAATCTTTTGGATGTCAATGCCAATGGTATAAAGAGCATAGAACCCAATAGAATAAGAGCTTGAGAGATGATCGATATACCATCAATCAACATCAAATCAAAGAAACCTCTTTGGTTGACTCCAAGCCCCATTACAGCACCTAAATCGATTAAAAGAACAAGAAGTGTCAACATAACATACAGAGACTTATGCAAACCACTTTTGATCAAATCTATAATTAATATTGCCAAAGCACCACCGATAGCTACAAGCATCGGTGTCAATGATGACAAGTTTAGAGATTCTAAACTTACACTAATAGGTTCTAACATTATTTATCCTCCCCATCGTTTGAGCTAATGATAATATCTTTAGCCTCTTGTGTTTGAGCCTTCTTCTCCATAAAAGATACTAAAGATTTAACACTGTTATCAATTGGCTCTAATACAGGCTTTGGATAGACACCTAGCCAGATAACGATAGCTACAAGAGGAATAAAAGCAGTAACCTCTTTACCGTTAAGATCCTTTAGCTTTTTATTCTCTTCATTGGTCACTGGACCAAAGAAAGTTCTTTTATAGATGCTTAACATATAGATAGCACCGATAATAATCGTAGTACCTGCCAAGATTGTCATCATTGGAGATACTTTATAGAATCCTAAAAGAACTAAGAACTCACCAACAAACCCTATGGTAAGTGGTAGACCCACAGATGCCATCAACATAATACCAAATACAAGAGCATACTTTGGCATTACAGCTGCCAACCCACCAAATGCACTAAGCTCTTTGGTATGAAGTCTATCATAGATAACTCCAACCAACATAAACAGTGCACCTGAAACAATACCGTGTGAGAGCATCAAGAAGATTGACCCACTGATACCCTCAGCATTCATTGCAAAGACACCGAGCATAATGATACCCATATGCGATACCGATGAGTAAGCGATAACTTGCTTAATATCTTTTTGTGCATAGGCTACCATTGCGGTGTAGATGACCATGATAAGCGAAAGAATAGCAATAGGTGTAATCATCATCACCGATGCATCGGGGAAGATGGGTAGTGAAAATCGCACAAAGCCATAAGTACCCATCTTAAGAAGTACCGCAGCAAGTATTACCGAACCAATAGTTGGAGCCTGCCCGTGAGCATATGGCAACCATGTATGGAACGGAAACATGGGGACTTTAATCGCAAATCCAAAGAAGAATGCGATAAAGAGCCATACTTGATACTCAATAGGAAGCACCAATGCGTACCAATCGGTAATAGCAAAGCTCCAAGTCCCTGTAACATCGTGATAGAGATAGGCTAAGAAGAGCATACCTACTAACATAATCAATGAACCAAAGAATGTATAGAGGAAGAACTTAATAGCTGCATAGACTCTTCTTGGACCACCCCAAGCACCAACAATATAGAGCATTGGTACAAGTGAAAGCTCCCAAAAAAGATAGAATACAATCGCATCAAGTGCAACAAATACACCCACCATGGTCATCTCTAAGAATAGAAGTGAAATGATCATGTTTTTGATATCTGCTTTGATACTCATACTGATCATACCAATCAATGTCATCAATGTCGCCATCACTACAATAAATAGAGAGATTCCATCAACACCAAGGTAGTAACTGATACCAAAATCAGGCACAAGTGGGAACATCTCAACAAACTGCATACCACCGTTGCTGCCATCAAAGGTCATCCACAACCACAGAGCTAGGAAAAACTCAATAGTCGCTACTGAGATACCATAGGCTCTAGCACTATCCTTATCAACTACAAACCCCAACATTCCTGCAAATGCTGGGAAAAATACTAATATACTTAAAATATTATCCATCTATATGCTCCTTAACCTAATGCCGCTGATGCTGCTGCAAATACTACAACAAGTATAACACCCACAGCCATCCAATTGAGATAGTGCGATAAGTTACCTGTCTGCATAGTTCGCGTCTTGTCACCGCTAAAGTATGTAAATTTGGCAATACCATCAACAATTGCATCAACCACTTTAAGATCTACTTTCTTCCATAAGATATCGGATATCTCTTTATATGGCTTGGTAAATACCGTATCGTACAACTTGGGAATGTAGTATTGATTTGACAATAGTTTGTAGATAAAGCCATTCTCAACCTTCTCATCTCTAATAAGCCCTGATCCGTATCGCTTGTAAGCATAGGCAATACCGCTTAATGCAATCACTGTTGTAAGGATAATAAATATCCATGCAATATGGTGTGTCTCTTCACTCATATCATATCCTGGTAGAACAGTTGTTGCAAACTCTTTGAACGAATCCATAAATCCAAATCCAAATACAATTGCCAAAAGTGCTAATGGTGCCATTGCAATCAATACATAGTTAGGCATCTCATGTGGGTGAGCTCCATGCTCTTTGTATCGCTCATTTCCACTAAATGTCAAGAATACTTGTCTAAAGCTATAGAATGCTGTAAGACCTGCTGTTACCCAAAGTGCAAACCAAATTAGATAGGTATCTTCATTAATTGCTACCTCTAGGATAGTATCTTTTGAGTAGAACCCTGCTAGTGGGAAGATACCTGCAAGTGCTAATGAAGCTAGACCCATATAGATAAATGTCCACTTCATTACTTTACTCAGTCCACCCATCTTAAAGATGTCAAGCTCATCATGCATTGCATGCATTACATTACCTGCACCCAAGAAGAGCAAGGCTTTAAAGAATGCGTGAGCAGCTAGGTGGAAAAGTGCTACCCAATAAGCACCCAATCCAGCTGCTGCAAACATATAACCAAGCTGTGAAAGTGTAGAGTAAGCAATGATTCGCTTTAAATCACGATTGACTAACGCCATAGTCGCTGCAAACATGGCTACAAATGTACCAAGGTATGCAATAAAGAGACTCACTCCTGCAACTGCCTCATCACCATAGAGTGGATTGGCTCGAACAACCAAGTAAACCCCTGCTGTTACCATTGTCGCTGCGTGAATCAACGCTGATACGGGAGTAGGACCCTCCATCGCATCGGCAAGCCATGTGTGCAGTGGGAACTGAGCTGATTTACCCATTGCACCAATAAAGAGTGCAATAGCAATTGCTACTAATAGGCTATCATCTAGTGTTGGAATAGCTGCAAAGAATGTATCGTATGTTAATGATCCTGTATTCCAATAGATCAAGAAAATACCAATCAACATTGCAAGGTCAGCAATTCTATTCATAATAAATGCTTCGTTTGCTGCCCATGCTGGAGAGATCGATGGATTGATATCGGTTGAAACATCCTCTTTGTGATACCAAAAACCAATCAGTAACCATGAACAGACACCAACACCTTCCCAACCAATAAAGAGTCCTGCAAAGTTATCACTCATAACAAGTACCATCATTGAGAAAACGAAGGCTGAAAGGTAGGAGAAGAATCTATTAAATCCTTTGTCATGCTCCATGTATCCAATTGAGTAGACATGAACCACAGTAGATACTGTTGTAACCACAACCATCATTACTGCAGTAACTGCATCTACTTGGAAACCAAAATCGATAACTAAATCACCAGCACCAATCCACTCCATCATTGTTGTTTGGATTGCTCCATATTTGACTACATAGAGCATAAGTGCTACAGAAGCTACCCATGATATAAAGAGTAGTGCTGATGTTACTATACCTGTAATCAAATTCTTTGGACTCATTCCAAAGAGTGCTGCAAAGAGTGATCCAACTAAAGGTGCAAAGAGTGCTACATATACTAAACTTTCCATTACTATCCTTTCATCACTGCAAGATCATCAAGGTCAAGTGTACCTTGTTTCTTATAAAGTACTATCAAAAGACCAAGTCCAACTGCAACTTCACTCGCTGCTACAGCAATAATAAAGAATGCAAACATCTGCCCCGATAGATCACCATAATATGATGAAATCGCTGCAAATGCAATATTGGCTGCATTTAACATAATCTCTGTTGCGAAGAAAAGCATCAATAGATTCTTTCTTCTAAGTACACCGATAAGCCCTATTGAAAATAGTATTCCAGATACTATAAGGTAATGACTCAATCCTATCATCTGTTATCCTTTAAAGAAAATGTTAAATCCTCTTCGTGATTTTCATCTTTGGTTGTTAAGCTATCATCCATCTTTTTACCAGCAAGGATAATACCCGCAATCATTGCTACAAGGAGCATAACGGCTGCAACCTCAAACGGTACAAGATATTTTGTAAAGAGTACCAAACCTACAGCTTGAGGATTGTTGGCTCCCTCAGGCACTGGATACATCGCTACAATGTTTTCTCCCATAATGGGTGCAGAGAACATCACTACTAATAAAAGAGCAATCATACCACCCAAAAAGAATACAGAATAACTGTTGGTGTTACGCTCTTTGATATCTCTTGTAGCATCAAAGAACATCATACCAAATGAGTAGAGTGCCATAACAGCACCTACATAGACGATTAACTGGACAACACCTAAGAAGTCCGCACCTAATATAAAGAAAAAGCCAGAGATAATAACCATTCCTGCTGCTAATGATGTCATCGCATAGAGGACATTATTACTAAGAACAGTTATTAAAAAGAGTCCAATTGTAAGGACCGAAAATAGATAAAAAGCAAATTGTTCCACTGTTAATCCTCCTTTTAATACGCTAATGGCGTTTTTTTGATGTTCTCATCAGCATTTGGACTTACTGCACCAAACCCTGGATACTCTTTTTGTTGCTTGATAGCATCAATTGGAGTAAGCATATCTTCAAACAGTGAGAAACTCGCACGTTGTTCTGATGATGTCTCATATCGTGGACCATGAACAATTGCAAGCTCAGGACACACTTCGGCACAATATCCACAGAAGATACATCGACCAAAGTTAATCGTATACTCACTCACCTCTTTGCGTTGGTTCTCATCATAGCGTGTATCCATTTTGATACAATCAGAGATACATATCTTTTCACAAAGTCCACACCCAATACATCGATAGTGTCCACTCTCAAGAAGTCTAAGCATATCGTGAATGGCTCTATATCGCGGAGATATAGGAAGCTTCTCCAATGGATACTTTACAGTATGTAAGTCATCTCCAAAAAGCGTCTTCCCCATCGTACGAATAGTAACCCAAAGACCAACAAAAAGTTCACCTTTGAGCATTCGTTTCATGACCCGAGCAAACTTCTCTCCACCACTTTGAGGGAAAGGTTCATGCTCAATTAATGTGTAGTTTTGAACACCTACATTTCTATCTTTAAATTTTTCTAAACTCATCTATCCCTCCTATTATATCATTACCACAACACCAGTAACTAAGATGTTAATGATAGCGATTGGCATTAATACTTTCCAACATAACCACATAAGCTGATCAGGTCTCACATGTGGCCATGAAGCTCTTACCCATAACATCAAGAAGAAGAAAAACGATACCTTCAAGATAATAGCTAAGAATCCTGGTAAAACACCAAGTGGGTTAAATCCACCAAAGAATACTAATGATGCAATAAATGCAATTGTAATCATGTTGGCATACTCACCGATAAAGAACATACCCCATCGCATACCTGAATACTCTGTTGCATACCCTGAGATAACCTCTGCTTCATGCTCAAGAAGATCAAACGGTGTTCTGTTTGTCTCAGCAAAACCAGCAATTAAAAAGAGTACAAACGCTACAGGTTGCTGCCACACTAACCACTCACCAACTCCACCCATCTGAGCGTTGTTAAAGTCAATCAGTGAAAGAGATCCAACTAGCATAATGGGAGCCAAGATTGATAAACCTGTTACAACTTCGTAACTAAGGAATAAAATTGCCGTTCTTGCGGACCCAATCAGACCCCATTTATTTGCTTGTGCCATACCTGCAAGAAGCGGTCCATAAAGCCCTGATGCCATTGCTCCCAAGATAAACAAGATACCAACATTAAGGTCAGCAATAATTGGTCGAATGGTGTATCCAAAGATTGTAAACTCTGGAAAGAGTGGAACCGCAGCTAGTGCGATAAACGCTGTCGCTGCGGTAATCGCAGGAGCGATCATAAATATAAATCTGTTTGCATGTTGAGGTACGATATCCTCTTTTGTAAACAGTTTGATACCATCAGCTAATATCTGAAGTAGACCATAAGGACCAACGTGCATGGGTCCCAATCGTCTTTGCATAAATGCAAGTACTTTCCTCTCCAAATATGTACCAAAACCAGCAAGTGCTGAAATAACAGCAAGTACCACTATCGCTTTGATAACGGTTTCTATAATCAATGCATCCATATCTTACACCTTTTTAATTGTTACTTTTTTATATCTCTCTTTACCAAATATAGAGAAGACATCTTGATAACTCTTGAAGTCAGGAACCGTTACAATCTCTCCTGTCATTCGATCATCCACAAGAACTTTAAGCTTAATGGATTTATCATCACCAAACTCAACCTCTACCTCTTCACCTAGTTCTTCAGCTTTTGAAGCACTCGTATAGAGTGCAAACTCTTCATTAATCTGATGAGAACGATCAGTAAAGTCATTAAATTGTCGTTGAGGATTACATCGATAAGCGATATCACCCTCTTCAATTACGATTGAGTCATCAAATTTAACTACTTTGATCTCCTCTTTGGCTACTTCACACTGTTCTAAAGCATAACCTCTTTGCTCTTGCCCCTCATTGGTATACCCATTAGGTAGATCATCAAAGTTTTGGGCTTTAAATCCATCAATATTGCCTAGTAGCGGGGTAAAGTCGATTGTCTCATTCATACCAATACCCAAGGCGTTTAGAATGTCATTAAGCTCATACCCTTTATACTCTAAAGCTGCGTTGGTAGGAACTACTCGTTTATTCATGTTGGTAAAGGTTCCCTCTTGCTGATTGAGTGCTGGGATATCAAGTTTACTAAATCCTCTTGCACCCAATCTAAAGTGACCGTGTTCATTGTAACCAATGACATATCCACTCTCTTCATCATCAAGCTCACAGATCATTGCAACACCCAATGAGTTTGTTCGTGGTGGAATCATAACAAGATTCATTTCACACAACTCTTCAATCATCGCAACCAATCGTGAAAGATTTCGTGCTCGTGGATGGAAGTAGAGATCTTCACCCACAATGAGGCTAAAGCTCTCTTTCTTCTTCATCATCTTTTCAAAGTTTTCATCAAACTTATCGCTACCACCAAGCAGTGTGACGAGATCGTTGACCTCTACCTCTACCTCTTTTTCAACCATCTTGGGTACTTTTTTGCTTACCTCTTTACTCTCACCGCTCTCTTCATCAGTAACTGTCTCAGTTACTGTCTCCATCACCTTCTCTTTGATGGTTCGCTTCTCAGTTTTGTGGAAACTCTCAAGATACTCTTTAGTTTCACCATCAAGCTTATCTTTTGGAGCAAAGAGATCAAGGATAAGATAGAGTACTGCCTCCTCTTGTCCTACTTTATGGTTAAAGACCTCAATGGATTTACCAAATGTTGGAATAAGTGTATCGCCTACTGGGTGGAAGTAGAGTCCTGCACCTTTGTTCATCTTTTGAACATTGTTAAAGGCATAACGTGCATTTGGGTTATCATTTCTTAGTGATGCTCCAACAGATATTACAAAATCACTTGCCATTACCTCTTTAAAATCACTGCCATAGAGTGCTTTACCACTGGCTTTTGAATAACTCTCTAAGAAGTCTTTGAAAGCTTTTGCATCGTGGTTAACTAGTTTTACCCCTAGTTTCTCTTTAAGACGTTGCATCATCAACGCCTCTTCATTGGTGATACCCGAATTAAACTTGATCGTTTCAGCCTTTTGGAATGCTTGAATGGCTAGATCAAATGCTTCTTTATCTTTGCTCTCTACTCTATTTTCAAAATCATATCCAAATCGACCCGCACCACACAGTGATACATAGTTCCACTCATTGGTAACTCGATAGATCTTCTCATCAGGGTTGGCTATTGATGTATGTTTTGTTTCGTAGAAGATCTGACATCCACTACTACAGTGTGCACACGTTGCAGGGATCTGCTTGAGCTCCCATGCATTGGTTGTATAGACAAAGTCTCGACTTACCAATGCTCCAACAGGACACACTTCCGTACACTCACCACAGTCACTACAATTGGTTAAATCTGTACCGTTGCTTGGTACAATAACTGATTTTTGAAGCTTATTCCACATAGCATAAGCATCTTTTGGCATCTCATCTTTGAGCTCTTTGGGTAGTTTTTCACCACCTCTAGGACCTGTTTTGATTGCCGCATCACCAATCATATCTTTACAAACCGTAACACATCGCTCACATACAATACAGAGTCCTGCATCGTAGTGAAGTACATCACTCCAGTTTTTATTCTCTCGAACTGTATCGGGGATAGCATAACTTTGCGAATCTACACCAATCTCTAGTGTGTAGTTTTGGAGTTCACACTCCCCACTTTGGTCACATACACCACACTGTAGAGGGTGATTTACATCGTAAACCTCCATAATAGCTCGTCGCTCTTGAAGAATCTCCTCATTTGTTACGGTAACCTCCATGCCCTCTTTAACTTTTGCATTACATGCATAGACTCTCTTGCCATCTGCCTCTACCAAACAGATACGACAAGCAAGTGTCGGTGAACATCGGGTTAAATAACAAATTGCAGGTATGAATATATCATTTGCACGAGCTGCATTTAGGATATATTCACCCTCTCTTGTCTTACACTCTTTACCGTCAATTTTTACTGTAATTTCATTGCTACTCATATTTACCACTCATCTTATTTGTTTTGAACTTCAAGAACTAGTTTACTGTATCTGTAAGAGGATACCAAAGTACTACTTAATCCTTTATCATTTGAAGGATTAATTGCAACTGTACCTTTTAAGGATGTATCAATCTTAAACACTCTTCTATACTCTACGCCATCTAACACAAACTTTACTTCATCTCCATCACTAAGCTTTGCAGCAATAGCAAATTGATTTGAACCCCGTAAATACTGCGTTGATGATAGCTCTTTGCTCTTATGGGTAAAGGGTGAAAATTGATTGATCTCATTAGCACGATACACCACTACACCATCATAGGTTGGTAGTGAAGCAATCTCTTCTAGTGATAGATCTTCAGTTGCATCCTTACACTCTAAAAGATATCCTCTCTCATCTACTCCATTGATATCAAAAGCAATCTTAAGATCATCAAAATCAACTGCTTTAAAGCCTTGTTCAACAGGAAGCTCTTTTGTATACTCAATTGTATACTCTTTTGCAACTCCTAGGCAAGAGGCTATATCATTTAGAACATAACCATTGTAATCAAGAGCTACATGCGTAGGAACAACTTGCTTATTGATGTTGGTAAAGCTCCCCTCTTGCTGATTAAGAGCTGGCATATCCAAATCACCTTCACCTAAAGCACTCAATACAAAATCACCCGTAGCGTTATATCCTACAACTAATTCTCCTACATCACTATCAAGATCACAAATCAAGGAGACACCCAAAGCATTTGTTGCAGGAGGAATAGCTACTACATCAAATGTTGAATATCTCTCAATCAATGCAATAAGTTTTGCAATATTTTTAGCTCGTGGGTGTGTATAGAGATCAGTTCCAACAACCAATGTAAAATCTTTTTTCTTAATCAATGACTTTACAAGGGCATCAATCTCCTCTTCACCGACATTGCTCTCTGCACTCAAGTTTCCAATATCAAGATTATCTAAAAATGCTTTTGTATCTTTATCAAGCTTATCTTTATCGACTAAAGCATCAGCCAAAAGTGCTGCAACACCCTCTTCGCTTCCTACTTCATACTTAATGTACTGTGTTACGATATTGGACAAGTTGCTATCTTCAATTGGATGCATATAGGCTACACGTGCTCGATGCTGCTTACTTGCCATAGAGATATGATACTTCACCATAGGATTATCACTATCTACCATGCTACCAAAGACTACAATGGCTTTTGACTCTTTAATGCTCGATAGATTACCACTGTAGAGTGATTTTCCAGTGACCAAGCTGTAAGCATCTAAGAAATCTTGATACCCTTTTGCCTCATCACAAACAAGCTTATACCCTTTGGTCTCTTTGAGTCTTTGAAGAATCATCGCCTCTTCATTTGTGATGGTTGCAGAGAAACGGATTGTATCGGCTTTGTTGAAAGCTTCAATTGCATTAGCAAAGGCTGCTTCATCTTTAGCTTCAACTCGGTTTTCAAAATCATAACCAAATCGACCTGCTCCACAAAGTGAAGAGAACTCGTAGTTATTGGTTACACGGTAGATGCGATGATTAGGATTAGCGATGCTATCGGGCTTGACTTCGTAGCTCAGCTCACAAGCACTACTACAGTGCGAACAGCTTGCAGGAATCTGTGTCAATTCCCAAGCATTAGAAGAGTATTTAAAGTTAGAACTTACCAATGCTCCTACAGGACAGACCGACATACACTCACCACACTCATGACAGCCATCATCAGGATTGTTATTGACAATCGTTGATTTGTATCCGCCCACTGAGATTGCTAGTGACTCATCACCTACCACCTCATTACAGACATGCACACACTTTTCACACATAATGCACAGTGCAGGATCATAGGAGATAAAGCCCCAATTCTCTACTTTTCGATGCGGTTCACGTGTGGTAAAGTTTTGAGCGTTGACTCCAAACTCTAAGGTCTTGTTTTGCAAATCACACTCACCACTCTTGTCACACACTCCACACTCAAGTGGATGGTTAACATCGTAGAGCTTCATAATGTTTTGTCGCTGCTTATAAAGCTCAGGTGAATTGGTTGTGACGCAAATCCCATCAGTGGCAACCTCTTGACATGAGAGGATCATTCCATCAACACCCTCAATATCAACCACACACATTCTACACGATGCAATTGGCTTGACTTTGGTAAGGTAACACATAGTAGGAATATAGATACCGTTATCTCTAGCAATCTGTAAGATTGTCTTTCCATATTGAGCTTGACACTCTTGACCATCAATTGTGATGGTAATTGTTTTAATCTCTTTTTCTCTACTCATATTACACCGCCACCATCGAGATATAGTAACATCTCATACATCGTTGTGCTTCGCTTAGAGCCTCTTCACCTGTAAAGCCTAAGTTTACCTCTTTGTTGTTATCAATTCGTTCAGGAACACTAAGCTTTTCACTCTCTTGACGTGGAAGTCCTGGAATCCAACCTGTAACTTTTTCACCTTTATCGTAGACTTTGAGTCTCATAAGGTGATCTTCCATAATCTCATCATCGGTTCGAGAAGTTTTACCATCATAGATATATCGACTAATCACCGAGGCAGCACGTTTAGCTTGACCTACTGCATTAACGATGGTCATTGGACCATACTCACAATCTCCAGCAGCAAAGAGTCCCTCACGAGAAGTCATAAAATCTTTTCCATTGGTCTGAATCGAGTTCCATGATGTCATGGCAATCTCCCACTCTTCAGGTAAGATCTGTAGATCAAGGGACTGCGATACGGCAGGGATTAAGTAGTCACACTCAATCTCCATATCACCCCCCTCAATCTTAACAAGCTGTGCCCGTCCACCATTAGGATCAGGAACCAATTTAAACTTATTGACCAAAAGCTTTTTCAGCTGATTATCCTCATCAAAAATCTCTTCAATTGCAGAGTAGAAGATAAACTCAACACCCTCTTCAACAGCTTCATGGTACTCTTCGTAGGTTGTATTACGAATAATAGTCTTCTCATCTCGGCGATAGAGCATATAGACCTTTTTAGCCCCTTCTCTGACCGAACACCGTACAACATCCATCGAGGTAAATCCACCACCGACACAAACCACAGTCTTATCTTTAAGTTCGTTAGAAGCTGGAGAGCCAATACCGTACTTATTCCAAAGATTTACTTTATCGAGCATCGCAATCGCACCCCAGTACCCCTCCATATCGGCTCGCTCATTTTTGGCTCGAACCGCTTTGGAGAGTCTGGCACCAAAGGCAAGAAGCGTTGCATCATACTCTTCTTCAATCTCTTTGAGACGATCGGCTGTAACACGGTGATTGTTGTGTATGGTAACAGCTTCCATCTCAAGAACCAAATCAATATCTTTTTGATACTTATCAATGGGCATACGATACTCAGGAACCCCAACAGCAACCTCGCCACCATTGACAGGCAGCTCTTCAAAAATATCTACTTTGATACCCTCTAGTGCAAGATAGTATGCAGCCGTCAGTCCTGCAGGACCTGCCCCAATAATCGCTACCTTTTTGCCATCATTTCTTAGAGGCTTTGGTTCACTTGGGTGTTGCCACAACATTCCGTGATCGGTCTCATAATCTGCACCCAATCGTTTAAGCTCCATAATAGAGATAGGCTCATCAAGATTGGTTCTACGACACGCATCTTCACAAGGATGCGGACAGACACGACCACAGGTATGAGCAAGTGGCATCGTTTGACGTGTTGCTACAAGTGAATCGCTAAACTGCATATCGCGTACACCCTCAATATAGGCAGGAATATCAACATGAGCAGGGCACATATCGGTACAGGGTGCTGTTACTTTAGCAATATATTTAATATCATCACTGTAATGCTTTGAAGGCTTTTGATTATCAATTACATCTTTAAATTGATCTTCAAAATGTTCCATCAGATCTAAAATTGGCTTAGGTACGGTACGACCAATTTCACACTTAGAAGTAAGCATCATCGTCTCACTCACCTCTTTGAGGTGATCCATATCGGCATAAGAACCCTCACCGCGTGCAATTTTATCAAGTAAATCATAGAGTATTCTACCACCCCATCGTCCAGGTGCACATCGTCCACACGCTTCGGAGTAGACTTGGTATTGTGCTGCATACTCTGTAGCTAGGCGGATTGCATCTACATCTTCATTGAAGATTGCTACACCATCCCAACCAATAAATGCTTTGGAGTCAACATCACCCTCATAGGTGACGGGCAGTTTAAACCCTGATTCACTCGACTCTTCAGGTGACTTACCACGGTTGTCAATAAGTTCACCCCTCCAAGTTGAGAAAATTAAAGCAGACATTAGCTAGCCTTTTTTTTGACAACAATAGTCCAGTCTACTTCATTGAATTTCAATGAATTCATCAGCTCATGACCTTGCTCTTTGACAACATCGGCACTCTTTTGAACAGGAGAAAAATCACCCACTTCAAAGAGAAAAATACCTACTTCATTTACCTTCAAATCGCCATTCATCAGTTCTACCATTCGGTCATAAAAGTTATCTTTTAAGTGTCTTAAATCGTATCGTTTCATTATCTATCCACCTCTCCAAATACAATGTTGGTACTACCAATAATCGTAACAACATCAGCGATATACGTACCTACCAAAAGCTCTTGTAACAACCCTGTATGATAGAAACTCGGTGCTCTACACTTCAATCTATACGCATACGGCTCACCCTCAGACTTGATATAGAATCCAAGTTCCCCTTTGGGTGACTCTGTTGGTACATAAACTTCACCTTTTGGTGGTCTCATACCTTGAGTAACGAGTACAAAGTGCTGCATCAATGCGTAGTTTTGTGTCATCATCTCCTCTTTTGGAGCTGAGATATATTGTGGAGCGTGAGCCATCAATTGTGGCTTGGTTTTTGGATACATCAAGATCAACTGCTCCATAATTCGCTTTGATTGTCGCATCTCTTCCATATAAAGTTTGTATCGTCCAAGAGAATCATTACTCTGGCTTACAGGAATATCAAAGTCAAGTTCAGAGTAGAGCTCATAAGGCTCCTCTTTTCGAATATCGTACTTGATACCACTACCTCGCAGCATGATACCACTACATCCCCAGCTCATCGCATCTTCAGGATCAAGTGTACCCACATCCTCAAGACGCATTTTCCAGATTCTATTCTCTGTCAAAAGATCTTCGTACATCTTGATGTTTTCAGGAAGCTTTTGAAGATAGGTTGTCAGATTCTCAATCCACCCCTTTGGAAGATCAAGTGGCACACCACCAATTCTAACAGCAGAGTGCGTGAGTCTCGCTCCACAATAATCTTCCATCAGATCCATTGCAAACTCTCTTTCACGGAATGCATATAAAAAGACAGACATCGCACCAACATCAAGTGCGTGTGTTGCCAAGAAGAAGAGGTGAGAGATCACACGGTTAAGCTCTAGTAGTATTGTACGGATTACTTGAGCACGTCTTGGAGCCTCTACACCAATCAACTTCTCTACTGCCAATGCATACGCGTAGTTGTTCGAAGTTGAAGCAATATAGTCTAATCTATCAGTTGTTGGTAAAAACTCATTATAGGTCATATTCTCAGCCATCTTCTCGATTCCTCGGTGAAGATAACCGATATCAGGATAAGCTTTGACAACAAGCTCTCCATCAAGCTCTAACACAAGTCGCAACTGACCGTGAGCAGATGGGTGCTGAGGACCAAAGTTGATTACCATTACATTATCATCTCGCTCAAAGTTGAGATTTTCAAAAAATGGTGTTAATTTATTGGTTACTTGCATACTCTCTCCTACTTTCTTTTATCTAGCTGTGTTGTACCAGCATTGTAATCGGTTAAGAATGTTGTACTGTACTCAATCTCAGTCTTGGTTTCACCCTTGGATATATCTTCATCAAACGCTACTTCATAACCCACACGTGAGAATCGCTTAGTATCGTATCTGTCTACGCGTGCAGGGTCTCTGTTTTCTGGTCCAATAATATCACGGTACTCTTTACCAAAAATCTTATCCACTTCGTACCATGAAGCAAACTCATCCCCCTCAAGTGGATAGGTCTTAAGCAGTGGATGCCCTTCCCAATCATCTGGCATAAGGATTCTCTTCATAAAGGGGTGATTGTTGGCTTTGATACCAAACATATCATACATCTCACGCTCAGCAAAATTGGCAGATTTGAAGAGTGGTTGTACCGATTCAATTGCCAAGCCCTCTTTAAGCCTACAGATGACTCGAACCCGTTTAGCTTGATCTAAATTTAGCATCTGATAGAATATCTCAAATTCACCATCTTGTGCCAAATAATCTACCGCAGAGATCTCAGTAGCGATTTTGTATCCACACTTCTCTTTAAGTGTCTCTAAAACATCGTAGTTATCATCTGCATTGATATGTACTACTAGATTATCAAGCTCTACATATGACTCATTGACCTTTTCACCTAGTGCATCAACAACTGCTTTAAAATGCTCATCCTCAACTGCTTCACGTGCTACTTGAGGTGCTACCCAGAATCTATCGGTATAGTACGCCTTCTTTTGTACATTATCTTTTGGTGTATATTTTCTCATTAAACCAACCTTAGATCTTGTTTTTTGTTTTTCTTCATATCAGCTGATTCTCTACGAATCTTCTTTTGAAGCATCATGACTGCATACTGCAGTGTTTCAGGACGAGGAGCACAACCTGGCAAATAAATATCAACAGGTACAATTCTATCAACCCCTTGAACCGTTGCATAGGTATTAAACATTCCCCCTGTATTGGCACAACTTCCCATAGATATAACCCACTTTGGCTCGGTCATCTGATCGTAAAGTCTTCGTGCAAACTCGGCATGCTTCTTTGAAAGCGTTCCTGCTAAGATCATTACATCGGACTGTCTTGGAGAGGCTCTAAAGATTGTACCCAATCTATCGAAGTCATAGCGTGAACCACCCGATGCCATCATCTCGATTGCACAACACGCCAAACCATAAGTCAATGGCCAAAGAGAGTTTGACCGTCCCCAATTTAGAAGTTTATCAACTGAGGTTAATGCGATAGGCAAACCTCCATTCGATGTATAGTCTACTTTATGCTGTGCCATTCAAGTGCTCCTTTTCTCCATGCGTAAATAAATCCTACTGCGAGTAGGAAAATAAATAAAATCATCTCAACAAAACCAAACCAACCCAACAACTTAAAGTCTATCGCCCATGGGAACATAAAGATAATCTCCACATCAAAGAGAATAAACAAAAGTGCTATCAGATAGAACTGAACCGAAATGGTATTTGGCTGCTTGGTAACCTCTGGCCCACACTCGTATATCGTAAGCTTAAGCTTCTCCGTATCCAAACGTGCAAGCTTTCTACTAACAAAGCGTGCTAGAAATAGTGTTGCAGGAAAGGCAACAACTGTAATTGCAAATAGAACAAAAACACCAAAATATGGATGATCCGTAACAATATGCGTCATCATTACTTCTTGAGTCATCAGTAACCCCTTTTTTAATTTGAGATATTCTCAGAATAGTTTGCTCTTATCATAGCAAAATGAATGTTAAAGTGTTTTGAGTAGATTTTCTTTGGGTAATAAGTTTTGAATTTGTAACGATGTGAAACAATACTGTGAGGCTCTTTTTCAATTAATTTTATATCAATAATTATCATATCTCATTCTCTATTTTGTTTTAGACTCATTTTTAGGTAAAATATCAAAAAAATTTAGGAAAGTATGTGCTAGAGTCTCTCAAAGATAAATATCTCTCTATTTTACCAGCTTGTGATAGCTTCTTTTATACTACCACTATAGAAGAGAAGAAGCGTTTTGAGAGAGATATTTTGCATCTCAATTTTGCACATATATCCCCCTACAAAGAGTTTGAGATACTGCCCTATTACGATGAGGCACAACTGCTTTTGTGGTTCTACCCCAGATCAAAAGCCTACAAAAACTTTCTCATCCCCCAAGCCTACCTGCTCTACCTCTATGCCAAAGCCCAAGATAGCAATGCAATATTTATTGTAGAAGATGAGCTAGATACACTCCTTGTGATTAAAAATGGAGCATTGGAGGCTACCTATTGTGGTCAAAGGCTAAAGGAGCAAAAAGAGGTACTCCTTGATGAGTATGGATTGGAAAACCTCTATAGCCTAAATGCAAAAAAAGCCAAAGAGATAGAAGAGGCACAACTGCAAAACTATCCCATTTGGCAATATTACCATTGGTATCAATCAGAAAGTTCACTTAAAGAGAGTGCTTTGGGCTACCTTGAAAAGGCTGTTGTTCCACTCGCTATTATTATTGCCATCTTTATTGCAAGTGAATTTTCCAAAGATAGCTACATCAACAACTATTATGAAAACCTCCAAGAGGAGTATAAAGCGGTCAAAAAACAAAATGACCCCTACCGAAAGGAGCTAAAGGCTCTCAAAAAAGATGTAGCCTTTAGCAACAATTTCTATAATGATGTCTTAATCTACCCTAGTAGCATAGATATAATGGAGAGTCTTTTTGGTATCGTCTCACAAGATAGCAACAATACCATCAAACACTTCAAACTCTCAGGCTCAAAGCTTACGCTAAATGTCGAAACTTTTGACCCTATTACCATCTTAAATGCCGTGTTAAGCAGTGGTAATTTTGAGAGTTTCAAAGTCCAATCAAGCCGTAAAATACGCAAAAGTGACAAAGAGTATGTCAGCTATCAAGGGGTTTTAAAACGTCTAAAGGATATGCATGGAGAGTAAAAATATCCTTATTATTCTCATCTCCTTCACCTTGTTGGTTAATTTTATCAACTATGTCGATGAGGATGAGAGCAAAACAATCAAAAAGATTCAAACGCTCAAAGTTCGACTAGCAAAAGAGGAAGCCTTGCTCAATAAAAAGATAACACTCAATCAAATCGATAACTCAAAGCTCTTTTTTGATAGTAAAACAGATAATAACACTATTTTAGGAGCTTTTCAAAAAGAGATTAAAGATATTGCAACCAAAGCCAATTTTAAAATCACCAATATCTCTTGGGGAGAGCCTACAACCAATGAAAAATTAAAGCTTGTTACCATTCCACTCAAACTCAGTGCCAAAAGTACCCCACACTACTTTGCCAAGTTTTTAGAATCTATCAAAGCGATGGATAAGATTGTCAAAATAGATATGATTACAATGGGGAAAAGCCGCAAGGAGATTAGCTATCAGATGTATCTTTTTGGCTATAAAAGGGTAAAAAATGTTATCCAAAAGTAAAATGATTTTTGTGGGGATTATTGCCCTCTATGGACTCTATATGATGGGTTCTACTCTTGTGCCACTAAGCAGTGAAGTTGATGCCACCAAAATCAAAAAAGATAATTTAATAGCCAAAGATATTTCATCCTATAGCCAAAGCGAGGGCAATCTTTCTGCATTAGCCCTGCATTTGATGTGGGACATACCTGAGTATCAGCCACCCAAAGTGCTAGTTGAAAACAATGAAACAAACAGCAGTGAAGATAACGCCTCTTTTGAATTAAGAAATCAAAATGGATTTTATACTATAATTATAGAGAAAAAAGAGTTTGATTATCTTGGCGTAGCGATGCGAGGGGGGATACCCTTTGCTATCTTCTTTGACAACAGTGCAAAACCCAAAAACAAAATTAAACACTATCAAGAGGGAGAGAACCTTCATAAAAAGGTAAAACTTCACAAAATCAAACACAATACTCTGTTACTTATCGATACGGATAGTTACCAAAAGATAGAGATACCCTACTTTTTGGTTGATGAGATGGAGTTTAAACCAAAGGAAGATAATGAATCAAATCACTCATAGAGTATTTATAGCAATCATAAGCGTTACATTTTTATTTTTAAATAGCTGTACCCAATACAGTGCTATGGATATTACCCCACAAGATCAACTCAGCTCAAATCTCTATTTGACAGGAGATATGAACCTAAGTCGTAACAGTGACAACAACTATAAACTTTATAAAAAACGCTACGTTAAAAATGCCTACAACGCTTCTGTGGAAAAGATACCGCTAAAAGAGAACTTTAAAAATATGAATTTCTCTAAATCCAAACAGATTGAACGTGCAAAACTCAAACCCATTTTTAAAGATAGAGAAGGGGTGAAAGTCTCTGTTGAGAATATCCCTGTAGCTAAATTTATCGATTTGGTCTTTGGTTCAATTTTAAAACTTAACTACTCTTACAGCGATAAGGTCAAAGCCTCAAAAGCTAAAATCAGTCTCAATATGCAAAAAGAGACTTCACCAAGAGAGCTTTTTGATATAGCCATAGCCATGCTAGGCAATCACAATATAGGCGTTGAACAATTACGTTCTTTGTTTCAGTTTGATGAAAAAAACAAAGCTGCCATTGCAAAACAAAAACAAAATTTCATCTATGGACGAAACTTTGATGTAAGTGGATTAGAGGGGCAAAATGTCACCGTACTTTTCCCCTACTACTACGTTCCTATTCGTAATATGCTTCGCTCAGGATTTACCAAAAGCTCTCCTGTAGTCAAAGGGATTACAGAGATACCAGGAGCTAACGTAATTTCTATTTCAGGTGAAGCCAAAGAGGTTCATAGAGTACTAGAGGCTGCACGACTGCTAGATCAATCTTCGATGCAACACAAAGAGGCAGTTCTTTTTAAGATGAAATATATCAACAGTAAAGAGTTTAAAGAGCGAATTGTCTCACTACTTGGTGCAAGTGGTATTCCCATTGCAAAAGACTCTTCAAGTCGAGGGGTGTTGATCGTTGATGTCCCAGAGCTCAACTCTGTCTATGTTGTCTCCTCCAAACGATCATGGATAAAAACCATTCAATCATGGAAAGATCGTTTTGACAATGCCGATATGTTAGGCGATGAGTCGCATCTCTTTTTTTATAAACCTGAATTTCGAAAAGCTGAAGAGCTCGTAGGGCTTATCAATCAACTTTTGGGCAATGCTGGTACAACTACCAAAAAAGATAGCAATAGTACAATGGGTAATGTAGAAATCAAAGAGGATTTTGCCATCTTAGACCCCCAACAAAACAATATTATGATCAATACCACCGCTACCAAATACAAAGAGATACTCTCCCATCTTGAAAAGCTTGATAAGACTCCCAAGCAGATACTCATTGAAGTCACCATCGCAGAGGTCACACTCAACGAACAGCTTAAATATGGACTGCAGTGGCACTACAATACACTCAGGGGTGGCAAAACCATGAGTATAAGCAGTGGTTTTACTGGTTCAATTTTTAGTGGGAATATCCAATTTGTTTTGGATGCTTTGGCTCAGGATAATCTGATTCATATCCTCTCTTCACCCAAGCTTATTGTGCTTGATAGAGAAGCAGCGACAATTAACGTAGGTGATCAAGTACCTATTTTAACATCTGATACAACCTCTTCTAATATTGCATCAACCGATTCGACACGAACACAAACGGTTCAATACAAAAATACGGGTATTATTCTCAACGTTACGCCTTATGTAAATTCTCAAGGAATTTTAACATTGAATATTGCACAAGAGGTAAGTAAAGTCTCAGCCAATACATCAAGCAGTATCAACTCGCCTACTATTTCAACCCGTAGCATTCAAACAAAAGTAGCACTTCGATCAGGTGAAACCGTAATGCTTGGAGGTTTGATTGAGGAGACTAAAAATAACTCCAAAACAAAAGTACCATTATTAGGAGACCTTCCAATCTTTGGCAATCTCTTTAGCTCTACAGGAAAAGACCGTGATAAAAAAGAACTTTTTATTACAGTCAAACCAACCATAATTAACACCACAGAAGATACCAAAATTGTCACCAATGAGATGCGAAAGCTCTTTAGTAAAATAAAAAAGTAATGGATAATTTTTATTTAATAAGATAGTTTATAGAATAACTGGGTATTATACTAAAAAAGGAGGAAGGAGATGCGAATTGTTATTTTATGGGTAGTTATATTTTCACTCTCATTTTCATCAATGCATGATCTCTTTCTCTCCTCTACCCACTCATCGGCTCAAGTTTGCAAAGCTAGTGTGAGTGATGTTTGTGAAGCAAGTGCAAATTGTGAAGTGCATAATTTGTTACATTTTATTGCCATTATGGATAGGGATGTTTTGGCGTTTCACCCCGTTGAAGTGAATGCTCTTACATTTGTTAAAAAAACTCCTAATCTATCCCCACCCTATCAAAATCTCTATCGTCCCCCAATAGCGTAGGTGTGACCATGTCACACACCTTTTGTGCGATATGATCGCACCTACCAATCAATAATTTCTATTGCCCATTTGGGTTACTCTCTTTAAACGATAAAGGATAACTATGCGAACCATAATAGTGTTACTTTTTTTCACCTCACTGATTTTTGCAAAAAACATTACCCTGAGTGAAGTGTTAAAATCGAGCAAACAACACAACCAATTTATTAAAGCCCTCCAAAAAGAGGCACTCTATCTCAAAGCCAAAGATAGAGCCGATACAGCTTCCGATGCTTTGGAGATTTACGCCAACAAAATCAAAGCCAAACCCCACGATGCTCCTAAAGCCGATGAGTATGCTGTGGGTCTATCTAAGAGTTTTTTACTGCCTCATATTCAACAAAAAGAGTACAAAATGAGAGCCTTGGAGAGTGAAGCAGCGATGCTTGAAGCCACTGCCAAGATTGACTCATTCCATCAAGCCATTAAAAACCTCTACCATCAACACTGTATCGATCGAGAGGATTACCGTAGCTTTCGAGCCAATTACAGTGACTTTGCCAAGCTCTTTGCCAAAAAGCAAAAAGCCTATCGCTTTGATGAGATATCCAAAGCAGAACTTTTGCAGCTCAAAATTGAAAAAAAACTCCTCTACGCCAAATTGCAAGAGTCCAAAATGCGTCAGGCTCGTTCTAAGAAGTTTCTACTGATGAGTACACACTTATCTAGCGATAGAGCCTTTTCATGCCGTGACGCTCACCCCATTCAACGCCATGTGAAGCTACCTACAAATGTTTTGAACACAAGCAAAAAAGCATTTAAAAAACGCATTGAGAGTACCAAAGAGGCAATTAATCGCCATAACTATGCTATTGATTCGATTAGCGTCTCAGGTGAATACTCCAAAGAGCTTGATACCGATAGATATACCATTGGGGTCTCTATCCCACTGAACTTTACCTCTTCAAAAAGTGAAGAGGAGAGAGTAGCTGCGATGAATAAGCTTAGTGCTGCTACACTCAAATATGAAGAGAGGATGCACCAAACCAAAGCCAAAGTGACTCAGATGCAAGCCAAGCTTCAAAGCATCGCTTCCAATATCGCTTCACTAAAAGAGAGTATTGCACTCTTTCGCAAAGAGCTGATGCCTCTGATTCAAAAAAGTTACGATTTAGGGGAGAGTTCGCTCATTGAGTATCTGCTTAATCGTCAAAAATATTATGAGCTTAGAAGAGAGCTTTATGAGGCAAAACGAGAGTATTATCAACTCCTCTTTAGCCTCTATGCCACACTGGAAATCAAGGAGTAGAAAATGCAAAAAATATTTAAACTAATCATCGTACTAACACTTATCGTTCACGCTAATGAGATTGTTTTAACACCCACGCAACTCAAAAACTGGCAAATTAAAACCGCTAAACCCCAAGTTGCCACAGCTTTGCCCCTTGGAGAGTGTATTGCTCAGGTTGCCACCCCTCCTTCGCTTCTTACCACCATCTCACTCCCATTTGAAGCCAATGTCAAAAAGCTCTTTGTCGCTTCGTTTCAAAAGGTCAAAGTGGGTGAAATTTTAGCCGAAGTGACAGGCACACAGTGGATAGCTACCCAACAAGAGACCATCACCCACGCCATTGCTTACGCACAAAAAGAGCAGAGCTTTAAGAGAAAAGAGCGACTCTGCAATGAAAAGATCATTCCCCAAAAGGAGTGTATCTTAGCCAAGGCCCAGCTTAAAGCCGCTAAGACACAGCTTGATGCCTCTAAAGCCTTGCTTATCAGTTACGGGGCAAGTCAAAGCGATGTAGCAAAGCTTATCAACAATCTTGAACTCTCACCTACTATTGCTTTGCGTAGCCCCATAGATGGGCAAATTACCGCACTCAATGCCAAGATTGGTAAAAGCTCCAACCCCACCGATGCTCTCTTTGTGATACTCCAAGAGGGATATTTGTGGCTTGAAGCCGATATAGAAGTGAGCCGTTCAAGCCACTTGCATGAGGGGCAAAAGGTGAGTATTGCATTGGGTGAGAAGGCGTTTGATACGACCATCTTACAACTAGCTCCCACACTCAACCCCAATAATCAAACCCGTCATGTGCGTTTTTTAGTCCCTCAAGATATTAAGTTGCTCTCTGGTCTTAGAAGTTCAGCTACCATCAGCTACACTCTCCCCACGCTTAAAATTGCCAAGACCTCAGTAATCAACTACGAAGGAGATTCGATTGTTTTTGTTCAAAGTCCCAAAGGCTTCAAGATGGTCAAAGTCAAAATTTTGGGCGAAGAGGTAGGGAGCTACTTTGTAGCCAAAGATGAAGCCCTCAACGCCCCCATAGCCACCACCTCGGTTGCCATCCTTAAAAACCTCATAGGAGCGGAGGATGAATAGGCTCATTGGCTTTGCTTTAGCTCAAAGGCTCTTTTTTATGCTTTTGGCGATGGTACTGCTTGGGTTTGGGGTGCGTTCCTATCAAAACCTCCCCATCGATGCCTTTCCCGATATCTCCCCCACGCAGGTAAAAATCATCATCAAATCAAGCGGAATGACCCCCGAAGAGATTGAGTCACGCATCACCATTCCCATTGAAAGCAAAATGGTAGGGATTCCCAATCAGAGCATTATGCGTTCCATCTCCAAATATGGGCTCTGTGATATTACGATTGATTTTGAAGATGGCACTGATATCTACTGGGCAAGACAGCAAGTCGCCGAACGCCTCAATGACATCAAAGAGGAGCTGCCAAGCAATATCGAAGGGGGACTTGCTCCCATCTCCACGCCACTGAGTGATATTTTGATGTTTACTATTGAGTCCGATTCGATGAGCCTCAGCGAAAAACGCACCTTGCTGGATTGGATTATTGCTCCTAAAGTTCGCTCCATTGCAGGAGTAGCTGAAGTCAACTCTCTAGGTGGTAAGGTCAAAACCTACCAAGTCACCCCTGACCTTGATAAGATGCGTACCATGGGCATTACAATGGATGAAATTTTTGAGACTTTGGAGAAAAACAACCAAAACGACGGTACGGGTCGAGTCTCCCAAGGGGTAGAGTCAATTTTGGTGCGAAGTGTAGGGCGACTGGGGTCACTTGAAGCCATTGCCGCTTTACCCGTAGCCAAAAAAGACAATCAAGTCATTACTATCAACCAAATTGCCAAAGTCGAAATTGGACACCTCACCCGTGCAGGATTTGTGACCAAAAACGGAAAAGGCGAAGCGGTACAAGGCTTGGTATTGGGGCTTAAGGGAGCTAATACTGCCAAAGTACTTGATAGAGTAAAAGAGCAACTCAAAGAGATGGAGGCGATCTTACCTAATGGAGCAAAAATTGATATCTTCTATGACCGCTCTGATTTGGTTAACTTAGCTACGAGTACCGTTAAAACCGCACTCTTTGAAGCGGTGATTTTGATTATGGTGATACTGCTTTTGATGCTGGGTAATTTTGCGTCGGCGATTAGTGTGGCGTTGATTTTGCCCTTTGCTTTGATGATGAGCTTTATAGCCATGGAGTATTTTGGTCTGAGTGCCAACTTGATGAGCTTGGGAGGTTTGGCAATAGCCATTGGAATATTGGTTGATTCAGCCGTGGTGATGGTCGAACACATTACGGCAAAATTGGGTGATAAGGGGTGTAAAAACCAAAAGAAGATTCACATCATCTACACCGCAGCCATTGAGATGGCACCCTCTATCATTACAGGAGTGATGATTATTATTATCGTCTTTATGCCATTGCTCTCTTTGGAGGGCTTGGAGGGTAAACTCTTTAAACCCGTGGCACTAAGCATCGTCTTTGCTCTCTTTAGTTCGCTTGTGTTGGCACTTACGCTTATCCCCGTACTTAGCTCCTATATCCTAAGTAAACGAGAGGACAAAGAGTCGTGGTTGATTAAAAAACTGCTCAAAGCCTACCAACCCTCACTTGAGTTTGCTTTGGCAAATGCCAATAAGATTATGGTTGGGGTGGTGTTGGTCTTTTTTGCTTCGCTCTTTTTAGCCCACAAAACGGGTAAGACCTTTATGCCTACCATGGATGAGGGGAGTATTATTATAGGCGTTGAGATGCTCCCCTCTATCTCACTAGAAGAGAGTAAAGTACTCAATCTCAAAGTACAACAAAAGCTCTTGGCAAGTGTACCTGAAATCAAAGACATTATCGCACGAACGGGTAGCGATGAGTTGGGGCTTGACCCTATGGGGCTAAACGATACCGATACCTTTTTGGTACTGCACCCCAAAGCCAAATGGAGAGAGCCATCTAAAGAGTATGTGATTGAACAGATTCGTAAGGTATTGGATGATTTTGTGGGGATGGAGTATGGCTTTACCCAACCCATTGAGATGCGTGTTTCTGAGATGCTCACAGGGGTTCGGGGCGATTTGGCTATCGATATCTTTGGAAGCGATAACGATGAGCTTGAAAAGATAGCTGTGCAGATTAAAAGTGTGCTTGAAAAGATTGATGGAAGCCGTGATATCTATAAAAAAGCCAATGAGGGAGTTGCCTATTTTGAACTCCATTTTGATCAAAAAGCGATGGCGTATCACGGCATTACCCAACAGCAGGTGAGTGACTATCTCAAAGTAATGGTGACAGGCGTATCAGCAGGGGTGATTCAAGAGGGGATGCGTAGAATTGATTTGATGGTCAAAGGGGGGATTGATATTCAACACTCTCTTGAGAAGCTCTCAGCACTCTACTATCCCCTAAATGATGGTACTTCTGTGCCACTGAGTAACTTTGTAAAGTTCACACCCAATACAGGACCCGTGCAGATAGAACACGAAAACGGCTACCGTAAAACCATTGTACAAAGTAATGTAGAGGGACGGGACTTGGTTAGCTTTGTTGAAGATGCCAAAGCCAAAATTGCCAATGAAGTTAAACTCCCCGCAGGATACTACCTAAGCTTTGGAGGAGAGTTTGAGAACCAACAACGAGCCGCCTCCCGTTTGATGCTCATTGTCCCCATAGCACTCTTTTTGGTCTTTGTTTTGCTCTTTGTCTCGTTTGGTTCACTCACCCAAGCGACCATGGTACTCACCAATGTCCCATTGGCACTCATTGGAGGCTTTACAGGGCTCTATCTTAGTGGTGAGTATCTCTCCGTCCCTGCTTCGGTTGGATTTATCGCCTTGCTAGGAATTGCGGTACTTAATGGGGTGGTGATGGTTAATTACTTTAACTATCTTATCGCCCAAGGGTATGAGTTACGCAAAGCCGTGGTGGAGGGTTCAATTAAGAGGTTTCGACCCGTATTGATGACGGCAACTATTGCTGCCTTTGGTCTACTTCCCCTCCTCTTTGCCACGGGACCAGGTTCTGAGATTCAACGCCCTTTGGCTATTGTGGTGATCAATGGGCTTATTAGCTCTACTTTGCTAACACTTATTATCTTGCCAATACTCTATTTGAAGTTTAGCAAGAGGGTGGAGTAAACCGTGATTTTTCACGGTTTACAAATAAGGAAGATTTTGTGCGATATAATCGCTAAAAGATATTATTAAAATCAAACTCTATAGAGCATTCATCCAATTCGAACAGATATTTTTCAATGGTAAACTCTCCTTGCAGTCGATAAAAACCGTTTTCAAGTCTATAAACTTCAGCAAATTTTCCTTTTGGTTCTACGATGATATAGTACTTTACACCATTTTCTTGGAAAAGATTATATTTTCTATTTCTATCAATATTTTTTGTAGAGGGCGAGAGTACTTCAAAGATAATCTCTGGTGTCTCTTCAATAAAATCAGTTACTTTATCTGAACATATCACACTATTGTCAGGACACACCACAGTATCCTCTTCAATTTTCCAATCCACTGCGAGTACAGACTTACATTTTGAGCAATTTTTTAGTATTGTTTTTAATTCATAAGATATTTCAGCACTTATATTTTGATGTTCATATATAGGAGAGGGTGCCATCGCATAGGCAATACCATCTATCAGTTCCCATCTACCCTCCCATTGCTTATAATCATCATAAGTATAGTGAGGCAAATCTTCAAGTTTTAATGCACCCATAATAACACCTCCTGATTATTTTAATCCATTATAGCATAAAGGGGTTATATTTTCAAATTTGTTTAAAAGTGAAAAATCATCATACGATACTTATGTTTCTAAGATTTTCACGGTTTACAAATAGAGTGTAAAGTGCTATAATAATCAAAAAAGGAGCAAAATCATGACAATGCAAAAGGTACACCTTGATATTAGCAGTGATATTTTTGATAAGGTGATGTTTATATTGGAAAATTTACCTCCCAATAAAGTCAAATATACGATTGAAAAGCCATCTCAAAATATTGAAGAGGTATCAAATGAAGAACAACACTACTACGAAAAATTACTCTCTAATATGAGTGTAGAAGATAAAGAAGTAGCTTCAAAAGAGGTTTTTGAGATATGAAAATTGAGATAGAGTATCTCAAAAAGCCTGAAAAATTTTTTGCTAAAAACTCTCATATTCTCTCAAAAGAAAACAGCAACCAACTCATTATCAAAGGCATCAAAAAAGTTATATTAAATGAAGATATCAATGTCGATATCAAAAAACTACAAGGCAATCTAAACCACTACTACCGTATTCGACAAAGCAAAATTAGAATCCTTTTTGAACTACAAAATAATACTGTTATCATCAAAGCCATTGTTAATGATATTGATTTTCGTGGAGATGTTTATAAATAAAAATCAAATTTCCTTGACCCCTTCATCATACACCTTTTTAAATCTTTGCAAAGCTTCTTTGATATGTTCTATTATGATTTAGAGGTGTAGGGTGCATTTCAATGCACCAAATGTTTCAACTTCAAGCTATTGGTGCAATAAATTGCACCCTTGCTACTTGATAACTTCACACATATCAATATCTAAGGCTTTTGAAACTTAGTATTAGAATTAATGTACAGTAAAGATATTTTAGATAAAATTCTTTTTAATTATACAAAGGATAAATATAATGAATTTTATTAAGGTTTTTTTATTGATTTGCTTAACAATTAATCTCAATGCGAGTGAAACACTTGAATACATTGAAAAACTCGATATTGTAGAGTATGAAAAGAATACATCAAAAAAGATTAACAATACAAACATAGTGAAAATTATAAAAAGTAAAAATCACATAACTTTTGATATTGGTATAATGGCAGATAACTATCATTCTTGCCAACTGGAAGGTAGGGCAAAAATGGAAAATGGTTTGTATAGATATAGAGAGAAGCTTGAAAATGGAAAAGAGTGCATTTTAACCTTTCATCAAAAAGGTGACACATTAAGCTTTGAAGATAAGAACTTTGCTTGTAAGTTTGCTTTTTGTGGCATGAGAGCAGGTTTTGATGACCACTTATTTAAACTAAAAAAATAGAAGAGTAGTGAGATGAAAAAAAGTTTTTTGATAATGATAATAGCTATACAGTCACTTATGGCTGAGGGATATTATGAGGTAGTTAAGGTTGCAAGTGATGATTTTTTATTTGTAAGGTCTAGTCCTAGCAGTAAATCACCCTTAGTAGGTAAGCTTCCACCCTATGAATATGATGTTGAGATGCAACGCTGTAAGCCTAATAGTAACTGGTGTCTTATTATGCAATATGAAAATGATGAGCTAACAGGGTGGGTCAATAAAAAATATCTTAAAAGACAATCTAGTGTAGTTGGTGGTAGTCATGGTGGATTAAATGGAAAAGTTAAGAATGTTGCATCCAATGATGTACTCCATTTACGACAATATCCAACAAGTAAATCAAAAAAGATGGGTTCACTTAAATATAATGCTAAAAGTTTAAGGGTAATGGCTATACGAGGTAAATGGTGCTTTGTTGTAGATAACTATCGTAATCAACAAGGCTGGGCACATTCACGATTTATTGATGTCTATTAAGTTGCAACGAATTGGCTCGTTGCAAATCTAAATTTGGCTTTAACGGTGCAATAAATTGACACCCTACGAACCCTAAAAGATTGCCCCTACAACGCCTTTGGTTAAATTGTGTTATAATACAATCAAAAAGGATTCAAAGTGTTGGCTATTGATCATATTTTTGAAGAGGTTTCAACTCTCAAACCCATCGAAAAGATGCAACTCGTTGATAAAATTTTTAATTCACTTGAGTACTCTAATAAGAGCATTGATGAACTTTGGGCAAATGAAGCCCAGTCACGCATACAAGCCTATGATGAAAACAAAATTCAATCCAAACCGATGCAAGAGGTCTTTAAAAAGTATCAAAGAGCCTAGATGCAAGTTGAGTTTTTAGAGTTAGCAGAGCGTGAGCTTGATGATGCGTTTGAGTATTATGAGTACCAACAAAAAGAGTTAGGTTATCGTTTTGTTGATGAAGTCTATAACAGTATCAATCTTATAGAACTCTATCCATTGGCATGGTCAAAAAGCTCTAAAGATACACGACGATGCTTGGTTAAGACTTTTCCTTATGCTATTATTTATCAAAAACGAAACGATATGATTTTGATAGTAGCCATTGCCCATTTGCATCGTAAACCAAACTATTGGATAGATAGAATCTAAAAAAATGCATCTACTCTCCTAAACTTTTAATAACTCCAATAGCTCATCACCCTTAAACTTCATCTCTTTGGCTTCGCCCTCTTCATAAATGCCTTGTTGGAGTGCCTCTTTTTGTTTTTGAAGTTCGAGTATCTTTTGTTCAATAGTGTTTTCGACGATGAGTTTATATACAAAGACCTTTTTATCTTGCCCGATACGATGGGCTCTATCGGTGGCTTGGTTTTCAACTGCAGGGTTCCACCACGGGTCGTAGTGGATGACGGTATCGGCTTGGGTGAGATTAAGCCCCACCCCTCCTGCTTTGAGCGAAATCAAAAAGATATCGGCTTTGCCACTCGTAAACTCCTCTATCGCCTCTTCTCGTTTGCGGGTTGCTCCTGTGAGTTTAGTATATTTTATCTTTTTAGCTTTGATCTGCCCTTCAAGGATGCTAAGCATGGAGGTAAATTGTGAAAAGACCAGTATCTTTCGTCCCTCTTCTAGTAGCTCGTCTACAAGGTCTAAAAAGAGAGTGAGTTTGGCAGACTCTTTGAGCTTTTGAGCCTCTTGGACTTTAAGAAGCGAGGGGTCACAGCAGACTTGACGAAGTTTAAGCAAGGCATCAAGAATCGTGATATGTGAGGAAGCCAAGCCCTTTTGAGAGATGGCATCTTTGACTTTTTGCTCCATGGTGACTCGAATGGTCTCATAGAGTTTGGATTGTTTGGATTCAAACTGCGTGTACTTGATAATCTCAGATTTGGCAGGGAGTTCGTGGGCGACTCTCTCTTTGGTTCGGCGAACGATAAAGGGTTTGAGCCTCTTATTAAGCTGGGTTTGACGGGTAATGTTTTTATCTTTTTCAATTGGGTTTTGATAGTACTGTTTAAAGAGCGAGTAGGTATCCAAAAAGCCTGGCATCACAAAGCTAAAGATTGACCAGAGCTCACCTAGATGATTTTCGATGGGTGTACCACTCAGAGCCAAGCGATAGTTGCTTTTAAGAGCCTTGATGGCAACGGTCATTTTGGCTTTGGGGTTTTTGATCTTTTGAGCTTCATCGAGGATGATGTACTCAAATCTATACTCTTTGAGTCGCTCTTCATCACGGGGGATGAGGGCGTAGGTGCTTAGCACAATATCGTGTTTCTCAATCTCTTTAAATCGCTCCATTCTACCCATACCGTGCAAGGAGAGTAGGCTTAGATTGGGGGTAAATTTGGTACACTCATTTTTCCAGTTGGCAATAAGGGATGTGGGTACGACAATAAGGGAAGGAGCACTGAGCTCATGACGCTCTTTGAGCCGTGATAGATGGGCAAGGGTTTGAATCGTCTTACCAAGCCCCATATCATCAGCAAGTATCCCACCAAAACCAAAGGCATGCAAAAACCCTAGCCAATTGAGGCCCTCTTGTTGGTAGTCACGCAAGGTGGCATTGAGGGCTTTGGGTGGGGCTTGATGCTCTATGCCTTTAAAGTTTTTGAGCTTACGGGAGAGTTCAAGTATCTCTTTAGAGCCTTTCCATACCACGCTCTCATCAAGGTTTTCAATCAAGTGAGCATCAAAAGGGTTGAGTTCAAAGTTGCCCTCCTTGCCCTCTTTGTTGTAGAGCTCTAAGATGGTTTGAATAATGGGGGCAATTTGTTTGCTTGGGACTTGGATATAGTGGTGATTATCCACATCGATGGTGATATGTTTGGGAAGCTTTGTCAAGTCATCAAACTCATTGATGATTGAACCAATAAGCGGAGCGATAGGCTGAGAGTTGCCATTAAACTCCAGATTAAAGCCAAGTGAAAACCAATCGTTGCTCTCTTGGCTCTCTACCACCACTTGGGCATTGGATTCAAACTTCATCCCAAAGCTCTCATCAAACTCTACTACCCACCCTTGGGCTTGGAGGGTAGGAATGTGTGTCTCTAAAAATACTCTCCAAATCTCTAGGCTCTTTTGTGTGTGATTGAGTGTTTTGGCATGGAGTTGTTCTCCTTGACGCTCTAGCTCAAAACCAAACGAAGCTAAAGCCTCTTTGGCTTCATTTTCACTTTGTAAGTGACGTACAATCTCTATTTGGGTGTTATCTTCAAAGCGTGAGTGGATGGGGTATTGCGGGTAGTACTCTAGCTCATACCCCTCATAGCTAAAGTGTAGCCTGATATGATGATACTCTTTGAGCATATTGAGCTTTTCATAGAGCAGTGTCAAATGTATTTTGGGTGGAGTATCGATATGTTTGGTCTCTATCTCTTTGGGTGTTTGCACTGTGGGGGCTACTTTGGCAATGTGAGTATAGACTTTGGATATATCTTCAAGCTCAATTTTAGGAAGTGCAAGGAGTTTGTGGTAAAGTGTACTATCCATGCCAAACTCTTGGATGGTATTGTTTTCACAATCAAGCAACAAAGCAGGTTGGGTGGGGATAAGTTTATGCTTTTTAGTGTGTACATTGGATTTGAGTGAGTAGAGACCTTTGTACTTTTTAAAGGCAATTTGAGGTTCAAAAACTTTGTCTTGCCAAACTAGAGGCTCTTTTTGGGTATCGTAGTAGGCTCGGTTGGTGGCAATGATTTTTTTGAGTGCATCATACCAAAAGTGATTGTTATTAAATTTTACATTCACCGAGGAGTAGCTGTAGTATTGGTCTTTATACTCTTGTTCGAGCAGATTTAAAATAGCGTAGTCACTCTCATCTTTAATCTCACGGTAGTAGTAGTCATCGACTGCTTTATAGCTATCAAGCTTGGTTCCCTGTGAGAGTGTACCGTTTTTAAGGTATTTGGATTTGTAAAAGAGCAGATTATCTACATGATTAGCACTAAAGAGCCGATAGGTTAAAAAGTAGCTATTTTGATAATGTTCAGGGCTATTGGACGATTGTATTGTGGGCTTTGTCAACTCTTGAAATCCCTCTAACCATTTCTCAATCTCACTTTTGGGCTTGGGAGGAGTGTAGTTGCTCTGTTGGTTTTGGTAGGGCAGATACTCCAAGAGCATCGCTACCACGTGTTTGCAATCCCCTCCCATGGGGCATGAACAGATATTTTCAATCGTTCCAAACATATCATTATGCACAATGGCATTGACTTGATAAGCGTCACCGCCTCGAACCACAGCATTGAGTATATTGCCATCATGCAGACGATTAATACGCAGTGAGCCGACAAGCCCTTGGTTAAAATAGCTTAGTCCCCTAGAATAAATGGTCGTTCCAAATCGTTCTTTGATGTCATCTTTTGTCAATTGATACATTTCTACCCTTAGTGATAATACAAAAGATATTATACATCAAAAACTATAATTTACAAACACTCTCACATCTTTAAATGACTCATTTCCAAAGCTTTTATCCTCTACATCACTGTAGATGAATTGTAGGCTTAGATTATCATTGTAGTAATACTCTAATACCACATCAAGTTCAATAATATCATCAAGGTGCTCTCGCTCAATGGTGAGGTGGTTAAGGCTTAATGTTAGATTCTCAATATCAACTGTAGTAAAATCAAACGATCCACCAATTAACAAAGCTTTGGCATTATCGCCTCCATCAGGAATCGTGATATGCTCTGAGCTTGTCAAAAAAGGACCCCCTCCAAAAAAGTTATTGGCTGCTACACCATCAACTTTGTTATAAGCAAGTATTGCAGTAAGTCCCCAAAGCTCATAGCTTGCTTCAACTGATGCTCCATAGATGACTGATTGCTCTTTATTCTCATAATCTTGCATGCTGTATTGCCCTGATAGAGCCACATTTATATCATCAAGTGCTACATTATAGTTGGCTTCAAAGTATGCGAGTTTGGCTTGGTTTGGGATATAGTATAGCCACGCTTTAAGCTGTATATTTTCAAATCCTCCATAAGCACCACCCAAGATATAGATACCCTCATCCCCATTCATCTTCGTAAAGCTTTGCGGCTCATCACTGTCGACCCCGCTCCATCTATTGAGATATGCCAAGACTACTTTATTGCGTTTGGGTGTATCTTGATACTTAAGAATAGCTCCTTCAAAGGTATTGGGTATCATCCCGATATCATCGGCATTGGCAAAGGGGCTATCAAAGTATTGACGACCCACTTGGAGTGTGGTTTTTGGGGCTACTTTGGCTTTGATATAAACTTCACCTAAAATGGTGTAGGAGTTATTATCACTGCCATAAAAAGGTACACCGATACTGTGTGTATCACTCAAAGCATTACTGGTATAGAGTGAAGCTCCCAAAGCATAGCATCCTCTGTGTTTCAGTTCAATATGAAGCTTCCCACCAATTGCCATGTCGCTCTCCTTGATAGTACTGTTTTCAAAGTTTTGATAGCCAAGTCTCAAATATCCACTATGTTTAAGCTCAATAGCTTTAAGATTGATACTCATTATCATTAGTAATCCAAAAAAAATAGTTGTTTCTCTCATTTTAATCCTTTAATTTATATTGATACTCATTATCATTTGTAAAATTGGCAAAAAAATTTGCTTCTGTAGTTTGGCACTGCCAAACGTCTAAAACAACTTTAAGCTATAGAGTAAGCCTGTTACCTGTAGGTGTGACCGTGTCACACGCATATATTGTGCGACATGGTCGCACCTACAAATCACAAGTATTTTGCAATCCATTATTTTGTTTTGTAGTTTGGCAGTGCCAAACTACGAATTCTTCTCAACCTCAATCATCTTCATCTCAGCTTGTCTCAATCCCACAAGGGTATCATCCACGAGTAGTTCTACATTTTTGCGTCCTAGTGCAAACTCCCGCACCTCAATATCGGCTCCACGAGCAAGCCCAAGCGATTGAAGTCTTAGTTTAAGTTCACTGTTGGCGTGAATATCGATAATTTTAGCCTTTTCACCAATATCCATATCTAAAATACTCATTTTTTTCTTCCTTTTTTATCTCTTGTAGGGTGCATCCAGACGCACCAATAAAAGTGATTTTAAATTTTATAGATGTTTATGTTTTCATTAGACGGTGCGTCAGGACGCACCCTACGTTACCATCAAAAGTACTCTATAGGTCATAAAACTTAGTATCCATGCCGTCCCAGTGGTAAATACAAAGAGATACCCCAGATACTTCCAGCTCCCTGCCTCTCGTACAAAGACCATGGAGGCTGCTAGACAAGGCAAATAGATCATCACAAAGACAATAAATGCCATTGCAGCAGGGAAGCTGATGTTTTTGCGTAACTGCTCTTGTAGGTTACTATCAGCTTCATCGCTCTCTCCTATTGCATAGAGGATTCCTAGTGTGGATACCACCATCTCTTTGGCTGCTAGTCCTGTTTCAAGGGCAACAGCCATCTTCCAATCCATCCCAAGGGGTGCAACCAGCGGTTCACTTGCCTTTCCAATGATTCCAAGATAACTGCCCTCTAAAAGTTTGAGTTGCAGTTCATTGGCAAGAGCCAACTTATCCTCTTCAACACTTACACTCTCCATTTTAGCTGCATAGCTCTGCTCCAAAGCCTCATGTTTGGGATAATTACTTGCGTACCATATTACTATCGAAGCAATCAATATAAAGCTTCCTGCCTTTTTGAGATAGGATTTAGCTTGTGAGTAAACGGTGTGCCAAATGAGTTTGAGTGAGGGCAATCGGTATTTTGGCATCTCCATTACAAAGGGTTCATCCTCACCCTTAAAGACCAAAACATGCAACACTTTTGCTCCAATGAGTCCAAGAAGTGCACCTGATAGATAGATCAAAAAGAGGATATTCCCTGCATTGGAGGCATCAAAAAAAGCAGAGATAAAAAGCACATAGATGGGCAATCTTGCCCCACAACTCATAAATCCTATAATAAAAAGAGTGAGCAATCGATCTCGTTCGTTTTTGAGTGTGCGTGCTGCCATATAGGCAGGCACCGAACACCCAAAGCCCGTTACAAGGGGGATAAAGCTCTTGCCGTGCAGTCCAAATTTATGAAAAAAGCCATCGAGTAAAAAGGCAACACGGCTCATATACCCCGTGGTTTCAAGCAGAGCAATCCCAATAAAAAGTATCAAGATATTGGGCAAAAAGAGAATGACTGCTCCCACTCCAGGGATAATACCATCGGCTACCATTTGTCCAAACTGACCCTCACCCAAGATAAATCTTGCCTGTTCTCCCAAATAACCAAAAAAGTTATCGATATACTCCATAGGAATAGCACCCAGTTCAAAGGTAACTTGAAAGAGTGTCCACATAAAAATAAGAAAGATAGGGATTCCTACAACATTATTAATCAAAATATTATCGATCTTTTGGGTAAGGTTTTGAGCCCGCATACTTTTGGTACTCATCACCTCCATCTTTGCTCCTTTGGCAAAGGCAAAATGCTCATCACCAAATATCTCATTCATATCTTGATTGGCGGTATGAATATAGATATGCCCTTTGGCTTCGCGTATGAGTGGGGCTATCTCCATCCAGATAGGCTTATCGTGCATCAGTGCATAGGCATCTCTATCTTCTTGAAGCAGTTTGATAGCAAATTCACGATAGCTATAGGGGGAGGCAAACTTTTTGGCTTTGAGAAAAAAGCTAAGGCGTTCAATCTCCTCTTCGATAAAGTCACTGTAGATCACTTTTGAAGGGGCTTTAGGAGCATTGTGGACTTTGATGATAGCTTGCTTGATCGCATCAATGCCCACCTTTTGTTCAGCACTGGTTTTGATACACGGCACACCCAAAATAGTTGAGAGCTGCTTCTCATCAATGATGATCCCCTCTTTGTCCGCCTCATCAATCATATTAAGAGCCACCACCACCTTTTTGCCCATCTCAAGGAGCTGTGTCGTAAAAGTAAGATTGCGTTGCAGATGTGTTGAATCTACGACATTAACGATAATATCATACTCATCACTTTGTAAAAAGCTCTTGGTGACTTTTTCTTCGATGGTATAGTCAGTCAGTGAATAGGCACCTGGTAAATCAATAATCTCAACATTATAGTCAGTACAACTCACCTCATCACAAAATTGAAAATTAATTTGCGTTTTATCAACTGTGACACCCGAAAAGTTACCCACTTTGAGTTTGGAGTTGGAGATAGCATTGATGAGTGAACTTTTGCCCACATTGGGCTGACCTGCTAAAGCTACCTTGATGGTATTCATTGTTTGTTTCCTAGTTATTGTCTAATAATGATAATTGTTATCAATACCGAAATACTACTGCGTTTTTCTTAAAAAGAAGCTGAAAATATTCAATAATGAGAATTAGTATCAATATTTATTTGATGCCTTGCATTATCTGTTCCTAAAAAATGATTCAAAACATTAAAAAACATTGCTAACCTCAATTGTATCACTTAAGAGATAAAAGATAAATCCTCTAGCCTCTCTACCCGTTGTCGCTTTCAAGGCATTGATATAAGCTCTCACTTGGGCAATGTGTTCTTCTTGGTTTTTACTCGAACTTTTGTAATCCACCACGATATACTCATCTTCTTTTTCAATCAACAAATCAATAATCATCAACTGCCCGTTGTGTACCATGGCAATCTCTTTGTAGTAGTGGCTACCTATAATCAGCTCTTGAAACTGGCTATTGGTTATCAATTGCCCTACCCTATTCTTAATATCTTTGATATTTTCATCACTAAGCAAGTTTCCAAATCTGTTGATCATCGCATCCATTGCGTACTCTAAGTTTTGGGCTTCAAAACCATAGAGCATCTCCAAAACAAAGTGCATGGCATTACCAAAATCAATTTCGCTTGAACTCTCTTTAGGCTCACTCTCTTTATCTTGTCTGCCATAGTGGGAGATTGGCAAAAACGCTGGGGTTGGTTCTTCGATTGCTTGGTTTTGTTGTTCAATATCAAAGCTTCCCAATGGTTGCATATCAAGCCCCTCAAAGATAGAGTTTTCTTCTTTGGCAATAATGCTCATCGAATGCACCGCCCGTGTCATGGCAACATAGAGGAGGTTGAGTTGGTCTTTATTGCTTAGAGACTTCTTTCGCTCCACCGCTTCGCTATATACCTCATCAAAGCTCTCACGATTGGCATGACGCAAGAATATATCCTCTATCTCCAAATTGGCATTGTAGTTATAGAGAAGCAGACTCCGTTCGGGTGGTTTTTTGGTGCTTCTATCGACCAAAATGACGTGTTCAAACTCCAAGCCCTTGGAGCCATGTACGGTAATAATTTTTGCTCCATAATCGACCTTACTTGATATCTCAATCGAGGATGTGTAAAACTCTTCTAAAAAGGTGGGAATATCACGGTAGTTTTGGGCAAATTCTAACAGCTTTAAAACATTGGGATCATGGTGAAAACAGCCAAAAATATCAATAATCTTATGACAGACCGCAAAAGGCTCTAAAGCATGATGATACCAACTGCGATCAAACTGCTCAATCCCATACTTTAGCCCCAACGCCTTGGCATCGATGGTGTTATTAAAAAAGAGATACTCCACCATCGCCACAATGGCAGCAATATTGGGCAGTTTATCCAATGACGAAGAGGTCTGCAAGATATTGGGAATATTATGACGCAGTAGCTCATTTTGTACCAACAATCCATCGTTATTGGTAAAAACCAAAAAGGTAAGTTCACTCACATTAGCACCGTGTTCAATGAGGTTTTGAGCCACCTCCAGCGCTTTAATAATGGGTTCATCACTTTGATGCAGTTCCACAAATCCTTGGTCGGAATCCTCACGGCTAAGCTGTGGCACATACCCCTTCATTCGCCCCTCAAAGGTTGCATTGACAAACTCTACCACCGATTTAGAGCTTCGGTAGTTGGTATTCATATTGGCAATTTCAACGTCATAGAGACGTGCTACTTCGTTAAAGAGTTCCTCTATCCCTCCGCGAAAGCGATACAAAGACTGCTTGGTATCCCCTACATAAAAAAAGCTCTTAAACTCATTTTGCCCCTTCCCTGCAAAGATTTCATCAATCAAAGGTCGAAAGAGCAAAAATTGCAAAATAGAGGTATCTTGAAACTCATCAATGAGGATATGTTTGAATTTGCTATCGAGCTTAAAGTAGACATACTCCCGCTCTTGAGAACTAAGCAGCAAATGGGCAACCAACGCCAAGTCATCAAAACTTAACTTATTCTTCTCAATTCCCTTAAAGAGCGTCGCCGATTTAAAATCATCGTAAAGCCTAAAGAGATTGGCTATCACCATAGAGTCTTTGGCTTCGACCCACTCTCGCAGTAGCTCTTTTAATTCACTAAAAAGCAGTTCTACGTTGGAGTTGGCATACTTTTTGAACCACGAATGCTCCCCAAGCAGTTCATAACTCCACAACCCCTTTTTAAAAAACTCCTCCACAGAGCTAGTCTCAAACTGTTTAATAGCACGGTTGGCTGTCCCTAAAGACTCCAACAACTCAATCATCGATAGACGTAAGCGTTCTATCTCTTTTTCAATGGCTTTAATATCGACTTGGGGCTTTTCAATCTTGGGTAATATAGGATCAATCTTATAAAAATCCTGCATCAACGGCAACACCTTACCCAAATGCCGATCATCAAGCATATTAAGAAGCGTCATAAAGTGAGGCGTATCGCCTTTATTAATCACTTTGGATAAAAAACTCTCCAACACCTCATCACTATCCACATCCCCCATCTCAAAGCTTGGCTCTAACCCCACTTCAAACGAAAGCGAACGCACAATGGAGGTAAAGAAGCTGTCAATGGTGACGATATAACCACTCTGAGCCAAAAAGCGATTTTGTACGCTCTCTTTTTGGGCGAGTATCTCATCACGAGAAAGACCACTTAGTTTAACTACCTCATCCAAAAAAAAGCCATTCTCATCTTTGTCAATATCACGAATATAACTAAAGACCCGCTCCCTCATCTGAGCCGCCGCCTTTTTGGTAAAGGTCGCTGCCAAAATAGAACTAGGAGACTCCCCCATAAAAAGCAGTGCAATATAACGCACACTCAAAGCAAAGGTCTTCCCACTCCCTGCACTGGCACTGTAGGCGAAATATTGATTGAAATTATTGGACATCTATAGATACTCCTTGATTTTTTCTATAAAGATACTAAAATCATCCACGAGTTCCAAAAAGTTATAGAGCTTTTCAATATCGATGGCAATATATTCATGAATTAAGATATTTCGCAATCCTATGGTTTGCAACAGTGTATTGTGTAGCGTTTTGTCAATATACTCAGAGTTATAGAGTAGCACAATACACTCTCCATAACTATTGGCATTGCCTAAATTGTATTTATTGACTAAGTGACATGAAATATCAATGATAATTTGAATACTCTCAAAAATACCATAACGCAAAGACCACTCATTAAACTTATCCTCTTTAATATCTTGCAGTGTGATAGTAGCTTTGTACTCTTTGAGTTTGGCGATATTATCTTCTAAGATTTGGATACGCTCATACATAGTTGCGCTCTCCTATTTTGCCATCCTTAATCCGTCGTTTAAATGCCTCCATGTTTTGTTCAATCAATGGCTTGGCATCAAAATAGTAGAGCATACTTCGTCTCTTAAACTCTACATATTTCTCTTGATTGGTGATAATGATAGGCTGATGGTCAGTCGTAATGTTATACGCAAGTAGCGGGTGGGACTTGTAGAGGTTATTGAGGGTATTAATCTCTATCTTTTTGTGTAACTGCATCTCCAAATCAGTGATGTATCCACCTATGGTGAGCAGTGAAGGAGAGTCTTTGAAGTAGATAGCAATATCAATATCACTCATACCATGAGCCTCGCCTCTAGCATACGAGCCATAGAGCAAAATAAACTCAATATTCGATAGCTTATCTTCAAAGTAATCTTGGATTGTCTCTACGGGATACATTGATTCCTCTCTTTTTGAAATACTTTATAGGTATTATAGCAAATCTTTCTCAACCGTATTGAATTTTTCGATTTGATTTAGAATCTTTGTATTTGAGTGATTCAACAGTAACCTCTTCAATATTTTGCTTTTTGGCTTTGACAAATTCTAATAGCTCTCTCTAAATCAGGGTTATCAATTGTTAATCGTATCTCCATACTCTCCCCTTTCGTTTTTGTTTATTATAGCAAAATCTACACTTCAAGATACTCTAAAAGATGCACATCGGGTATCCATCCAATCATTGGTTCATCAATTGTACCACTCTGTGTCACGATAATATCTTTACACTTATGACACTCTTCGAGTCTATTTTTGGCTTGAAGTACCAAAGTATCAGCTGAAACGATAATAAAGGACTCATTATGGGTAAAGAGTTGTGGTTGGTCTGCATTGGCACTATCATCCAAAAAGGTCTGTAGTGTTACACTCGAAGCCTCTTTGCCATTATCGGCTAGATATTTGTTGATTTTACTCTCATGAATCATATAGCAAATCTCACCCGCTTCATTCGTCATTGGAAGTCGTGATACCCCATACTTTTTCAATGTATCGGTCAAGTCACTGAGCATAATATCATCGGCTCTATCGCTAGGCATTTTATAGAGTGTCATAGCATAAGGAGTAAGCATAATGCTATCGACATAGTTTTGTGCTTTTTGATTGGGTGAGATCTCTTTGACCATCTTTTCGACTTGTGCATTGGCACTCTCAAAGCTCTCTTTACCAAAATAAAACGCCAAAACAGTACCCACCCACGAAGCAAAGACAGGAAGCGTAGCATTAAATACCATCATCGCTGTGCCTTTCTCTTCGCTACTTATTATTGCAACAATCCCCAAGATCAAAATCACAACCAAAGAGAGTCCCAATACCAAATAGGCTAATCTATTACGTGAAAATGTTGTACCATCATATAAACTTTTACTCATTGTACTCACTCCACGACAAAGCAAAAAAATTATGGTAAACTTATAAGAAAAGATTAGAGTGTGTAAAAGATATGAAACATTTAGAAGATATAAAAGAGCTATTGGAAAAATATTATAAGTGGGAT
>Ga0193953_1000080_pt1 | contig 51695 bp, 50 predicted proteins | sample BB_4_MG_FD_140325 | JGI IMG/M metagenome (GOLD analysis project Ga0193953, IMG submission 140325) | Microbial mat bacterial communities from the Broadkill River, Lewes, Delaware, United States - BB_4_MG | ecosystem: Environmental > Aquatic > Freshwater > River > Microbial mats | place: USA...
GGTATCACCGTTGATATCAACTCAACACACGATACAATTGTTGAGGGGAATGAGAGCTTTACCATCAACGCAAGCATTCCAGGAAGTAGCGATACAGGTACAGGATTGATTATCGATAACGATTTGCCCACGGTAGATCTAAGCATTGTTAAAGATGTTAATCAGAGCTCTACAAAAATAGGGGAGCAGGTACTCTTTACCATTAAGGTCAATAACGCTGGTCCAAGCAGTGCAACCGATGTGAATGTAAGCGAGTCTATGCCAAGTGGATATCGAGTTGATCGCAACAACAGTACGACAGGAATATGGGATGGGGATAACTGGATTATTCCAACCCTAGCGGCAAATGCAAGTGCAGAGCTTAATATTACCGCAACCGTACTGGCAAGTGGAAGCTATATCAATGTGGTCAGTGTTACAAGCGATCAAAACGATAGTGATCCAAGTGATAATAATGATACGAACCAAACTACCCCACTGTCTATTAATGCAACCAATGACACCGCAACCAACATCAACGGTACAACAGGTGGAAGTGCAATAGCAAATATTCTAACGAATGATCAGCTTAATGGTGGAGATGCAAATATTAGTAATGTAGTAATAAGTGTAACAAGTGATCATGCTTATATTACGCTAAATACTGCAACGGGAGAAGCAAGTGTACCAGCAGGAACTCCAGCAGGAACATACATTGAAACCTATAAGATTTGTGAGATTACTAACCCAACCAACTGTGATGAGGCTAATATTACGATTACAGTAGTAGTACCTGTAGTCAATAATGATAAGCCTACTGCAACAGCTGATAATTTTGAAGTAGATGAGAATGGAACGATAAGTAATACATTAAAATCTAATGATAAAGAGAGCAGCGATGGTGGAAATGTATGGTCTAAAGTGAGTAATCCATCTAATGGAACCGTTACTGTTAACAGCGATGGAACATTTATCTATACTCCAAATAAAGGATACAGTGGAACAGATAGCTTTAAATATCAGATTACAGATGCTGATGGGGATGTCTCTGAGGCTGTTGTGACCATTAAGGTTATTCCACCTGTACCGTCTGATCAGCCAAATGCTGTTGATGATAGCTTTAGAATTGATGTCAATAGCGTATTAACAAACAGAGTAGATGGAAATGATCAACTTAGCAGTGATACTCCAAATACCTTTAGTAAAACAAGTGATCCATCTAATGGAACCGTTGTGTTTAATCCAGACGGAACATTTGAATATACGCCTAATAGTGACTTTAATGGAACGGATAGCTTTACCTATACCATTACGGATGGAAGCGGAGACAAATCAAGCGCTACAGTAACGATTCTTGTTGATGATCCAAATGTTGACGATAAGCCTGAGGCTGTTGATGACAGCTTTACAGCAGATAGTAATGAGACACTTAAAGGAACTCTGCGAGACAACGATAAGCTCAGTAGTGATGGCGGAAATGTTTGGGAGAAAGTTAGTGATCCAAGTAACGGTACAGTGGTTGTACATCCAGATGGAACATTTGAATATACTCCAAATAGCGGCTTTAGTGGAAAAGATACCTTTAGTTATCGAATCAAAGATGCTGATGGTGACACTTCAATTGCGACAGTGACGATTAATGTAGCTACAACTTGTTTGTATAGCATTGGTAACTATATCTGGATTGATAGCAATAAAAATGGTATTCAAGATGCAGGTGAAGCACCTTATGGAGATCAAGATATTTATGTATCACTTCATAATCGCGATAGTGGAGCTGAGATGGATCGTGTGTTAGCAGATGCCAACGGTAAGTATCAGTTTGATAATGTATGTAATGGAAGATACTTTGTTGTATTCCATACTGGAGATAATCACTTAATTTCTGATAGTGGTGATTTACTCTTTGAAAAGTATGATCAATACGATAACTTTGATCTGAATGAGTATCTTGCCTTTGAAGATAAGATGTTTGATCAATTTAGCAGTGGGTTAGATTTAGAATACGGTATTAATATCGATACTATGTATATGGAAGAGATGTTATTAATGGAAGATGTGTTGCTTCTTAATGATCCATGGATGACAGATATAATGCTTGAAACAACGGTAGGACTTGCACCTAATGAGATGCCACTGATTGAAGAGGATTCATTCTTGTATAGATCAAGAGTACCAAGAGCAGTCACTAAAAAAGATCAAGCCAACGACAGTAACCCTAACAATAAAGGAGTTGCATTTGTAACGGTTAAAGATGATCATAATATGACGATTGATATGGGTATCAATAAGGTACTAACCAAGCCAGTTGCTGTAGATGATAGCGAAACAACACCTAAAAATACACCTGTTTCCATTTTGGTATTGGGTAATGACTATGATCCTGCTGGTGGCTCTGTTAAGATTAGTGCTGTGCGTACTCCATCAAATGGAAGTGTTGCATGGAACAGTAATGGAACGTTGATATATACACCTTATAAAGATTTTGTTGGTATCGATACATTTGAGTATACTATTGTAGATCAAAATGGAGTAACCGATACCGCAATTGTAACGGTTACCATTAGTGATAAGAATAATACAGTCACAGCGGTATCTGACAGTGCCAATACGCCATTTAATACAGATGTAATGATTCCAGTACTTAATAATGATTACGATTTGGATGGAGACACCTTTAGCATTACAGATTTTAATGCAACGACTGCCAATGGAGGAACGGTTACACAATATGGTGATATATTGATCTATACACCTAAAAAAGATTTCAATGGTACAGATACCTTTAGTTATGTGATTACAGATGCCAAAGGGGCTAAAGATACAGCAACCGTTACGATAACAGTGCTTGCTCCTGGTGTTGATGGTGTGCCAAATCCAGTGAGTGATGGAGTTAAAACCAATAAAGATACTCCAATTGATATTTCGGTTATGAATAATGATGGACATACATCAGGGGATACTATCAAGGTTGTCTCAACAACAAAACCAGCTAATGGAACGGTAACAATCAATAGCAATGGAACGCTGACGTATACACCAAATAGTGGTTATACAGGTGTAGATACCTTTACCTACACTGTTGAAGATAGCAATGGAGATAGAGCAACAACATCGGTAACTGTGATTATTCAAGAAAGCAATTCAGTCATTGCAAATCCTGATAGTGTGACTACATCTTCTAACAGTGCGGTTACAATTGATGTTATGAACAATGACAGCGATCCACAAGGCGACAGCTTTGCGATTACCAACTATGATACCACTACACCTAATGGAGGAATCGTAAGATTAGAAAATGGAAAACTTGTCTATACACCAAAATCAGGATTTAGTGGTATAGATAGATTTACTTATGAGATTACAGACTCTCATGGAGCAATTGATACAACAACCGTTACGGTAACTGTACTTGATTCTCCAGTCTTTATACCTACTCCAATTCCAACTTCAACTCCAATCCAAACTCCTACTCCAACCCCAACTTCTACACCCCCTGAGTTGACTGGAACTCTGAGTATAGGTAATTTGGTATGGTTTGATGAAAATAGAAATGGATTGCAAGATGAGGGTGAACAAGGTGTAGCAGGTATTACAGTAGAGTTGCATAATGAAGCAGGGGATCTTATTGCTACAACGATTACAGACTCTAATGGTGAGTATCTCTTTAGAAATGTGGCAGTTGGGAACTATCGTATTGTCTTTACTCAGTTACCAAGTGGTTACTCCTTCACTACTCCTGGTGTGGGAATGAGTCATGAGATTGACTCTAACAGTGATGGTATAGGAGTAGTCAATGGCATTAGTATTATGTCAAATGATTATACTATTGATGTTGGTATTCATATTGCTACAGGTAAGAGTAGAGTAACTCAACCAGTATTTGGACTGTGTGGTATCAGTGCTGTGGATGACTATGTGATAGGTAACTACAATGAAGTGGCAACCATTGATGTAATAGATAATGATCTTAGAAGAGAACAACATGATCCACTAAAACTTCAACTAATCAATGAAGATAGTGAGGCTGTTGAGATTATTGAAGTGAGTAATGAAGGTACATGGTTGGTTGAAAACGGTAAGATTCTCTTTATGCCAATCGATGGATTTAGAGGAAAAGCAACACCTGTAGAGTATCAGAGCAGTGAGTGTAAGAGTGCTAAAGCATGGATCTATCTGGCAATTGATGAGTTGCTGACTCAAGATGATAATGCCACGACCATGTCAGGCAAAGCAGTATCTCTTGATATCTTGGCAAATGACCGTGGAAGTATCGATATTATTCAAACTCAGCTTGGTATTGCAGATAATTTGGCATTACTTGATGCAGTAGTTTCAGAGGATAAAAAGCGTGTCACAGTACCAAATGAAGGGGTATGGGAACTTGATGAAAATGGTATTGTAACCTTTACACCTGATAAAGCGTGTCAAACTTCACCTACACCAATTCTCTACACTGCCTTTACATCCGATGGTAAGTTTAGCTCAACGGCAACGATTAGTGTGATATTTGAAGAGTACACCTCTATTGGCAATGATGAGAGTAGTAACAGTGCATCATCGTTGACATTTATCTCACTCTTATTGATGATTATAGCAATGCCTATTATAGTTTTACGTAGAAGAAAGAGTAGGGTTTAAAATACCTATCAAGCCTAGAGAGGACTCTCTAGGCTATATCTAAGCATAAAAGTTTATCACTTTTACATTTTATGTATTTGAGTAATAAAAATTTAGAGGAGTATAGTTATGTTAAGAAAATTTGCGTTTATAAGTTTGTTTATGATCTTTTTTAGTTCTTTTGCCAGTGCAAAGAGTCTCTATTTTGATGGGTATACATCGTATGATTGGTATGGAAACAATCTGACACTTCAAGCTGATTACATCCGAAATACCCGTAATGCAAGGACAGGGACACTCAAGATGCAGCTTTGGGCCACACGGTCAAAATATCGTGGAGGTTACATCAATGGATACATTTTAGGAGAAGTTCAAGTAGGGCAACTCTATGCCAATCGATACTATCGTAATATATCACGTACCACATACTTTAAAAGACCCCCTAGAGGAAGTTATTATTTAACTCTCGTCCTAGCAGAGTTTCAACACAATGGTCGATACCAAACCATGGATTATGTCAATTATCGAAAAAAAGAGAGATTTTAAAGAGAATCTACTTTGATGGTATAGCTCTTTTATGCTTATACTATCAAAAGCTCTATTGGATAACTCAAGTTTCAAGATTAGATTCAACGATCATTGTACATAGATACTATTTATCAAAATAGGATATAATTCATCTCAATTAATAATTTCTATAAGGATAATAAGTTAAATGAAACATTTTTACTCTTCATTTGTGGTGACGGCGATTGGTTTAGCCATTGCCTTCTATTTAGGAAGTTGGTATGCTCTCTATATTACGATTTTACTCTCTATTTTAGAGGTATCACTCTCGTTTGATAATGCTGTCGTTAATGCCAAGGTACTCAATACCATGGATCCAATATGGCAACGACGTTTTATTACCATCGGTATCCCTATTGCGGTCTTTGGTATGCGTTTCATCTTCCCTGTACTGATAGTATCAGTTGCGAGTTCTATGGGCTTTTTTGAGGCATTTAACTTGGCATTGCATGAGCCAGATAAGTATCAACACTCACTTGAATCGACCAAAAATCTGATCTTTGCCTTTGGTGGGTCGTTTCTACTAATGGTCTTTTTGGATTTCTTCTTTGAAGAGGATAGGGAGCATAAGTGGATTAAGATACTTGAAGATAATAAAACGGTAGAGAAGGTATCGGAAATTAATAATATTGAGCTCATTATTGCTATTAGTTTGGGATTGGTGTTAGTTAACATGACCAATGATGTGGGTGTAGCCATGGCATACTTTGGTGGGATACTTTTACACTCACTTATTGCATCATTGGATGACCTGCTCTCAACCGATGGAGTACGAAGCGGTATTATGGGCTTTTTGTACCTAGAAGTGCTTGATGCTTCGTTTAGTTTTGATGGGGTGATTGGTGCCTTTGCTCTAAGTAGTAATATCTTTATTATTATGATTGGTCTAGGGATTGGTGCGATGTTTGTGCGGAGTTTGACACTCTATTTTGTAGAAAAGAAGACACTCAGCGAATTTAGATACCTCGAACACGGTGCACACTATGCTATCTTGGCTTTGGCATCGGTGATGTTTATGAAGATGTTCTTTGAGATTAGTGAGATTATAGTGGGTACTATCGGTATCACCTTTATCGCCATTGCACTCTATCATTCGATTCATGAAAACAAAAAAGAGCAAAAAGAGTCGAATAATTCATAAATACTAAAGAGTAGTTAAAGAATTTTTAGATAAAATTCTTTTCTACTTCTAAATATGTTTATGCACTCATAGCTCAGCTGGATAGAGCATCGGTTTGCGGTACCGAAGGTCTCAGGTTCGAATCCTGATGGGTGTACCATAATAAAATCAGCAATTAAACTTCATTTTACCTAATTTAAACTATAATTTTTCCCTTATAAATAGGATATTTATCGATTTTTAGATAAAATCACGCAATTATAATTATTAAAAAAGGGTTTTGTAGTGGATATTACAACAAACAAACTTGATAGTGCAAACTTTTCGATTGCAGTCAAGGTAACTAAAAACATCATTGATACTAAAGTAGACACATTGGCGAAAGAGGCTGGTAAGCAGCTCAAAGTGGATGGATTTAGAAAAGGTAAAGTACCTGCTCACGTTGTTAAGCAGATGCATGGAGATAGACTTGTACAAGATGCTGAGTCTGAGATTGTAAAAGAGTTGCTTGATGCAGGACTTAAAGAGCTTGAGGTTAGTCCAACTAAAGTGATTGGTGAGCCAATTTTCAAAAAATATGAAAAACATGACGATGGTGTCGATGTAGAGATTGAAGTATCAATTACTCCTGAGATCAACTTGGATGGATACAAAGAGATTGCTCCTGAGTTTGATAAGCCCCAAACAAGCGATGAAGAGGTAGAGACACGTGTTAAGGAGCTTGTAGAAGCACAAGCACCATTTGAAAAGATCTCAGAGGAACGAGGCGTAGAAGATGGTGATATGACACTTATTGACTTTGAGGGTAGCATCGATGGTGAACTCTTTGATGGTGGTAAGGCAGAAGGGTTTAACCTAAGAATTGGTTCAAACCAGTTTATCCCAGGATTTGAAGATCAGATGATTGGTATGAAGATGGGTGAAGAAAAAACCATTACTGTTAAATTCCCTGAAGATTATCATGCCAAAGATCTAGCAGGTAAAGATGCAGATTTCAAAGTAACATTGCATGAGATTCAAGCAAAAGGTGAAGCTAAGCTTGATGATGAGCTTGCTAAAAAGCTATTGGGTGGAACAGAAGATGCAAGTGTAGAGAAAGTTTACGAAAAAGTAAAAGAGCAGATTCAATCTGAAAAACTCTCAAAACTCTACAATGATGAGCTTAAGCCAAAACTTTTGGAAGTGATTGTTGATAAGTTTGTATTTGATCTTCCAAACAACATTGTTGAGCAAGAGATTGACGCTCAGATCAACCAAAAAGCACAAACTATGACTCCTGAAGAGCTTGAGACATACAAAAATGACAGTGCAAAACTTGATGAGCTTAGAGAGAGCGTACGAGAAGATGCACAATCAAGTGTAAAGGCGACATTTATCGTAGACTCTATGGCAAAAGCTGAAGAGATCACGGTAAGTGATGATGAAGTAAGCCAAACAATCTATTATGAAGCGATGATGCAAGGACAAAATCCTCAAGAGGTAATTGAGTATTACCAAAAGAACAACCTAATCCCAGCGATTAAAATGGGAATGATTGAGGATAGACTTTTTTCAAAGCTTCTTGATCTAAACAACTAGGAATTTATATGAGCTATATACCATACGTGATAGAACAGACAGGTCGAGGGGAGAGAAGTTATGATATCTACTCTCGTCTTTTAAAAGATAGAATTATTATGCTTACAGGTGAGGTTAACGATGCGGTGGCTTCGTCTATTGTAGCACAGTTGCTCTTTTTGGAGGCACAAGACCCTGATAAGGATATCTATTTCTATATTAACTCGCCAGGTGGTGTTATCACAAGTGGTCTATCGATGTTTGATACGATGAACTATATCAAGCCTGATGTAGTCACGATTTGTATCGGTCAAGCTGCTTCTATGGGAGCCTTTTTACTCTCATCAGGTACAAAAGGCAAACGATATGCACTGCCGCACTCTCGTATTATGATTCACCAACCTTCAGGTGGAGCACAAGGGCAATCAAGCGATATTCAAATTCAAGCTCAAGAGATACAGAGACTCAAAGATACACTCAATGAGATTATGGCTCAGCAGACAGGTAAAACCAAAAAAAGATTGGAAAAAGATACCGAGAGAGATTACTTTATGTCTTCGGCTGAAGCATTAGAGTATGGATTGATCGATAAAGTACTTGAAAAGCACAATATCTAAGGCAATCAAATGGTAAGAGATATTTTAATATATCCCGATAAGCGTCTTCAGATGGTATCGGAGGAAGTTAAAAGCTTTGACGGTGAGCTTCACAACCTGCTTGATGATATGTACGAGACCATGGTAGCCAATAACGGTGTAGGTTTGGCTGCGATTCAGGTTGGTGTAGCTAAGCGTGTGCTTATTATCAACGAGCCTATTGAAGAGAATGGAAGCTCTACGCAACCCAAAGAGAATACTTTAGAGGTCATTAACCCTGTATTTTTAGAGGAAAATGGCTCTACTACCTATCAAGAGGGGTGTTTAAGTGTCCCCAATGTCTTTGAAGAGGTTAAACGCTTTAAGCATGTCAAGATAGAGTATCAAGACCGTAACGGTGATAAACAGATCATTGAGAGTGATGATTTTCTCTCTATTGCTCTTCAACATGAGATAGAGCACCTCAATGGTCATGTCTTTATCGAAAACCTCTCCTTTTCGAAACGCAAAAAGTTTGAAAAAGCTTGGCGAAAGAAACACAATTTATAAATTGGTGGGTTTGACCCACCCTTCATCCAAATATTTTACCTCTTGTTTACATCCCTGCACCCAAATTCATTGAGAAGATTGGAAGCAACATCGCCACAACAATAATACCTACAATACCAGCGATCAACAACATCATGACGGGTTCTAAGAGACTGAGCATCAATTTGATTTTATCTTCATTCTCTTCATTATAGAGCTTGGCTACATTATCCAAAATATGAGCTACTTCACTTGACTCTTCACCAAGGGCAAGAGATTGCATAAAGTTACGTTTGAGTTTTGCTCCTTTGGTCATCGATAGAGCATTGGAGAGTTTATTCCCCTCTAGTACTTTGTTGGAGGCTTGATCAAAGAGCTCTTTGAGGGCAAGGTTATTAAAAGTACTTGAAGCCAGTTGAACGGCCTGAGCATATGAGACACCAGAACTAAGCATAAGCGAAAGAATATAGGAAAAGCGTCCCAACTCGTAGTTTTGGATAATAGTACCCACAAGAGGCAGACGTATCATGATACCATCCACAAAGAGCCGAAATTTTTTGATATGTTTATAGGAGAGTTTATAGACGATGATAAAGATGATCAATCCTACAAAAAGACCAATGTAGTGTGCTCGTAAAAAATCACTGATACTCAAAACAAACTGTGTGATTTTAGGGAGTTCTTGACCCATATCTTCAAAAATACTGGTAATTTTGGGTACCACAAAGGTAATGAGTATGCCACTCATTAAAATTGCAAAGGTCAAAATAAAAAGTGGATACGCCATTGCACTGGTGACTTGCTTTTTGATTTTGGATTGAGCTGAGAAGAAGTTCCCCATATTGGTCAGTACGCCACTAAGCTTTCCACTGGTAGAGGCAACGTTAACGCTTTGGGTAAAAAACTCTGGTAAGGAGTAGACCTTTTGGGTGGTTAGGGCAACAAAGAGTGATTTTCCCTCATCAATCATGGTTTTGATTGAGTTTAAAAAGGAGCTGTACTTCTTCTCTTCTTGGTGTTGATTTTCAAGTAGTTTGATAGCTGTAAGCATAGCCATACCCGAGTTGAGATAAGAGCTTAACTCTTTTGCAAAGGAGCTTAGCATTGGGGAGGGCATCTGCTTTTTGGAAAACTCTTCCATAGAGAGTTTGCGTGTCTCTTCAAGTTTTTCGTAATAGATACCGCTGCTTTTAAGTTTTGCTTTTGCTTCACTCAAAGAGTTGGCATCGATAGTACCTTTTGCTTTTTTGCCAAGTTTATCTACACCTTTATATTTAAAAAGCATACTTATATAGACCTTTTTGATTTTTTGGGACAAATTATACAATAATTTATCAAAACTATAAGCAATAAAGTACTAAAATAATTTTCTTAATTTAAATAGATGAAGGTGAATGATTGAAAAAAGAGTTAATGATATTTATTGGAGTTTTTCTGTTTTTAGCTATTGGTATGCATTTTAAAGAGTGGATCTCACATCCTATCGTGCATATGCAAGCACTTCCTCATGCAGGTGCGTATGGGATTGGAGCTATTCATCCATTGGTATTTACCGTTGCAGGATATTTGATCTTGGGAGTGTTTCGATTGATTTGGAGAGGTATTAGACGATTAGTGGGTAAAAATTAACAAAAGATTAACCATTTTGTTAATTTTTGAGTAATCTTAAAACTAGCTCTTCTTATTTTTTTGCTATACTTATGGTTAAAAATAGGTAAGGGGTAGAGTATGCAACATTTTAAAATTTGGCTTATTGCTCTATCTATGACTCTATCTTTACATGGTAGTGGATTTTATGAAAACGCTATCAAGCATCTGTCTGAGTCTGTCACAAAATCAAAAAATACTCTATTTTCACAACTCTATCCCAAGCTTTATTATGTACCTATTTGGGTAGGAGATGAAGGGCTCTCTTATATGGCAAAGGATCTTTTTAGGCACATTAGATCAGATGCTACTCTCTCTCCTCTCTCAACTATCAATCAATCACTGATAGAAATAGAGAAATTGGCAATCTCTGTATATCATGATAGATTAGCTGTTGAGCAGAAAGTTGCACTCGAACTTAAAATTACAGTATTGTATTATAAGTATGCCAAACATCTTCTCTATGGTAATATCAATTGGTCAAGTGCAAAAGCCAAGATAAATGCACGTCAGGGAGCTTGGGTAACGCATACTCCTCCTTATGAACCTTTTTCGTTTTTAATTGCTTCGATAAAAAATGGTGAATTAAACTTTGATGCAACGAAACCACGAAATTTCAATTTTGTAAAATTGGAAGCAGAAATTAAACGTTACAGAGAGTATCAGTTATCAGGAAAGTGGAATCAAATTTCTGATTTTGGGGGATTGAAACTGGGCAGTGAGAGTAGTGCACTGCCAGCACTACGAGAGAGACTAAAATTCTTAGGTGATTATGACTGTGCTACGACATCTAGCACAACAGTAGTAGATGAGTGTTTTGAAAATGCTATTAAACGATTTCAAAAAAGACACGGGCTCATTGCCACAGGTTATATTACCAAAAAGACAAAGGCACTCTTAATAGAACCCATTGAAGCCAAAATTCGTAAAATGGTACTCAACCTTGATAGAATAAAGTGGTTGCCAAGAGAGAGTCATCCAAAACATATTGTGATTAATATTCCAGCTTTTAAGCTTAACTTTTATAGCGGAGAAAAAATAATACAGAGTATGCGTGTTATTACAGGAAAGTGGAAAAACCCTACACCTATTTTTAATGATGTAGTAACAACAATTGTATTGAACCCTTATTGGAATGTACCTGCTTCAATTTTGGAAAAAGAGATGATTCTTGACTTGCATAAAAATCCTAACTATCTTAAACGTAAAAATATGAAACTCTACAGTGGATGGGATGGTAAAGCAATTGATCCTTCAACGGTTAATTGGAAGAAGTATAAAAAAGGTTCAAAGATTCCTTATCGTGTAGCACAAAATCCTGGACGCGGTAATGCATTAGGAAAGATCAAGTTTCTCTTTCCCAATAAATTTGCAGTCTATATGCACGATACACCTAGCAAATCACTCTTTAAACGAAATGTAAGAGCTTTTAGTCATGGATGCATTCGATTGCAAAATCCAAGAGGGTTGCTCAAAACCTTTTCAAGCTTTAACAGTAATGTAGATTATACAAGTGCAACTAAAATGCTCAAAGGTACAACACGAAAAGCAATTCCTCTACAAGAGCGTGTCCCTATTAATGTAGTCTACTTAACGACATGGGTAGATGAGAAGGGAATATTGAATTTTCGAAACGATATCTACGGATACGATCGTTATCAATATTAACCATATTAAGAAAAACTTATTTTATAGATAATTTAAACCCAATATTATTAACTTTTTTGATGCAGTATTGTAAACTATTGAAACAATTTTAGATAAAAAAGGTGAGATAAAGGCTTTTTTATAAAATTTTAGAGTAGAATACATTATAACGAATTATAAATTTTTGTAAAGGGCAGATTATGGATAACAAAAATATCAAAGATAGTATCGAGCTGATCGATGCTCACCTAAAGAGTGAAGGCATCTCTCGACGTGATGCAATGAAGCTATTTGGTGCTGGAGGTGCAGCAGCAATGCTTGCTGGAGGTACTACAACAGAGCTTAAGGCTAGTGGTGCCAAAGGTAAAATTGTAATTGTTGGTGGTGGACTTGCAGGTATGTCTACAGCAGCACGATTTACACGATCACTTGATAATCCAGATATTACAGTAATTGAGCCAGGTGACACATCTGTATCGTATCAACCAGGACAGACACTTGTAGGTTCAGGTGTATGGACAGATGCCGATACAGAGTACAAAACAGCTGACCATGTACCAGCTGGTGTTACACTTATCAAAGAAAAAGCAGTAGAGTTTGATGCTGATAACAATACAGTTACAACAGCAAGTGGTAAAAAAGTAGGATATGACTTCTTGGTCATTGCAGCTGGTCTTAAATTGGCATTTAACAAGATTGAAGGTCTTGGTATCACAGAAACCATCACATCAAGAGGTGATGACTCTGCTGTAAGAAAAGTAGTTGGTAAAAATGGTATCTCTTCTATCTATTTTGCAAACGGTGCAACCGATACATGGACAAATATGCAAAAGTTTGTTGCTGATGCAAAGAGTGGTAAAAAAGTAAAAGGTGTATTTACACACCCTAACACACCAATCAAATGTGGTGGTGCTCCTAAAAAGATCATGTATCTAACCGATGCAAGATTGCGTGAAGCAGGTGCAAGAGCAAATGCTGAGCTTACATTCTATCCAAATGGTGGTGGTATGTTTGGTGTACCTGAGTATCACAATGCTATTCAGAGACAATTTGAAACACGTGATATGAAGTGGAACTACAAACATAACCTTGTAGCCGTTGATCCAGCTAAAAAAATTGCAACATTTAATAGACACTGGGCAGAAAAAGGTGCATGGGATGATGATTTAGAAGAGTATGCAACTGTCAATAGAAATGAGAAGGTAGAAGTACCATTTGATTTCTTACACATTACACCACCAATGGTAGCAGCTGAAGAGATTGGTAACTCACCAGTTGGTTCAGGTAAAGGTTGGGTACCAGTAAATAAAGAGACTCTACAGCACGTTAAATTTAAAAACGTATTTGCACTGGGTGATATTGCAGCCGTTCCAATGGGTAAAACAGGTGGATCAGCAAGAAAGCAATACAAAGTTGTAGTAGAGAACGTAATTTCAGCAATGGAAGGTAAACCTTTAACATCTAAATACGATGGATATACAGTTTGTCCATTGATTACAAGTTTAGGTACTGTAATGTTAGCTGAGTTTAACTGGACTAAAAAGCCAACACCTTCGTTCCCGTTTGACCCAACACAAGAGAGATGGATTTGGTGGTTACTCAAAGCTTATGCGTTGAAGCCAATGACACAAATCGGTATGCTTTCTGGTAGAGCGTAATCACTAGAATAAAGAAAGAATGGGAGAGTATAATATGAAAAAATTAAATTTAGTTTTATTATCAGTAGGTGCGGCACTCGCACTTAGCGGATGTGGAGAGATTGGTGCTGAAGGACAACCAATTACATATGCTAAAGCACCAGCAGATGTATACAGTGCAAGTTGTGCAAGTTGTCACGGGGCTAAAGGTGAAGGAAATGCAGAGAAAAACGGACCAGCACTAGCTGGTAAACAAGCAGGTGAGCTTGAAGCGATGATCTATGATGCAAACAATAATGCAGGTGATGTAAAAGAGCATATCCGAAAAGGTGTGTTTGATGCAAGAGCAATGTCTCAGTATTTAGAGAAGTCTTTTTATACACCACCACCAAAAGTAGCTCCAACACCAGAGCCAGTAGCAGAAGAAGCAGCAGCTGAAACACCAGCAACTGATGCAACACCTGCTGAAGCTCCAGCAGCAGAAGCAGCTGATGCGGCTCCAGCTACTAACTAAAAATTCTATATCCAAAGCGTAATGCTTTGGATTACTTTTCTATAATCTAATTCTCTAAATAGAAGCTTTTCTTAAAAATAATCAATATCTTTAAACCATATACATTTTGATTTTATCTCACTATTGAACTCAAGTTTAAAATTTACTTATTTAAATGTCTTAAAAAAATATAAATATTAATATAAAATAAGCTACAATATTCAAGATTTTTCTTAAAGGATAATGGATGAAGTTACTTATTATTATATTTTTTGTTACAATAAAGCTATTTGCTCTTGATATTACACCCTACTTTTCTAAAACAACAGGTGCTTACTATAAGGGTGGAGTAGATAGAGTGATTATCAAAGATATTGATCAAGCCAAAGAGCAAATTGAGATGGCAATGTATTATCTAACCAATAAAGAGATTACAAAAGCGTTAATTGATGCACATAAACGAGGTGTAAAGGTTAAGATATTTACCGATGATAAAAAGGTTCGTTCTCAACGTTACCGATATTTAGCCTCAGAGGGTATAGATATAAGAAATGATAAAAAAACACAATCCATTATGCATAATAAGTTTTTAGTCATTGATCAAAAACTTGTGTGGATAAGTTCTGCTAACTATACAGTCTACTCTTTTTATCGAAACTACGATAATTTTATACGCATTAAAGATAGAAACATAGCACGATACTATAGCAAAAAATTTGATTCGCTCTTTTATCGTTATAGATTTATTCATAGACCCTATAGAGAGAGTAACGTTGTCATCTACTTTTCGCCTGAGCATAACTTTAAAAAAGAGTTGCTCAAAGAGATCAGCAAAGCTAAATCCTCTATTAAATTCTTGGCATTTGCCTTTACCGATAGAGATATTGCTTATGCACTGATTCAAGCACAAAAAAGAGGTGTAAAGATTCAAGGAGTCTACGACGAGGCTCAAAATGATTATCAACAATACTCAACCTATAAGATGTTAAAAAATCACCGTATGGCAGTAAAACTAGATAAAAACCGCTATAAGCTCCACTCTAAGGTCTTTATCATCGATAAAAAGATGGTGATAACAGGCTCTTATAATTTTACCAAGAGTGCTAATAACGTAAATGCAGAGAACTCCATCGTGATAAAAGATCGTAAAATAGCACAAAAATATCTCAAACGATTTAAAGAGATCTATCGTTAACTATGACGTTTTTGATTCTCTTTTTTGAGCTGCTGTTTTTGTTGAGCTTTAACTTTTTGCCAGATAGAAGAATCATCTAAATCACCTTGAAGGGGTAAAATGCGTTCATTGTATTTTTGTAAGGCTCTCTTATAGATATTTTCTGTTGAGGTGATGAGCTTATCATTTTCTAGCTTGGCACAGATGATATGCAGTGTCCATAATATATCACCTAGTTCATCTTCAAGGTGTACACTGTTTTTCTCTTTGATCTCCTCTTTGACTTCGTAGGCTTCACCGATGATACTCTCAATCATCCAATCATAATCAAAATATTTTGGGTCACCTCGCTTGGTATCAATGGTTGTTTTATGCTGTGCTAGTTTGATTAATGCGTCTACTTCATGCATAGTGTCTCCTTTATAATAGAGTATTATACTTATTTCACTTTTTAATTCAATTTTATTGTAGAGTTCTTTCAAAAAATTAGCATCTATTTTTCTGTTTAGTATATAAATAAATTTGATTATATTTTTTATTATAATCATTATTATTTATAAGTTGCAATTGTGTATTATACCGTATAGATATTTTATCATGAGGAATAAAAATGAAAAAAATTACATTAGCACTCTCTTCAGCTCTTTTGTTATTAGCCACAGGATGCAGTAACGCAGTACCAACACACAGCACTCATAAAGCACACTGGGGATATACAGGGCATGAAGGACCTAGTAATTGGGGAAGTTTGAGCGATGATTATAAGATGTGTTCACTTGGACGCAACCAATCGCCTATCAATGTCACACACTCACTCAATGCTAATCTAGCTCCGATTAAATTTAGCTACACCACAGCTCCAAGTGATATTATCAACAACGGTCACACCGTTCAGGTTAATATCGCAGCGGGAAGCTACATCGTGGTTGATAATAAAAAGTATGAACTTAAACAGTACCACTTCCACACACCAAGCGAAAACCACATTCATGGCAAAAGCTTCCCGCTCGAAGCCCACTTTGTTCATGCTGCTGTTGATGGTGAGTTAGCCGTCGTTGCGGTACTCTTTGAATACGGCAAAGATAACAAAACCTTAGCTAAACTTTGGGAGAAGATGCCAATGGAGGCTCATGGAAAACATGAACTTAACAACATTGCCAAAAATCTTATGGATTTGATTCCAACCAATAGACAATACTACCGATTCAACGGTTCACTCACCACACCACCCTGTTCTGAGGGGGTCAAGTGGATGGTACTGGGCAAAAACCTCAAAGTCTCCAAAGCCCAAATCGAAAAGTTCGCCCACGCTGTTCACGGTCATAACAATCGACCCATTCAGCCACTTAATGCACGGGTGATTGTTAAATAATATCTACACACCAAAGATACCCTATCCCTAGCCTATTTCATGGAGTTAGGAGGGTATTACTAACTTCAACTCTGTTTCTACCATTCTCTTTGGCTTGATAGAGGGCTTGGTCGGCTCGTTTGATGGTTTGCATAATATCTTCATCTCTACAATGCAAGGCACAACCAAAACTACAGGTCAAATGCCCTACCTTTTTGAAGCTATGGTGTTTGATAACAGAGCGTAGGTGTTGGGCTTGTTTGACGACTCTCTCAATCGATTCAGACTCTACTAGGATAATAAACTCCTCACCACCCCAGCGTATCAAGCGGTCATCGTTGCGTATGTAGCGTTTGACAAGTGTGGCTGTTGTTTGTAGTACCTTATCACCTATATCGTGTCCGTAGGTATCGTTTACACGCTTGAAGTGGTCTATATCAAAAAAGATTACCCCTGTCTCAAACTCCTCTAGGGTGTGTTTGGTGATAAGGTGTTTGATGTTTTGTTTGAAATAGAGTCGATTGTAGAGTCCTGTAAGGCTATCGATGGTCGCTTGGCGTTTGAGTTGAAACTGCTGCGTCATGGTATCGCTAATATCACTAAAGCTTACAATATAGAGCTCTTCATCATAGTTGTTGATAAAGATAGAGAAGATATGGGGTTTGTCCTCTACATCGTGCATCAAGACAATGCGTGAACGCCCACTTAAATTGAGCAGACTCTCTATCCAGCTCTTCTCATTGTTTTGTATTTTACCAAGATGAAAAAAATCACTCTCTTCAACAAAGCGTTCACAAATACACGTATAATCTTGCAAGAACTCATCGAGATTTTTATAACCAAAGAAGGTCAAGAACTTTTTATTGATATAGGCCAATTTCTCGCCTGTGGTCAGCACCACAATCGAATCTTGGGTATCGATAAGCTTTTGGAGTTTCTCATGCTCTTCTTGCATATTTTTGATCTCTTGGGTCATATCTTTGGTGTTAATAAGAATATGTTGCTGATCTGGCATCATTGAAGCACTCATTACAATATTGATAATATCACCATTTTTAGTAATACAAGATTTTTCAAAGTTCTCTTTATATCCCTTTTCAATCACTTCGCTAAGAGCTGCATAGGCTTTTGGTATATCGTCGGGGGTACTAAGCCCAATGCACGATTTGCTCAAAAGCTCCTCTTTGCTATAGCCAAGCATCTCTTGATAGGCACGGTTAAATTTGATAAAGTTACTCTCCATATCCAAAATTGCCAAGCCATCCCGAGAGGTATTAAAGATGGTCTCAAACTCCTCTTGTTGCTTTTTTTGCAAGGATATATCTTTGAGTACCCAAAGTACTCCTTGGCTCATATTAGCAGGGATATGATTATCAATCGTTTTGCCTGAGAGTTCACACCAAATTGCAGAGCCATCTTTTTTGCGTAGTTGGTATTGAATATTATCGAGTTTACCCATACGCAGAGGCTCAAAATTGAGCTTTCCATACTCCTCAAAACGCTCTTGTGAGATGTGAAACTGACGCATACTCATGCCTACCATCTCTTGGGGCGAATCATAACCAAACATATCGGCAAGATGCTTATTGGCTTTGATGAGTTTACGTTCCCCTGTAATATACATCAACCCTACCACAGCATTATCAAAAATAAGTTGTAACTCCTTTTGGCTCTCTTGGAGCTTTTGACGATACTCTATCTCTTGGGAGATATCGATATGTGTTCCCACCATACGGTAGGGTTTTCCCTCATCATCAAGTATCGCTTTACCACGTGACATAATCCACTTATAGCTTCCGTCACTACAACGCATTCTTATCTCACAGCTATAGGGGTATTTTTCTGGGTCACTCCAGTGTTTTTGAAGCATCTCTCCAACCCGCTGCTGATCATCTGGGTGTAAAAGATCAAAAAAGAGTTGAGTTTTACTCTGTAATTTATTGGCATCATAGCCCAACATACTCTTCCAAGGGGTTGAAAAGTAGACCGTATCGTCTTGAATCAGCCAATCCCAGATCCCATCGCCATTACCCTCAAGTACAAGATTCCAACGAATCTCACTCTCTTTTAGTTTGGATTCAATCTTTTTCAAATCTGTCAAATCAACAAAATGGGCAATAAAACCACTGTTAATGATGATTGAACCTGAGACAATTACGCTGTGCTTCGTTCCATCTTTAGCTTGGATTGTGTACTCTCTTCCCTTGACATTACCATCTAAGGCAGTGGCATCTTGAAGATCTTGCTCCCAGATATTCATCACCCATTTTCGGTATGAGGGATCGGGATAGACCTTCTCATACCAGTGATCAAGTGTTGGAATATCCTCATGGGTGTAACCAAAGAGTTCAATAAAACGTTTATTGCATTTGATTACCTGCCCCTCTTGATCAACATACGCCATTGCAGAGGGTGCTTGATTAAAGAGTATTTCTGCCTCTTTGTTGGCATGATACGGTGATGTAGTATGAGGCTGTTCATGAGGCACAATGACTCCTAATTATAAATTTTTAAACTAATTTTAACACAATTTTAATGAGAGAGTGTATACTTTCAAGCTGAGTTCTCTTACCCTCCACCGCATCCGCCACCACAACCCGAGGAGCATCCTGCTCCATCACCTGAGCTTGAATCACCACCACTGCATCCACCTGAACTACAAGCAATATGTGAGGCACAATACTCCCCTTTACTAGGATCACAATTGAGGGTGTAGCTAAATCCATCTTCAATATTAAGTATTGTATCTATTGCAAACAAAAGTGGTAAAGTGGTGGGTTGAAGATGATTGATTTGCTCTTTTTGACAGGCTAAGTGCCAAATGCGTTTAATGCTCTTTTGTGCCATCTGAGGTTTTGCCATCGCTTCAGTAGGAGTGTGATGCAGATATTTGCCAAAAGCATTATGACAAAAATGTGTATATTCACGAGTAGTGAGAATAAACTCATGCCATGCCACATCTACAACTTGCGAGGGCATTGCCAAAAGATTGTTTTTCGCACGAAGTGAGAGTTCATAATAGTCTCTAAGTGCTTTGAATACAAGATTAAGATCATTTTGAGTAAGATGTGGATAAGTTTTAAGTAGGCGTTTTTTGATAATGGGTTTAAAACGATAGTTTTGTATATAATTGCGACGTGATTTGCGTAGATAGATAGAGTAGAATTTATAGATTATAAAAAGAGCAAGAGCTCCAAAGATAAGATAACCCATTAGATACTCCTTAAAGTAGTTTAATGGATTATAACGGATTTAAATTAATAGATAAAACTGAACCTACTCTTGAGGTTTATCTGCATCTTTTTTAAGATCTCTACCAAAAAGATCACACTGACCTGTAAAGTGACAAGCAGGGCAGAAGTTTGTAATTCCAGCAATTAAAGGAATAATACCAATATAGAGAATCTTCCATCCTGTCACCACAGCACCCAAGATCAAAGCCAAGCCCAAAACAATTCTAAAAGGACTACAAAACTTCCTCATTTTAACTGCATTAATATTCATCTCACACACCTTATAAAATTTTTTTACTAATGTATCATAAATATACTTATAAATATGATAAAATTATGACTATTATATGTTATCAATGGAGTTTTATATGTCTAATAGAGTTTTGATTATAGGTGCAGGTGGAGTCAGTAATGTTACAGTGCATAAGTGTGCCATGAATAGTGATGTTTTTGGTCATATCACTTTGGCAAGTCGAACGCTAGCTAAATGCGATGCCATAGCCCAAGATGTTAAAGAGTGTTGTGGTGTTGATGTGGCTACACGAAGCGTGGATGCTGATAGTGTGGAGGAGCTTGTTGCTCTTATCAATGAGGCTAAACCCGATATGGTGATCAATGTAGCCCTTCCGTATCAAGACCTTACCATTATGGATGCTTGTGTTGCGACCAAGGTTGATTATCTTGATACCGCCAACTACGAACACCCTGATGAGGCGAAGTTTGAGTATAAATTGCAGTGGGAGAGAGATCAAGCCTTTAAAGAGGCTGGTATTATGGCACTGCTTGGTAGTGGATTTGACCCAGGGGCGACAAACGTCTTTTGTGCGTATGCCCAAAAACACTATTTCGATGAGATTCACACCATCGATATCCTCGATTGTAATGCAGGCGATCACGGCTATCCCTTTGCAACCAACTTCAACCCAGAGATCAACTTGCGTGAAGTAAGTGCCAATGGTCGCTACTGGGAAAACGGAGAGTGGATCGAGACTAAGCCCATGGAGATTATGCAAGTATGGGATTACCCAGAAGTGGGAGAAAAAGATAGTTACTTGCTCTACCACGAAGAGATGGAGAGTTTGGTTAAGCATATCAAAGGGCTGAAACGTATTCGATTCTTTATGACCTTTGGAGCAAGCTACCTTAAACATATGGAGGTATTGGAGAATGTGGGTATGTTGGGTATCGAACCCGTTGAGCATCAAGGGCAAAAAATTATCCCCATTGAGTTTCTCAAAACTCTATTGCCTGATCCTGCCTCTCTTGGTCCACGAACTAAGGGTAAAACCAATATTGGTATTGTGGCTGAGGGGATCAAAGATGGTAAAAAGAGAAAAATCTATATCTATCAAGTCAAAGATCACCAAGATTGTTACCGTGAAGTCAAATCGCAAGGGGTCTCCTATACCACAGGTGTGCCATCCATGATAGGAGCAAAGTTGATGCTAGAGGGCAAGTGGAAAAAAGAGGGCGTATGGAATATGGAGCAGTTTGACCCTGATCCTTTTATGGAGGAGATGAACAAGCAAGGGCTTCCATGGCAAGTTAAAGAGTTTTGATCTCTTTGTGGGACTATCTTAAAATTCTGTAGGGTGCAATAAATTGACACCTTACAGTTATTTCACAATCTCTTTGTTTGGGAGCGTATACTTATATTTTTTCAGTTCGCAACTGCTCTATTGATGGGCAAAAAGTCGATGAAGTTTTAATTGACCTATTTACAAGGTTTCTGTCTTTTTACGCATTCACGAGGATGTGGCTTGATGTTTTAGGGGTTAAAGGGGGTTGGTTATTGGCTAGGGTGTTGATTATAGCATAAGTGTTTAAACTGTACAATATTTGAATCTTAGACCAGCGATTTTAATTGAAATTAAAAACATGGGATTTACCTATATAGTATAGAAAATCTTAAATAAATTAATAAAATAGTAATGGTAAAGTAGTTATAATAGTATAAACAAACTCTATATATTGAAAGGATCAAAATGTTTAAAAAGATTGTATCGGTTGGATTGTTATCAGTTTCTCTGCTTTTTAGTATGAGTGTGAGTGAACTCAATAAAGCATCCAAAGAGGATCTGATGAAGATTAAAGGTGTAGGAGCTAAAAAAGCAGATGCTATTATCAAGTATCGAAAGAGCAATAAGTTTAAATCGATTGATGATGTGAGTAATGTTAAAGGTGTAGGTCCTGCTTTGGCAAAAAATATCAAAAATGATATTAAAAGTGGGAAAAAATCAAAAACAAAAGAAGCAAAAAAAAGCAGTAAAAAGAGTGATAAAAGCTCAACAAAGAGTAAAACCACTACAAAATAAATAACTCTTACTACTCTAGGGTGTAGATACTCTATCTATACCCACTACTCTATCTATATTTAAAGAAAAATAAGATAAAATTGTTTAAAATATGGAGTGGAGAGTATAGTTGAAAAGTAACCAATACTCAATTAAAGTCTTTGAGACAGCAATTGAAGATGAAGATAAATTTATTACATTCATAGATGCCAATTATGAACTCTTTAAAAATCATCTACTATCTATACAAGGTGAGATTCCGCAAAAAGTTCTTGACTTTTTTGATCATAAATCACTTAAATATATTAATAATTTTGATTTGCCAAAGGCAAAAAAAAACAAAGATAATTTTGTGATTGTAGAAGAAAAAGCTCAAGAAATACCCCAAAGAGAGTGCCGTATCATTTCACAGCCTCTACGAAGCGGTCAAGAGATAGAGCATCATGGTGATGTTTTGATCACTGATAGAATTAATAGCGGTGCAAAAGTCAAAGCATCAGGTAATATCATCGCTCTTAGTATCGTAAATGGTGATATTAGCTCAGATGGAGCATTTATAGTGATGAAACAGAGCGATAAATCAAATATACTCTTTCATGGAGTTAAGATTGATAATACATTTTTAGAAAATAGATTAAATAAAATAGAGCTTGTTGATAATGAAATTATTATTAAAGCAATCTCGCAAAAGGAGCTAACTTGGGTATGATCATAGCGATTATCAGTGGAAAAGGTGGCGTAGGCAAAACAACTGCCACGGCAAATATTGGATTGGGTATTGCACTTAATCAACGTAAGTGTGTGGTGGTTGATTTTGATATTGGGCAACGCAATCTTGATATGATATTGGGGCTAGAAAATAGAGTTGTTTATGATATGGTACAAGTGATGGATGGTGAAGCCTCGCTTAAGCAAGCTCTCATCAAAAGTAAAGCCAATGAAAACCTATACTTTTTAGCTGCTTCACAGACCAAAGACAAAAGTGTTTTGGACTCAAACAAGATAAAAAAACTTGTCGATGATCTAAGCGAAGAGTTTGAGTTTGTTCTTCTTGATGCCCCAGCAGGGATTGAGAGTGGATATGAGCATACAATTGAGTTTGCTGATACAGCTATTGTCATTGTCAACCCTGAGGTATCTTCTATTCGAGATTCAGATCGTGCGATTGGGATTCTTGATTCCAAGTCTCAAAAAGTTAAAGATGGCGGAGAGGTTGACAAGTATCTTGTTATCAACCGTATTATCCCAGAGATGGTTGAGAGTGGAGATATGTTGAGCTCTGAAGATATTTTAGAAATTCTCAATATCAAACTTCTTGGAAAAGTGGCTGAAGATAAGGGAGTCATTGAAGCTTCCAACCAAGGTACACCTATTATCCTTGATTCCAAATCGATGGCGGGAGCAGCCTATTTTCGTATAGCATCAAGGTTGTGCGGTAATAATATTCCTATTCAAGAACCCACAACGACGAGAGGACTGGTTGGCAAAATCAAAGGGATCTTCTCATGAATTTTCCATGGAACAAAAAACAAAAGAGTGCTTCCATTGCCAAAGATAGGTTGCGTATTGCTATTATGACGGATAAAGAGAATGAGAACTACCCTTTTATGGAGGATCTTAAACGCGATATTATCGAAGTGGTCAAAAAATATATTGAAGTACGCGATATCGATATCAAAAAAGAGGCAGATGGAGAGTTTGAAGCCCTCTCTATTGATGTGCAAGTCAAAGAGAAGTAGGGTAGTATGGAATTAAATATTAATGTTGTCTTTTATATTGCTGTCTATTTGATAGCTAGTATCCCTTTTGGTTATCTCTTGGCACTTAAATTTGCCAATGTCAATGTCAAAGAGGCAGGCAGTGGAAATATTGGTGCGACCAATGTACTGCGTGTGGTTAAACAAAAAGACCCAGCTCTTGCCAAAAAGTTAGGGGCTATTACACTCTTTTTAGATGCCATTAAAGGGGTGGTTGTGATGCTTGTAGCCATGGCTTTTGACGTTAATGAAGCCACACTGTGGACCATAGCCGTCTTAGCAGTTATTGGGCATTGCTTTTCTATCTTTTTAAATTTTGAAGGGGGCAAAGGGGTTGCAACGGCTGTAGGCGTTCTTACAGTGATGATGCCACTAGCCTCTGTTGTCGCTATTGCCTTTTGGGCTTTTGGGGCAAAGGTACTTAAGGTCTCTTCACTTTCGTCACTGATTGGATTGGCAGGGTTTATTCTTGCAAGTTATCTAATCTATCCTGAGGTTGAAGGCATTGGTTCTCATTCACCTCTATGGATTATAGCTATTATTGTTTTTTATAAGCATATTCCCAATATTGTGAGAGTGATTAAAAAAGAAGAGAAGCAAATTTGACCATTCATATCAAGGAGCTTAGCTTTGAGGCGATTATTGGTATTTTAGAGCATGAACGCCAAACACCTCAAAGAGTGATGGTTGATATTGATATGGAGTATGAGTATCAAGAGGGTAATTTTATCAACTATGCTGTTGTAGCTGAGGATATTGAGCGGATGATTGTCTCCAATCAATACCATCTATTGGAAGATGCCGTGATAGATATCGAAAATGATCTTTCAAAAAAATACGAAAAACTCCTTAAAAGCTTGTATATTGAGATAAAAAAGCCTGATATTTTGGGAAATTGTGTGGTTTCTCTCTCAAAAATGAAGAAATTTTAATTTTTTTTTAAAAAAGCCTCATTTTTATGGTATAATTATAAAAAAAAACTTAAATAGGTTGGTATTATAGAATGAGAATATTAATTATCGAAGACGAAGTTTCTTTAAGTAAGACACTCTCGGATGGACTTAAAGAGTTTGATTATCAAAATGATGTCGCTGAGAATTTAGCTGATGGTCGATACTATTTGGGTATTCGTAATTATGATTTAGTACTTTTAGATTGGATGTTACCTGATGGTAGTGGAATTGATTTGATTGAAGAGATCAAAACACAAACACCTAAAACATCTATTATAGTACTCTCTGCACGTGATGATAAAGAGAGTGAGATTGAAGCTCTTAGAACAGGTGCTGATGATTATATCAAAAAGCCGTTTGATTTTGAAATTCTATTGGTAAGAATTGAAGCAAAACTTCGATTTGGTGGAAGCAATATTATTGAGATAGAAAATCTTGTAATCAATCCTGAAGAGGAGAAGATTATCTACAACAACAAAGAGATCGAGCTTAAGGGTAAACCTTTTGAGGTACTTACTCACTTGGCAATGCACAAAGATCAAATTGTCTCCAAAGAGCAGCTCCTTGATGCAATTTGGGAAGAACCAGAGCTTGTAACACCAAACGTTATTGAAGTTGCAATCAATCAGATTCGACAAAAGATGGATAAACCCCTAAATATTACAACCATCGAAACGGTAAGAAGAAGAGGTTACCGATTTTGCTTTCCCAAAAAAGCATAAGAAAAACCTTTCTTGTTAAACTCTCCATCTCGATGTTGAGTTTAACCATCGTTTTTTCAATCATACTTTATAGCTATATCTCCTATAAAGTTGATCAAAACATTGAGAAATCTCTTCGAACTCATGCACAGTATATATCATCAATGTATCGTAATATCGACTACGATATATCTCAAAATCATGAAATTTTAAAAAATACACTCAATATCAATGCTAAATTGGTTCATGGTGGAACGAATATCAAATATTATCAAAAAAGTGTGCATAAGTTTATAAGAGACGATCGTCATATCTTTGAACTTCTGGTTCCTTATGATAAAAAAAGCAATCAATTTATTAGTATTTCAGCCGATGTTACAAAACAAAAAGAGATGCAAGAGAGTATCAATCAAGCCATTATCATGATTAATATTTTGAGTATATTTTTGATTGGAGTGTATGCCTTTATCCTCTCAAAGATGTTGATTGCTCCCATTGAACTGCTCAACAGTAAGCTTTCCCATATGAACGAACATATGATCAAAGATATTGATGTCAGTAACCTTCCTATAGAGTTTAAGAGATTAGGAGAATCGATTAACAGCCTTTTATCACGTATTCAAAATTTTCTACTCTATAAAAAAGAGCTCTTTATCGGTACAGCTCATGAGCTTAAAACCCCACTAGCGGTTATGAAGACCAAAAATCAAGTGACACTCTTTAAAAAAGATATGAATGAAGAGAAGTTAAAAGAGGCGATAAAGCAAAATATCACCTCTATTGATGAGCTTAATAAGATCATATCGGCTATTTTGGAATTTGGTAGAGCCGAAGGGGCACAGTTTGAGTCTCCTCAAGAGATAGATATTATCAAGTTTTTAGAGAAAAAGTGCAACGATTATGAGTTTTATGCCTCTTCCAAAGATAAAAAGTTTATCTACAAACTCTCACCCCAAAGTTATACGATGAAGATTCAGACCATGCTTCTGAGTCAAATTTTACAAAACTTTGTTCAAAATGCCTTGCGTTTTAGTCCTGAAGATGAGAGTGTTTTCTTACAAAGTTATACAGAAGGTAATCAATTTATTATTGAGGTTGTAGATGGTGGAGTAGGCATTGATGAGTCAATTGACTTTTTTGCTCCCTTTATTCGCAGTGATAAATCTCAAGGTACAGGATTGGGACTCTTCTTGGCAAAAAGTGCCGCCGATGCTTTGGGTGCTACAATTGAGCTTCAAAATAGAGAGGATATGCAAGGAGCTGTTGCGAGGGTGATACTAACCAACTATGAAAGCGAGTCATAGTTGAGTGCATTGATTGCCGTTGCTTCGATCTATATCTTTATCTTGATTGGCTTTATTGCCAAAAAGGTTTTTGATGAACGCATTGATGATAAGAGTTTTGTACTTATCTCACTCTATTTTTTACAGCCCATCTTTATCTTTTGGGGGCTTACACGCTCACCCATTGATTTTAATCTTATCTATACTCCCTTTTTATATTTTATAATTGTTACATTGGTGCTCATAATTCTAATAGTTTTAGCTCCACTGCTCTTTTCACAAAGTAAAGAACGCTCTATCTTTATCGCCTCCTCACTCATTGGCAATACAGGAAATCTAGGTATTCCTTTGGGGATTGCTCTTTTTGGAGAGAGCAGTGTGCCCTATACAAGTATTATCAATATCACCAATATCTTTTTTATCTATACGGTTGGGATATACTTTTATGCCAAGAGTCACTACTCTATCCAAGAGTCATTTAAAGAGATAGTAAAAATGCCTATTTTATGGAGTGCTGTTGTGGCATTAAGTTTTAACTACAGTGGGATAGGGATTCATGCACAAATTGAACTCATCTTACAGATGGCAGCCTATGCGACAATTGTTTTGCAACTGATCATCTTTGGCATCTATCTAGCCAAAACACCCATTAAGTCCCAAAATTTTCGTCTTACTTTTAGTGTAAGTTTTGTCAAATTGATCTTTTTACCACTTGTAGCAATAGGGGTGTTGAGTCTTACTGCCTTTCCAGTCCAACTTTCTGCGATACTTATGGTATCTCTTATTGTTCCTTTAGCGGTGAATAATGTCAACATGGCTGCACTCTATGATTGTAAGCCTTATGATGTGACCGCAGCAGTTTTAGTCTCTACACTGCTCTTTATTGTGCTCTCTTATTTTGATTTGATGGTGATCAAAGCGATCTTTGGAGTGTAATAACCCTCAAAGTTGAGGATTACACTTTAGTGATGATTATGTCTGTTGGATTCGTGTGGTTTTGGCTCATGGTCAAGTGCCTCACGGTCAAGCTCACCGCTTTTGAGTTTGGCTATATACTCATCAAGGTATCTTCGTACATCACCTGAGAGGATCATCAATCCCAAGATATTGGGCAGTGCCATCGAGAGAATCAGCATAAAGCTAAAATCTACCATAATATTGGTACTGACAACTGAAGCGATAATAATAAAGCCTAAAAACATCAATTTAAACCAAATTGAACTCTTGGTACCAAAGAGATAGACCCATGCTCGCTCACCATAGTATGACCATGCAATAAGCGTAGAGAAGGCAAACAAGAAGATAGAGATAGAGAGTATTAGCGGAAACCAGCTCAGTACTGTACCGTAGGCAGCAGAAGTAAGTGCAGCACCCTCTTTAGCTTCGATCAATGCTCCATAACCATTGGCAGGGTCATAAACGCCTGTAATGATAATTACCAAAGCGGTCATGGTACAGATGATCACCGTATCGATAAAGGGTTCATAGAGTGCTACCATCCCTTGGCGTACAGGGTATTTGACCCGTGCAGGTGCATGGGCGATAGGAGCCGAACCCAATCCCGCTTCACTTGAAAATACCGCACGTTGGAATCCTTGGATGATCACTCCGACCATTCCTCCTGCCACGGCACTAGGAGCAAAGGCTTCAGTAAAAATCAGATAGAAGGCGTGGGGGATGGCTTGGTAGTTAACCGCCAATATCCAAAGTGATGCCAAGATGTAGATAGCAACCATGACAGGTACGATCTTCTCGGTTGTATGTGCAATACGTTTAATCCCACCAATAATCACCATTCCTGTAATAATGGCTAAAATAATCCCAAAGACAATGGAGTTCTCTTTAAAAAACGGTACCTGTTCACTAATGGCACTGAGTGCCTGAGAGACTTGGAAGGTATTACCGCCCCCAATAGCACCCCCAATCATAAAGAGTGCAAAGACAATGGCAAGTACCTTTCCACTGCGTACCCATCCTTTGGAGGCAAGACCTTTGGAGAGATACTCCATCCCCCCACCCATGATGGTACCATCTTTTAAAAACTCTCTATAGTGTACCGATAGGGTGACTTCGGTAAATTTGAGACTCATTCCCAAAAAACCTGCCACTATCATCCAGAAGGTAGCCCCTGCACCCCCAATAGAGATGGCAATGGCTACACCAGCGATGTTCCCTAACCCAACAGTAGCCGAGAGTGCTGTGGTAAGAGATTGAAAAGGGGTAATACGCCCTTTGTCATCTTTGGTGTTGTATTTACCGCGTATGATCTTAATTGAGTGACCAAGCATCTTGAGATTGACAAAGTTCATTTTGAGCGTAAGATAGATACCACCCATAATGAGCCATGCTACCAAAAAAGGGATAGAAGTCCCTTCAACAGTGCCAAAAAGAATATCAAAAAACAGAACGTACTCTAAATAGCCTGTAATATTTTGGAAAAATTGATTTATAAATTCGTTCATAGAAGCTCCATAATGTAAGGAAATAGGATATAGTGTAGCTAATTTTTGGTTAAAATCTAAAAAAAACACTAAATGTTATAAAAAACTCTTGACATTTGTTTCTTTTTTGATTATACTTGCAGTCCGATTTTATATGAAACACGATAGAATTTTAAGTTCATCGGAGTGTAGCGCAGTCTGGTAGCGCACCTGGTTTGGGACCAGGGGGTCGAAGGTTCGAGTCCTTTCACTCCGACCATTATTTATAGAAATATAAAGTCATAATAGATATTTAAATTTGGATATTTTTAAGTGGTGACTGTAGCTCAGTTGGTAGAGCCCCAGTTTGTGGCACTGGTTGTCGCGGGTTCGATCCCCGTCAGTCACCCCATTAATTATCCGTTGCCGCGCTAGTGGCTCAACTGGATAGAGCATCAGACTTCGGATCTGAGGGTTAGGGGTTCGAATCCTCTCTGGCGTACCAAACGAAATAATCTATTATGAGTTTATGCGTCCATAGCTCAGCTGGATAGAGCACTCGCCTTCTAAGCGAGCGGTCAAAGGTTCGAATCCTTTTGGACGTACCACCTTATTATTTATGCGGATGTGGTGAAATTGGTAGACACGCCAGACTTAGGATCTGGTGCCTAACGGTGTGAAGGTTCGAGTCCTTTCATCCGCACCATCTACAAAGCCCGATATATAGGGGTTTGAAGCTAATCACAAAAATCAAAAATATACTCTTTTATCATTTTTTATGCTGTATAATATTTAAAGCAATCTAACTCATTGATAGAAGTCACCTCTTATCTTGAAACAAATAGTTTCACTTATTTAGTGTATTCACGGTTAAGCAGTGCTAACTCTTTTTCTCTATTAACAAACACTTTTCACCTTTTATCGTTTATATATTATTATAATATCAAAACGATACTTATACTTTTGATATTTCACTAAATTTTGCTATACTTACTCTATAGTACACTACAATTTTCAAGGATTGATGATGCAAACGATTGAACTTAAAATTAAAGAGGGGGCGTACGATAAGATTGTCTATTTGTTGGAGCATTTTAAAGATGAATTGGAGATTATCTACCATAACACTACACAAAACAAACAACCCAGCAATACTCCACTATCCCAACACCTTGATAGAGAGATCAAAAATTTAAAAGTAGTCAATCAAAAAGGGGCAGATGAGACGGCTTTGTTTATCAAAGAGATTAATCAAGCCTTTGGTAATGAGTACCAAAATAGCAATTTAGGCGATATTAGAGATGAGTACCTTACGCATACCCGATACCAAAACCCGATTTGATATTCGTGCTGCTAAAGGAGATAAAAAACGAGGGTTGGAGTTGTTGGATAAGATGGATAGGGAGTTGTGAGCTAACTTAGGGCATAAAAAGTGGAAATTCATGACACGATACTTTGCGTTCTCATATATCATATCTTTAGAAATTCGTTTTAAAAAACTCTTCATAGAGTTTTGAACTAAATTGAATCTTGTTCATTGCATTTTTTATAAACCCTGTTGCTTCTAAAGTATAGCAGTGCTCCATATTGGGGCAGTCACCATTTATGACTTCTTTAATAGTCTCAATAAGTAATGGATTACTTTGAAATACTAATTTGTAACGTCTTAAATGCTCTTCAAAGCGTTTAATATTAAGTGCATTAATGAGGTTAATACTTTCTGTACTCATCTCATAGAGCACTTTTCGTGTGAGATAAGGATGTCCACCAATATACTCTAATAGTTTTGTTATCTCTTTATCATTTAAATTAAGTTGATAAGCTGTATTGGCTAGATAGCTAGTCTCTTCATAATTAAAAGCTTTTAGCTCCATTCCCAATCCTACATTATGAAAAGGAGATTGATTGATATTGGTAATTCCTAAAAATGGCTCTGTAGAGTGAGAAAGAATAATTTTAAGCTTTTGCCATTTGAAATTATCTTTTGATTTTTCATGCCATGCACGAATAAGTCCAAAAAATTCATCAGATACATTTTGGTATTCAAATAATCTATCGGATTCATCAAAAGCTAACACTATAGGAGTATTCATTTGTGATAAAATTGAATCAAGTATTTTTGAAGCTTTCATTTTAGGAGTCAAACGAGCAAGTATTTTTTCATTTACATTAGGTTCAATATCACATTCTAAACTAACTATATTACAAATAAAATTTAAAAGTTCATCTAAGTTTATTAACATCTCTTTATCAAACTCTTGAAAATGAAGAAAAACCACTTGGTACTTATCCTCTCTAGCAGTTTTGATCAGTCGTGAGAGCAATGAAGTTTTACCATATTGTCGAGGAGCTTTAATAAGAATTGAACAATAGTTACTGCGTAACATTTCATAAGCTTTATGATCCTCCCTAGATATATAAAAAATTGATTCCATAGGTACTTGACCATATGGAAACTCAATAGGAGCTTTTGCAATTGGTTTATCTTTATTTTTATTACCTTGTGATTGAGCAATAGTAATATGTTTAGTGAATCTATTATAAATAGGTGGAATTCTAAGTGGTTTTTGTCGAATTTCATCATTTTGGTTAATATAGTTACATATATACTCTAAGCTAATTGGACTATCTTTTTCCAGTGTAGTATCTGTAATCGATTTTGTAAAATAATGAGTAAAGTTACTTGTTTCAAAGAGTTCATGTTCAAAAGCTAATCCTCTACTGACAGAAGTTACTATCTCAATATTATCAACTTGTGGTATAAAATCAATTGCATTATCACTATAACTAGCATCAATTATGAGACTAAATCTAGTTGAAGCAAATTTTTGTATAGGATTAATAATATTATCAAAAAGTACTTCATTAGCATTATCCCCAATCAAAGCATATCGATTTTGTGATTGAGGTACACCATGACCCGTATAGAATATTAAAATCTCAGTGTCTTCCTTATCATTAATATTTCTAAGTCTCTTAAGTAAATCATCAGTGCCATTTAAAACAAAAGTTTCTACATCCCAATCACCATACTCTACTAGTGTATTTTTAAGCTTTTCGATACTATTGTCAAGATACTGTAATGGTGTATCATTAGGATTAACTCTATCTCCACCTCGAATTAAAAATGCTTTTCTAAATGTACTAAAGCGACGTCGTTCAACGCCATTAAGCAATTTTGAGATACTAAAGGTTTTTCTAAGTCGTCCATGAAAATATTCATCTCTACCTGCCTTTTCATATCCTATGAGTTCAAGATATTTTACTTTTTCATTTGGATGGTCAGGCAGTGGAATCCATTCTGTAGCTTCTATTTCTTTAAATTTACTATTAATATCATTAAATCGTTCGCGAATCACTGCTAAAAATTTTCGCTTTTCTTCACCATCCACATAGATATAAATTTGTTTTTCTCGCTCATCAACTTTAACTACTGCTATTGATTGAGTTATTTTATCTTCCAATACAACACCTAAACGCCATCTCAATTTATTTTTTATATCCCTATTATTTTTAACAATAAAGACAGGCAAAATAGATTTTGGTAAAAAACCATAATGTAATTCAAATTTCAAAGCATTTTCATAATCAAAATCAAAAGTCGGTTCTTGAATTTGAAGAAGAGAAGGAATCAGATATTCACTTTCATTAAGACTGTAACATAATTCAAATTTTTTCATTAAGTCTATAATGTATTGATGAGTATAAGGTGGGTACTCGTTTAGATTATATATCTCTAATAATAAAGATTTATCAAATACCTCTAATTTCATAGAAGTAATAATGCTATAAATAGCATTAATTATCCATTTGGGTTGAGTAATATATATATCATGAAGTTCTAAATCGTCAAAATGTATGAGAATACCTAAATCGTTAAGATAATCAGCTAATACATTTTGTGCTCCTTCATTAGTAATATCATTTTGATTACAGATAGTTTTATATTGTTTTTGATTAATAAAGTTTTCTTTCAAATTTTCAATATTATTTTTTACATCAAACCAACTCTTAGCCCATTTAGTTGTGATTGATTCAACTTGAACCGTAGCTTCTTTAATAGCTTCATAGAGTTCACTAATTCCTTGACTTGTTGCACAAGATACTTTGTGAAAACCTAAAATATTAGGGTATTTTTCTTTTAAAAATTTACGATTAACCTCATAACTCACATAATCATCAATTTTATTAAGTACCACTATCACAGGAGAGTTACCACCAAAAACTTTAATATAATTTAGCCAATACTCTGCATTTTCTTCTTTTCTACCATCTAATACAAGGATATACAAAGAACGTCGAGAGAAAAAAAGTGGATGTATAGTATGCATTATCTCTTGCCCACCAAAATCCCAAAAGTGGGCTTTGATAGTAGTATTATTTATCTTAATGTCTCTATCATGGTTATTTATTCCATGTGTCATGTATTCATTATGGTCAAAATCATTATCCAGCATACGCTTTATCAGTGAAGTTTTGCCCACACCTCCATCACCAACTAATAAGACTTTAAGTTCATTAACTTGTACTTCATCTTCTTCATAGTATTTACCCTCATCCAAATACTCCACCAATCCATCAGCCAAAGCCACATACTTCTCTCCCATCTGCTTTAACAACGATACCGAGATACGGGCAAACTCTCTATCGATTTCGTTTGATAGTTGGCTTGGGTTTAGGCTATCGGGATTGAGGATATAAGCCAAAAAGTCAAAGAGTCCTTGGTGATTTTCGATAGCTTTTGAGAGATGCAAAATGGTATCAAATGCTTTTCTTGCTCCTATCTTTTTGATGATCTCATCACGGATACTCTCTCCCTCTTCATTGCCAATAAATTGATAAAACTCTCCTCTTTGGAGCTTTCTATCGATGAGGTTGCTGATAAATATTTCGCTAAGGTGCTCTTGGGTGCTGTGGGGAGGAGCTTTTGTTGGACGAGTTTGATAATGGGGATGCTTAGGGGTACGACGGCGAGGAGTTCAAGTAGCTCTTTGGCAGGGGTAGAGGCGTATTTGTAGAAGTTTCGCAGTCGTTGTTCTAGGCTTTTGGTGCTTTGGGTAGTAGAGCTGTGGTACTCTCCTTCAAAGTCCTCATTTTCAAAGATTGCTCCATCGACAAAGCTATGCGAGAGGAGTCGCATCATAGAGCCATAGGCATCGATAGAGTTTTGGGTGAAGTTGATAATGGGAATCTTGAAATATTCACCCACATCCTCTTCGTGTTGGAGTATCGCTTCGGTGCGTGAGTAGAGCTTGGGGTTGGAGGAGAACTTTTGAGTGCTTTGGAATTTATCGATAGAGGCATCGAGGAGTTTGGTAGCGTTCCATAGCCTTTTGGGTAGCATTTGGATGATAGCAACAAGAGCGTACTTTTGCCACTGTGCAATATGTGCTAAAATCTCTCCCTTCTCCCAAGTGGGTGATACCATATCGCTAAGTATCCATATCAGGTCATCTTTGCTTTTGTGTTTGTACCAGTGAGGGTTGGGTTTTTTGGTTTGATCTTGGGTGGTGTAGAGTTTGTCATCAAGATAGTAGATGATGATATCATTAAAAATATAGTACTTTTGGATACTCTTAATAAAATCATCTATCACACTCTCCCAAATCTCCATAGTGGGTGAACTATCGATGATAAGCGTCAGGCTAAATCGCTTGGTGTAGCTCTTTTGATAAAAGGGTTTGAATATCTTGGTCGATGAAAGGTAGTCAGCGATTTTCTCTTCGTCTAGTTGGTTTGGATGGGTGGCGATCTTCTTTTGTCTAAAGTGACGCAGGGCATAGATGAGCGTGTTGTCATTGGAAAATGCACTCAGTAGCGGTGTACGAAAGGGTAGAGAGTTTTGATTATCCTCATTGGTGCTAGGATAGAGGGGAGCATCTTTGGCTTTTTGGGGTGTTTTATCTGACTTTTCTTTGGGTTTGGGTTGGGGTTTTTCATCCTCAATGGGTGGTGTATCATCAATCTCTTTGGGTTTTTCTTGAGGTTGCTCCTCTATGGGTTGGGTTGAATCCTCTTGAGGGGTAGTGGCAGAGACCACTTGGATGGTTTTGGTAAATTTGGATAGCCATATCGCCTCGGCTAGTTGGGTGGCATCGGCTTGGATACCCTCTGCATCCAATATTTGATAGAGTTGCTCAAGATTTTTCAATGGATTTCCTACTCGCTAAGGGTTCGCCAAATGAGCTCTTTGAAGAGTTGGGTATCTTTTACATTGAGCTTGGTGGTATCATTCAATCGCAGATAGAGGGCATTGAGGAGCTGATCGGTAGAGAGTTCATGTTTTTTATGCTCACTGTCAAGCCCCTCTCGTCGATTGACAAAGGCTTCTACCACTTCTGCGATTGATTGCATATCTTCACTATCTTCATTCATTTTGAAATGTTCTACGACAATTTGAATAAGTCTATCTTTTTTAGGTGGTTCCATATGGTAGTGCAGACATCGACGCATAAAGGCAGGTGGGAAGTCTCGCTCACCGTTGCTTGTGATGATAATAATGGGGAAGTTATCAATATCGATTGCTTTTTCTCCATCTTCGATTGCAATCTCTTCACCATCAACATTAAATGTAACGGCTTCATTGGAGCTGTAGCGTTTGAGTACATCAATCTCAAACTTGTTCTCTTCTAGGATATGGAGCAGGTCGTTGGGTAGATCAATATCGCTCTTGTCAAACTCATCGATAAGCAGTACTGACTTTTTAGCCGATGCAAAAGCAGCCCCTAAAGGAGCAAGTTTGAGGTATTTGGTAATATCATCTTGGAACTCTTGCCCTTGGAGTTGTGAATCTTGAAGCCGTGACATCGCATCGTAGCGATAAAGTCCACTCTCTAGGGTACTTTTGGAGTTAATCGTCCAGTGGTGTAGTGGCAATCTAAGTTCATGAGCGATTGCATGGGCTAAGGAGGATTTACCCACCCCAGGCTTACCCGTGACGAGCAGAGGACGACGCAGATAAATCGATGCATTGACCACGGCTTTTTCCTCTTCGGATGGTAGGTAGGTAAAGGTGTCTTTATCATCACTCTTGCTCTTCTTTCGCCACGGTGGAGGGGGTGCAATAGTGTTTAACTCATTGATATCAACTCCACTCTCACTATCTCCTGTAAAAATATACCAACTTGTATCAAACTCTTTATCAGCCATTTTGTTCTCCTTTTTCTACTATGTTTTTTAGTTCATCTAATAGTTGCATCTCATCCCAAAGCAGTGCCATATATTTACACTCTCTTGAACTCTCTTTTAAAGTACCCAAAGTTATACTACCCTCAACCCATTGATGAAATTGAGTAATACTGATCTCTTGATCACAATATTGCCATAGAGCCACTTTTGCCAACCCCTGTATGGATGCAGTAATATCCTCATAAGACTTTGCTTGATTTTGAAAATAGGCTCCTATTTTTTGCTCACTTGTATCAAACAGAGTGGAACAGTCACAAATTTTCATTAACGCATTAGATAAAGGCTCATTTTCCAATCTTGGATAGAGACTCGTCCAATTTTTCATCATTCTTTTAAAACGACGGTAGTTACTTTCAAAATTATCTTTGTTGTGCAGTAAAACATTGTAGCGATTAACTAGAGGCATACTGTTGTATCTCCACTGTTTGAAGTTGATAGCATATAGCTCTTGAGGAATAATAAGATGAATCATCACATCACTATCAAACTCCTCAACGAGTAGTGCTATAAACTTCTCTTGCTCATTTGGGTCATAGATATTATCAAACTCAAAATGTTTTGTTTCATTATCAAACTCATCTTCAAACTGAATGTAGATAGCTGCTTGATAGTTTACTTCACTGCCACTTATAGGCTCAAAATGTACAAAGATGGCATCGAGTTTTTCATCTTCTTTGGTTTTGGGTGGGGTTTCTTCAATGTCATAATGGACTTGAGCAACTGTAATAGAATTTTGCTCACTTTTGCCAATCACTAAATGATCATCACCAAATTGTATAGGAAAAGGTGTCTGTTTGGTGGTTTTGGATTTGATGTATCGGCTGATCTCGTCTAAAGTGACTGAACCATTATAGTGTGTTACTGCCTCTGTAAAATAGTATGAGAAGATAGAGTTTTGTAGCTCATCTTCTTCAAAGCTCTGTTGCCTTTCACTTGAAGAACATAATATCTCAATATTGTTGGGAAAATCTATGTTTTTATAATTGCCACTGTAGCAGGCATCTAAAATAACGGCTTGTTTAGTTGGATTGATGTATTCAAAGATAGAGTCTAATATCTCATTGATTGGCATAAGTTCATTGTGGTTGAGTTTGAGCTTTAAAATCTGATTTTGACTGCTAATATCGCCATGACCACTGTAGTAGAAGATAAACTCTTCAATATCATAGCCTCTGTACTCTTCTAAAGAGTCATTGAGCGTGGATAGTGAAGAGAGACGCAAGGGAATAACTTTCCATTCATAGGACTCTAAAGTTTTTGTAACCTTTGATTTGTTGGGTTCAAGATACTTTAGATTATCGGCTATTCCCGTGCAGACAAAGGCTAATCTCATTTTTTGCCTGTATGTATATACTCTAATTGATTAAAATTTTTGCGTAGAGTCTCTACAAACTCTTGGAGTTGGTCATCGGTGAGATTATTGAGTTTGACCTCTGCACCGTCTTTGATTTTGTAGTGAAGGTAGTTGATGCGTCGTGAGTTTTTCCAAAAGACGATAAGATTGATAATCGTTTCAATATGTTCTACTGTATCATTGATATCAAGATTTGTAAGAATTTCGATAGCTGTGGTGATAATACCCATCGCCCCTTTGACTTCCTCGGTCTCTTTTTCTACTTTAACACGCTCTTTTTTAAGCTCTGTAAATACCTCATCCAAAAACAGTGAATCATCCGATGTAATTTTCATTCCCATCCCTTTTAAGTCAAAATAAGTAACACTTATTCTATCACAAGTTTAATTATAGTTTTAAGCATTCAAAATACTACTGATAAATCGACAACACCTTATCAATCATCACCTTTTGGGTGTCTTTATCGCCATGTTCGACTTCAATATTAATATACTCCTCACTGCCTAGTCCTAATACCACATAGTTGGACATTGAGCAGTCATTACGACTGGGATTAACAAGCTCATACTTGACATTAATACCCAAATCATTAAAACGTTTGACTCTATCCATATTAGGTTTTTTATTTTTGGTGGCGATATAGATCAAGGAGTCTTCATCGCTTAAACCCAAACGTTTACCTCTTTTGATAGTTGAGGCAGGAAAGGAGAGTACAGTAGAGCTTTTTTTAAGCATCGAGATATGTCCTGCTCCACCGTTACCTGAGTGACCGTTGGAGTTGGTATGGAGTGTAAGATAGGGGTATCGTCTATCTCTAAAGCTATCGATAATGCTAAAGATAGTCTTGACATAGATGGGGGCAGGGTATTTTTGGGAGGAGCAGATACGTGAAGCACTTGATGTTGTTCCAAAATTACGGTTGGGGTCTTGCCCTTTGAAGATGCGTTGGTCACTGTTGAGTAGAGCTAAAAAACCACCGCCGTACTTTTGGGTAGCATACACGGCACTATCAAATGCTGTGTTTTCATCATCATGGGGTAGATACCAAAAAGCACCTTTGGAGTGATGAGGATTCCACACAAGTAGCATCTTCCATCTATACTTGCTCTCTTTAAAAGAGATTTGCTTGATGCAGAGTGATTTTATATCTTTGAGATTGCGATAGATGTCACGATTGTGTTTATAATCTTTGATTGCTTCTATCTTTAGCATCGAAGCAAGCAAATCAGGCACTTGACACTCTTTAGCATTTAGTACTACTACCATAACACTTATGATTAAAAATCGTAACATATTTGTACTCCTCTAGGGTTTATGGATTCTATCCTAACTTTGATAAAAAAGCCTATTGGTTTTTATTTACGCTACACTATCAAGTATTTTTTTGATTTTTATTATATAATAATACTTTATTTTAAAACCAATACACTATATGGAGTTTAAATGCGACTATTTTTTATATCTTTTTTTATCTTCCATCTTCAGTTTTTATCGGCTGCTATCGTCGTGAATGATATGGGACAATATATTGAAGAGTCTATATCCACACACGCAAAAGGCGAAAACTATAAGATATTGAACGAACTCTATGCACACGTTGAGTATAAATCACTCTGGCTAGGTTCTGACAGACGAATTTCACACGCTCTTGATGTCTTACAAAACAGTAAATACAACTACAAAAACAAACCTTTTGATATTGATCAGATCAAAAAAATTCTCTTTCGCTTGGATAATGAGCAGATGAGTTTGGGTATCAAACTTCGTCTCTATGCCATTTTGGATATTAAAATTACCAACTCTCTACTCTCTTTGGTGCGTTTTGTTCATATAGGTGATGTGGATTGGGATTTGGTCAAACGTAAGCTTAAAAAACTGAGAAAAAGCAACAATATCAAAGCCAATTGGGACTTTAACATTAAAAGTATGCCAAGTGCTGCATCAATTTATGATGGCTTAAGCCAATACGATATAACAGAATATTTAGATTCACTTCTACCTCTTAGAGATCGCTATATAAGTCTTATTCATTTGCTACGACAGTACAAAAGTCAAAAAAAGAGTGCTAAAAAAGTTCAATCTATTATTGTCAATCTGGATAAAACCAAACTCTACCCTTCAAGTTTTGAGTCAGAGTATGTCGAGATTAATATTCCTGATTATCGCTTGAGATACTATAAAGACAGTATGCAACTCTTCCGTACCAATATTGTTGTAGGTAAAATCTCTCGTCCTACTCCCATGTTTGATGACTACATCAAATACGTCGTACTCAACCCGACATGGACGATTCCCGATAGTTTGATCAAAAAAGATTTGATTCATATGCTCAAACAAAATCCCAACTATCTTGAAGAGAATAACATCTATGTCAATGGAGCCTTTGGCGCCCAAAAGCTTGATATGCAAAAGCTCTTTACCTATGAAAAGAGCAAAAAACGCGTACCCTATAGCTTTGTACAATACGCAGGTAAGACCAATGCTCTAGGGCGTATCAAGTTTATGTTCCCCAATCAATACGCCGTCTACCTACACGATACCGATAATAAATACCTTCTAGATCGTCAATACCGAATCTATAGTTCAGGATGTATGCGAGTCAAAAGTCCTTTTACGCTCTACAAATATCTTATGGGAAGCGACTACGACGATGCTAAGACACAAAAAATTCTAAAATCTCTTAAACCTAAAACCGTACATCTACCACGTAAAGTACCTATCCATATTCTTTATTTTACTGTCTTTGTCGAAGATCAAAAAGCACACTTCAAATACGATATCTATGCCTATGACCAAATCATTGCAGAGTCTACAGCAGGAAATAAAAAAGCAACCTTCCATATGCCTAAAAACCGCTTTGTTGTTGTCGATGAAAAAGGAAACAAAAGTCCTTATGATCCTGAAAAAAAATCAAATATTGAGTATAAAAACCTCTATTAGGTACTCACAATACTCCACTGCGTAAAGGGCATGGCTTCAAACTCTATATCTTTGATGCTAAAGGTGTAGTGGTTGGCAACGGTAACAATGCTTGCCTTTTTGATATGATACTTTTGATAGGTATCAAAGCGTAGATAACACCGTTTCCATGCATCTTCATCACTGTCAAAGGGGGCTAAGATTACTGCTTCATTGGTAGAGGTGATAATATACTCACTGTTACCAATAGCTTCAAAATGGCGATAGTGTTTGAGCAGTGCTAAGGCAATCAAGTTATCAAAACGGGTAATAAAGGTGTGCGTTGTGCAGAGATAACGGGGCAGTGTAAAATCAAAAAAGATCATCTTCTTGCTGCTCTTTTGATAACGATTGGCAATAAAAATAATAATTTTTTCTTTTTGCCAAAGCTTTAGGGTCTTGTAGAGCCAATCTTTGGAGATCTTAAATCGCTCTTTGGCCCATTGGTAGATTTGGTTGATGGTAATGTGTTGGGTGTTGTGTTGGGCTAAGATCGCTAAAAGTTGCTGTTCGTTATGGCTAAAAGAGTAGTTTAAAAAGCGTTTGATACGATCAACATTGACTACCCCATCGCGTGCAAACTGAGGCAGGGTTCCAAGTTTTAAAAAGTTATTGAGTGAGTTTTGCGTTGCCTTTTTTTCAAAGGCGATAAACTCTTCGTAATCCAATGCAAAAAGCTCTTGGGCTTCAAAGCCCTCTAATTCTAAATGGGTACGTGAAACGACTATGATGCTCTCCACTTGGGGGATATACTCTAGCTTATCGATGCTAAAGTGATCGAGTACAAGGGTGCTAATCTCATACTCATGGATAAAGCTCTCTAGCTCTTTAGCATCAATGGAGTCAAAAAAGAGCTGTGGATCATCAAAGTCAATATAGAGATACTCCTCTTCATCTTCGCAGTAGGTTTTCAAAAAATCAAAAACAATGGCACTTTTGCCACTACCTCGTACACCAAAAAGATTGATCTTTTGTTGTGGATTGAGTTGTACTTTTCGTATAACAAAAGATTCACTGCCAAGGGTTTGATTGTAGAGTTGTTCTAAGATATTCATTGCTTTTAAAGCCCTTATCAAGAGGTTTAAATACTATAATAGCATAAGTGATTAAAAATTGTGTTGACTTTTCAATCTATATATATTACTATTATCACAACAAATATAAAAGAGTAGATAAACTTATGATAGAAAACCTTGAACTCACCCCTTTTTGGATCTCCTTTAAACTAGCAGCCATTACCACGGCGATACTCTTTATCATCGCTTTGCCTCTAGCGTGGTATCTATCCCAAACCCAATCCAAAGCCAAACCCATTATCGAAGCGATCACGGCACTGCCCATTGTATTGCCCCCATCTGTACTAGGGTTCTATATCCTCTGGGCTCTTTCAACCAACTCCCCTGTTGGAGAGTTTTTTGAAGCAACGTTTGGTATTCAACTGGTCTTTAACTTTACAGGGTTGGTGATTGCTAGTTGTTTTTACTCGCTCCCTTTTATGGTACAACCCTTACAAAGTGGATTTGAATCGATCAACAAAAATATGTTGGAAGCTAGCTATATTGCAGGCAAAAGCACAATAGAGACCATCTTCAAAGTCGCTATTCCCAATATCAAGCCCGCCCTTATGAGTGCTATTATCATCACCTTTGCCCATACCGTCGGGGAGTTTGGAGTGGTGCTGATGGTAGGAGGCTCAATCCCTGATGAGACCAAGGTAGCCTCGGTGGCGATCTATGAGTTTGTAGAGATTATGGATTATGACTCAGCACACATCTACAGTGCTATCATGGTGATTATGAGCTTTGTAGTGTTGCTAAGTGTCTATATCTTCAATGGACGACAAAAGAAGATAGGAGTGTAAAGCCACCAAATGTTACCAACTTCTTTGGTTTTAGCACCTAAACCCAAAGAATAATTCAAACAAAATAATCTTATAAGTTTTATTTGGGTAAAATATTGCTCAATTTTGCACCTTCTTGGGTGTGGAATTGCAGATTTTATTCAATATTTTAGAAAGGAAAACAATTGCCTACAATTAACCAATTGATTCGTAAAGAGCGTAAAAAAGTGATTAAGAAATCAAAATCACCTGCTCTCGTTAAGTGTCCTCAAAGACGAGGAGTTTGTACAAGAGTTTATACTACAACACCAAAGAAACCTAACTCAGCTTTGAGAAAAGTTGCAAAAGTTAGATTAACATCAGGTTTTGAAGTTATTTCATACATCATGGGAGAGGGTCACAACCTTCAAGAGCACTCTATTGTACTTGTACGTGGAGGTAGAATCAAAGATTTACCAGGTGTTAAGTACCATATCGTTAGAGGTGCTTTAGATGCTTCAGGTGTTGCAAACCGAACGGTTTCAAGATCTAAATACGGTACAAAGAAGCCAAAATAATTAAATAAGCGGTCAGGTTTTATCGATAATCCTTAGGGGATAAGACTTGAGTAAATCAATATTTTAAACGATTGAAGAAGGAAATATATATATGAGAAGAAGAAAAGCTCCCGTTAGACCTGTATTACCAGATCCAGTACACGGATCAAAGGTTTTAACAAAATTTATCAATGCTATTATGCTTGATGGTAAAAAGAGTGTTGCACAAAAGGTAATCTACCAAGCATTAGAGCGAATTGAATCAAAATCTGGTGAAAAAGGTATTGATGTTTTTGATAAGGCAATAGAGAATATCAAGCCTTTAATGGAAGTAAAGAGTAGAAGAGTAGGTGGAGCAACTTACCAAGTACCAATGGAAGTAAGACCTGTAAGACAACAATCTCTTGCAATTAGATGGTTGATTGAAGCAACTCGAAAAAGAAACGAAAGAACTATGGTTGAGAGACTTAGCAATGAGCTAATGGACGCTGCAACAGATAAGGGTTCTGCTTTCAAGAAAAAAGAAGATACTTATAAAATGGCTGAAGCAAACAAAGCATTTGCTCACTATAGATGGTAAGGAAATAATTTATGGCACGAACACATAAACTCGAAGATGTAAGAAATATCGGTATTGCTGCTCACATTGATGCAGGTAAAACAACAACAACTGAAAGAATCCTTTTCTATACAGGTGTTGAGCATAAAATTGGTGAAGTTCACGATGGTGCTGCAACCATGGACTGGATGGAGCAAGAGCAAGAGAGAGGTATTACAATTACCTCTGCGGCTACTACTTGTGAGTGGCAAAAGAAGCAAGTAAACATTATTGACACTCCAGGTCACGTTGACTTTACCATTGAAGTTGAGCGATCTATGAGAGTTCTTGATGGTGCTGTTTCGGTATTCTGTGCTGTTGGTGGGGTTCAACCACAATCAGAGACAGTATGGAGACAGAGAAACCGATACGGTGTACCTTCATTGGTTTTTGTAAACAAAATGGATAGAACAGGTGCTGATTTCTTCGAGGTTGCAAGACAAATCAAAGAGAGACTCAAAGGTAACCCTGTAATTATTGCTCTACCAATTGGTGCAGAAGATGAGTTCCAAGGTGTTGTGGATCTTGTAACTATGAAAGCAACTATTTGGGATGATGATCAAACATTGATGGGTCAAAAATTTGACGTTGTTGATATTCCTGCTGACTTGGTAGAACAAGCTCAAGAGTACCGTGAAAAACTTATTGAAGAGATCTCTTCAGTAGATGGTAACGAAGAGCTTATGGAAAAATACATGGAAGGTGAAGAACTCACTGAAGATGAGATCAAAGCAGGAATTAAAGCTGCTACTATTGGTATGCATATCGTCCCAATGCTTCCTGGTACTGCATTTAAAAACAAAGGTGTTCAGACACTTCTTGATGCTGTAGTTGAGTATCTTCCATCTCCTGTTGAAGCTCCAGATATCAAGGGTACAATGATGGATGATGAAGATCAAGAAATTATCGTTCCTTCCACCAATGATGGTGCATTTGCATCATTGGCGTTTAAGATTATGACCGATCCATTTGTTGGACAACTTACATTTATCCGTGTTTATAGAGGTTCTTTAGAATCAGGTTCATATGTACACAACTCAACCAAAGATAAAAAAGAGCGAATCGGTCGTATCATGAAGATGCACGCGATTAAACGTGAAGAGGTAAAAGAGATCTACGCTGGTGAAATTGGTGCGGTTGTTGGTCTTAAATCAACAACAACAGGTGATACACTTTGTGATCCAAGTGAGAAAGTAGTACTTGAAAGAATGGACTTCCCAGATCCAGTTATCTCGGTTGCTGTTGAGCCAAAAACAAAAGCCGACCAAGAAAAAATGGGACTTGCTCTTGGTAAACTTGCAGCAGAAGATCCATCTTTCCGTGTAGCAACTGATGAAGAGTCAGGTCAAACTATTATCTCTGGTATGGGTGAACTTCACCTTGAAATTCTTGTTGATAGAATGAAGAGAGAGTTTAAAGTTGAAGCTGAAGTAGGTGCTCCACAAGTTGCTTACCGTGAGACAATTAGAAGCTCAGTTGAGAAAGAGTACAAGTACGCGAAACAATCAGGTGGTAGAGGTCAATTTGGTCATGTATACCTTAAGATTGAACCACAAGAAGCGGGTGCTGGTTATGAGTTTGTTGATCAAATTAAAGGTGGGGTTATTCCAAAAGAGTTTATCCAACCTGTTAATAAAGGTATTCAAGAGGCAATGGCTAGAGGTATCCAGGCAGGTTACCCTGTAGAGGATGTTAAAGTAACGCTTTATGATGGTTCTTTCCACGATGTTGATTCATCTGAGATGGCGTTTAAACTTGCTGGTTCTATGGGATTTAGAGACGGTTGTCGAGAAGCTAATCCAGTGATCCTTGAGCCACTCATGAAAGTTGAAGTAGAAGTACCAGAAGAGTTTATGGGTGATGTTATCGGTGATGTCTCAAAAAGACGTGGTCAGGTAAATGGTATGGGTGATAGAGCAGGAAACAAAATTGTTGATGCTTTCGTACCACTAGCTGAGATGTTTGGATACTCAACAGATCTTCGTTCAATGACTCAAGGTCGTGCGACGTATGCAATGGAATTTGATCACTATGAAGAGGTTCCAGGTAATGTTGCAAAAGAGATTATCGAAAAGAGAAACGGTTAAACTCTAAACAAATAACCAAATATTCAAGCATTTAATGCTTGAATATATCAATTTATTATATTAAAAAGCTTTCTATTATCTATAAATCTATATAATTTTATCACTATACTACAAGTTATCTGAGGATTTTATGCATTTTAAAACCTGTACAGAGTGTAATGCCCTTATTCCTGTTGATACGACAGAGTGCCCACACTGTAATGAACCCCAATCAAAAACAGAATATATATTTATCACTATTGGTATTGTTTTGGTCTTGGCACTTTTTGTCTATTCGGCCTCTTTTGTATCTTTTGAAGAGAAACCCAAAGAAACCAAACTTGAGCCAATCATTAAAATTAGAGATATTTTAGGCAAAGAGAAATATATGGTAGATGCCTATTTGCAAAAACCAATCTCATGCACGGATGAGATTAAAAACCAAACGAGATGTTACTACTTAAATAATATTGAAATACTCTATACTCAATCAAAAGCCAACTGGATAAAGATTGAGAAGATCGAAGGGGTAATACACACTCCAAAAGCTTTGGAGCTTCTTGATATATCATCAAGTAATCCAACACTGCAAAATGATTATGTTCTTACATGGACAAAAGCTATTCGTGGCATTTATGAGGTCTCTATCTTTGGTAATCAAGGTTTTACATCTGCTATTCACATTCACGCCAACAGATACTAAAAACCCAAATTCGACAGAGTACTACCCTCACAAAAGTTTAATACTCATCTATCGTGAGACTACGATTTTGCACGTTTCTCCACTACCTTTTTGATCTCACTGTAGATTGATAATATTTCATCTTTTTTACTGTAGTAGCTGTTTTTATTGGCAATGAGATGTGCTGAGGACTCCATAATATCTTCTGCTACCTTAAGACCATTTTCACGCATGGTTGAACCCGTTTCGACAATATCGACAATGGCATCACACATCCCAATCAATGGAGCAAGCTCAATAGAGCCATAGAGCTTAATAACCTCTACACCTTGAGCTTTTGAGGCAAAATAGTTTTTGGCAATGTTCTCCATTTTGGTAGCGACTTTGATATTGGGTTTGCTCCAATCAAGTTCATCTTCATTTTTGATTCCAATAGAGACTTTACACTTACCAAGCTGCATATCAAGCAACTGGATAATATCGAGTTCTTGTTCGGTAATGACATCAAGCCCTACTACTCCAATATCGGCACAGCCATACTCCACATAGGTGGGTACATCTTGGTTACGTACGTTTAAAAATTTAAATCCACCCACTTCAAGAATGAGTTTTCGATTTTCAAATTCAAACTTTTTATCAAATATCTCTGAAAATATCTCTAAGGTCTCTTGGGCAATTCTACCCTTTGGCAGTGCTACGGTTATCATTGTATTCCTTTTTGTATCGCTTAAGCCCTTTTTTCATTCCTTTAAAGAGCAACCTCTCATCATAGATAGAATTTTTAAAAAAGGTTGACAGAAACTCACCATCTCCACCGCAAAAGTATAACTTTGTATGATGTTTATGATTAGATATAAGTGCTTTTATTGATGCAATTATACCATAGCTAATTGCATCTTTGGTTGTTTTGGGAAGTTTATTGAGTGATATTTTACGGTTAAGTTCAATCCTCAAAGCGGACGAAATATCGGCATAGCTTTTAAGATAAGCATTTATTCCAGGGAGGATAAACCCTCCTTGATATGTGCCATCTTCTACCACATCCACAGTGATTGCACTGCCTGCATCGATAAATATACCATTTTTTTTGCTAAGAGCTAGGGCTTTACGGTCAACTCCCATGGTAGGGTATTCGTCTTGGATAGAGAGCTTAGAGCCAATATCTTTCCATTTTTTGACTTTGCTAAGCTTTTTGGATAAATTTGCATTGACACAGATATAGAGAAGCTTTTTATTTCGGTATCTTTTAATCGCCTCTTTGTGGGATAGATGAATGACCTCTTTGCCATTATAGATATGAAAATTGGTATTGCCAATATCTGCTAATAACATCTTAATCTCCTAAAGTGTAGTGACTAAATCAATCAACTCCAATGGTGTCATTGCATAGGAGTTTTTATGATACTGAGTTGAAGCAAGTGCATGAGCCAATGAAGCAGTGATGGTTGCATCCAATGGAGTATAATCTTGTGCCAATAAAGCCACAATCAACCCTGCCAATACATCACCACTGCCCCCTTTGGCTAGAGTACTACTACCAAAGCTATTGATGTAGATGTTGTTTTGATAGGCAATCAGTACATTTGCACCTTTAAGCAAAAGCACTACATGAGGATATTTTTCACTAAACATTTGAGTATATTTAAATCGATTGCTTTGAAGCTCTTTAACAGTAATATCTGCAATATTGCAAAGCTTTAAAAGTGAAACAAACTCTTTGGGATGGGGTGTAAGAACAATATTTTTTTTGTTTAAAAATTCACCTATCTCTTGACGATAAAAGAGATCTGCATCCATCACCATAGGAGTATCGAGTTTTAATATATCATCGAGTGGATAGTTTGCCCCAAGTCCCATACCAATTGCCAAAGCATTGCAGTTATTTGTAAGTTGAACGGAGTGCATAAGATAGAGAGGTAGATTGATGGGTTTACTCTTACAAATAGTTGTCACGAGTCCACTACCAAACTTAAAGGCAGAGATTGCTGCAATAATGCCTGCCCCATCTTTATCCCCCACAATCACATTGCTATGCCCATAAGAGCCTTTATGAGCGTTTTTAGCTTTTCGGTGAGGTAGCTTCATATCACTCTCTTCTAATAAAAAGATATTGGTTTGAGTCGCTTCATAAACCTCTCGACTTACTCCAAGATTGGCTACCTTTATATCTCCAAGATAATCTTTAGCTTTGTCTAAAAAGAGTGACTTTTTCAATGCTCCCATCGTAATAGTAGTATCAGCAATAAAAGCAATATCTTTAATATCACCGTCCATATCAATGCCCGAAGATATATCACAAGCAATCTTATAGCCACTTAAAGCATTTATCTCATCAATCACCTCAACAGCACTTTGACGCAAGGGTTTATTAAGCCCCGTACCAAAAAGTGCATCGATGACAATATCATACTCCTGTGCAATATTCTCTATGATATTAACACCCATCAACTTAGCACGATCAAGTTGCAATTGACACATTGGGGACTTGGCACCAAAGGGTAGATAGAGAGCAACGTCATAGTCAATATGCAGATGGCGTGCCACCACCACCCCATCGGCTCCATTATTGCCAACCCCGCTCACTATCAAAATAGATTGTTGCTTCTCAAAGTTTTTAACAATAAAATCATTAATCCCCCGTGCCGCATTCTCCATCAAAATATCTTCAGTGAGATTAAACGATTCATAACAATGAGCATCCAATGAGCCTACTTCGTGATATACTTTTTGCATGGTGTTACCTTTTTTGTTTATGCGATGCAAGATAGTTGATAATTTGATTTTTGGTCATTGTTTAGCTTCCTTTTGATTTATTGTACCATATTTTCACAACACTTTATTTATCTCTAAATCAAGCTTAGCACCTGTAGGTGCGACCATGTCGCACAATGAACCATTAAGCGTGTGACACGGTCACACCTACAAGTTTATTCTCGCCATAGACTTTGCTTTGCAATTGACGGGAGTAAACTCTCTGTCTCCAAGAAGAAATTTAGAACTCTACACATACCTCTCCAAAACCCCTTGAATCGATTGGTTACAAAATTTCTATCTCTATACCACTATCTATAAACTTTTTGAACCCTTTATCAAAAGTTACAAGACAAAGGCATACTCTAAGAGACTTAGATTTGAAAGAAGCAGTGTCTCATTGGCGACAAGCTCTTTTAGTATCTCTATAGCCCTATTTTGTTGGCTTGGTGTATCGACTTGTGAGAGTGTGGCATAGAGCAGCAGATTGGTATCAAGATATATCATGGCTTAACTCTTGATGGGGGTGCAATATACTTTTATTATCTACTTTTATGCTCTCTTTGCTTTTAGAGTTAATAATTTCATCAAGTTGTTGCAGTTTTGCATCTTTAGGTTTTTGTTCTTGATGCGTGATAATCTCCAAACCATCATCTTTGAGATGATTAAGAAACCACAAAACTTTTTGTGATAACTGTTCATTGGGGATATTTAGTGTAATGGTTTGCATTTTGCCTCCTTTTGGTTTACTCTAATCTATTTTCAACTTTCAAATGCTCTAACAACTTTTCAAGCACCTCAATATACTCCCTAGCATCACTAATATCATCATGGATGATTGAATATCGCCCCTCTACCGCATAGTCATTGAGCTCTATCAGGCACTCAATATCATCTATCAGCTCAATAGAGTTTTCTTGGCACAGTGCAATGAGTCGTTCAATATCGTGTGTTTTGGGAAATAGGATGCTTTGTTGTGAAAGCATTGATTTAAGCAGTTTTTCACCGCATTGTTGCAATTCAAAATAGACTTTGTCTATATCAATGGCAATCTCTTCATTGTGATAGGCATCAAGTAGATATTTACCACTGTTTAAATCGATAATGGCTTTGTACAAAAACATATCGGCACTGCATTTGATATCACTTTTGTTCATAGAGTACCACGCCTTTGTGCCTAGCATCATAGAGAGCTGTATTGATCCACTTCTCATCACTGTGACTCATAAAGTAGTCATACTCCTCTACCAAGATATCTTTGGGGAGTTTAATATCCTTGAGAGCCTCTCGTATGGTGGATTTGCGTTTGCGTTTGGAGATTTGCCCTTTCTCAATCACACAAATATCCAAATCACTATGCTCATCAGGAGTCCCATACGCATAACTACCAAAGAGTATCACTTGATAAGGATTTAGAGGCTTTAGTCTATCTGTGATTTGAGTTTTGAGTTTTTCTATATCTGGCATCTTGACCTCCTTTTTAATCTATTGTACCATATTTTCACCCACTCTTGGAGGTGAGGCTTTAGCCTCACAGGGTGACACTAAAGTGTCACTTCTAGTTTAAGAGTTTGTAAGCACTCATATCAAACCATCCTCTCTAACTTTTTTTGAAAAAAGTCTCGTATTTGTTCTTTGGATATACGCTCTTTGGGTTGGAGGTACTCAATATTGTCATCTTCGATATCATCAATATACAGCAGTGCAACGGCAAAAAGTTTAAAGTTAATACCCTCTAAAATATTTTGACTATGCTCAAACATCTCTCTAAGCCCCATACCCTCTTTGAGTAAAAAATACAAATCATAATAATCACGATATTTTGCTCGTAAAAACATCACATTGACCTTCATCGCCCCTATGGATTCAAGCGAAGCAAGATTAAACTGTTCTATTTTTAGAGGTTTCAAAAATACCCACTTGGCATTAAAAAAAGTCACCTTAACCCCATCTAAGAGCAAATCTATCTGTTCATCTGTTTGGTTAAGTATCTCTTTGTTTTTAAAGCCTTGAATATACTCAAAAATCTCTTTTCTATCAAAGCTAAGTACCTCCAGTAAATTAAACACTAATTAAAATCAATAAAGTAAGATGTGCCATAATTAGAACAGACTTTTTGAATATATTGGCGTAAATTGTCCCAACTAAAATAGGCTGTATGCTCA